>OQVL01002631.1_pt1 | contig 10979 bp, 7 predicted proteins | sample 1691501 | NCBI WGS metagenome assembly OQVL01 (sample SAMN03418253, study PRJEB22391) | human gut metagenome | biome: human-gut; feature: organic feature; material: feces | host: Homo sapiens | place: Tanzania | collected 2013-01
GTTCACAGCCTCTTTGTTTTTCATTGACCTTTTTACGGAATCCTGACCGACTCTTCTTGCGGTACAAACCGAACGACGGAGCGGATTCTTCATATCAAAACAGACGCCCTTGCGGGCGTCTGTCCCTGATTGGTTTTACTTCAACGCTTCTTCGATCGCCACGGCAACCGCCACGGTCATACCGACCATCGGGTTGTTGCCCGCACCGATCAGACCCATCATCTCCACGTGCGCGGGCACGGAGGAGGAGCCTGCAAACTGCGCGTCAGAGTGCATTCTGCCCATCGTGTCGGTCATGCCGTAAGAGGACGGACCTGCGCCCATGTTGTCGGGGTGCAGGGTTCTGCCTGTGCCGCCGCCGGAAGCCACGGAGAAATACTTCTTGCCGTTCTCAACGCACCATTTCTTATAAGTGCCTGCCACGGGATGCTGGAATCTGGTGGGGTTGGTGGAGTTCCCGGTGATGGAAACGCCTACGCCTTCCAGTTTCATAATCGCAACGCCCTCCGGCACATTATCGGCGCCGTAGCACTTGACTGCCGCGCGCGGGCCGTTCGAAAACGCCTTCTGCTCGGTGACCTTTACGGTCTCGGTATAGGGGTCAAACTCGGTTTTGCAGTAGGTAAAGCCGTTGATCCGGGAAATGATGTATGCCGCGTCCTTGCCAAGACCGTTCAGAATCACGCGCAGGGGCTGTTTGCGCACCTTGTTGGCATTCAGCGCGATCTTGATCGCACCCTCTGCCGCCGCAAAGGACTCGTGACCGGCGAGGAAGCAGAAGCACTCTGTCTCCTCGGACAGCAGCATCTTGCCGAGGTTGCCGTGACCCAGACCAACCTTACGCTGATCAGCTACGGAACCAGGAATGCAGAATGCCTGAAGACCCTCACCGATAGCAGCAGCAGCGTCAGCAGCTCTGGTGCAGTTCTTCTTGATTGCGATAGCGCAGCCTACAGTGTAAGCCCACTTTGCATTCTCAAAGCAGATAGGCTGAATGCCTTCTGTGATCTTGTAGGGGTCAAATCCCTTAGCCTTGCAGATATCTGCACACTCTTCGATAGAGCTGATTCCGTACTTGTTAAGAACCTCAAGAATCTGCTTTTCTCTTCTTTCATAAGATTCAAATAAAGCCATTGTAGTTTATCCTCCTTATTTATTTCTTCGACTATTACTGCTTTCTGGGGTCGATGATTCTTACAGCATCAGCAACACGGCCGTACTGTCCCTTAGCCTTTTCAAAAGCAGTGTTTGCATCGTCGCCGCCCTTGATGAAGTCCATCATCTTACCAAAGTTTACGAACTGGTAACCGATGATCTCATCGTCAGCGTTAAGAGCGATGCCTGTTACATAGCCGTCAGTCATCTCGAGGTAACGGGGACCCTTTGCGAGAGTACCGTACATTGTACCAACCTGAGAACGAAGGCCCTTACCGAGATCCTCAAGGCCTGCGCCTACTACGAGACCGTCCTCTGAGAATGCGGACTGGGAACGACCGTAAACGATCTGGAGGAAAAGCTCTCTCATAGCGGTGTTGATAGCATCACAGACAAGGTCAGTGTTGAGAGCTTCAAGAATGGTTCTGCCGGGAAGGATCTCAGCAGCCATAGCTGCGGAATGGGTCATACCGGAACATCCGATGGTCTCAACGAGAGCCTCCTGGATAACACCTTCCTTAACGTTAAGGGTAAGCTTACATGTACCCTGCTGAGGTGCACACCAGCCCACACCGTGTGTAAAGCCGGAAATGTCCTTGATCTCCTTAGCCTTTACCCATTTTGCTTCCTCGGGGATTGGAGCCGCACCGTGTGCAACACCCTGTGCAACGGGGCACATTGTTTCAACCTCATGAGAATAAATCATATTAGTTACAAACTCCTTTCAGTTTATCGCAGCAGCGGGATAACCGCACTGCATACATTTACATTATACAAGATAAATCCCCAAAAATCAAGTATCTTTTCAAAACATCTGAAAAAAATTACATTTTTCAAACTTTTTTTGCAGGAAAAAGCCGCCTGACCTTCATAACAGATCAGACGGCTTTTATACTAATCACCAATAAAACTATAGACAAAAAATCATCGCATAATCCATATACGCAAGATCATGCTCGATTTTTTGTATAGTTTTTAATTGGTTCTTAGTATTAAATAATATCTCAGATATCCATATTATTGCTGTCGGGCGGATAGTCGGCATCTGCGTCATACTGACCTACCGGTGGATTATCTGCCGCAGGCATGGGGCATGACGAGGGGAAAAATTCTTCTGTGGGAAAATCCAGCCGTCCGAACACCTCACAGGGCGACTCGGCAGGCGATGCGCACTCCTTATCGGGAATGCAGTAGTCATATGTAGGGACAAGCAGGCATACAGGTCTTGTGAGCCGTATCACGCTGAACAGCCCCAGCGTTACCGTTATGCCTCGGATCACAGCAATATCTCCGCAGGTGCCCGTGTTTATGCAGTCTATCTTTGTTTCAAGAGCTATAGGCTCTACAACGCTTACGGTTACCTTGGGAAGATTTATGGTGCGGCAGCAGCTGTCGGTCTCGCCAATGCTTTCTTCCGTGCTGCTGAACGTCTTGATGTTTGCCTTGCTGCCGTAAAGGATAACACGCTTGTTCCACACTGCCGTTCCGCAGAGCGGGACTGATTCATCGGTACAGGAGCACTCATATGCGTCCATTGTCAGGCGGAAGGTGTAGGTGATATCCACCGCATAATAGCCGTTCTTGAACGGGATACTGTCAATGGTAACGCACACGTTGGAGACCTCGGCGCACCGTGTCTTGACAACAGTAGTCTTCTCGCTGAGAACAAAGCCCTCGTCCAGTGTTACCATAAGGTCGCTGATGCAGTCACGCTCGGAGCAGGAATCAAATATGCGCTGCACCTCAACAGGCACTGCCGACTTGATATCGGGGCATTTCCCGGGGTATTTATATTCGTCGTACATAAAAAGCCTCCTATATTTTTATTTTATAATACATATATTATTCCGACTATTGCCCAAATGTGACTGCACAAACCGATTTTTACACAAATTTTCCTGACATTGCCAGAATACACTGCGGTTCATTTTCGACACAAACCTTGCAACGGCTGCTGTATAATAGCATATGTGAGGTGAACGGGAATGTTTATTTATGCTGACGTGCTTATTATCGTCAATATTTATGTTGATTTTCTGCTGATACAATCGGCAAAGACAATAACACACAGTCCCATGAAAACTTCACGGGGCATTATCGCAGCAATGCTCGGCAGCTTGTTTTCGCTGGTGATATTACTCCCCCGCCTGCCTGTGTGGCTGATGATGCTTACAAAGCTTATATCCTCGGCAGTGATAGTTTTTACGGCATTCGGATATGAAAACAGGCGCATATATCTGAAACGGCTTTTCATTTTCTATCTCACTGCATTCATATACGGCGGACTGGGAACAGGACTTGCATACATATCGGGCGGAAAGCTGCTTGTTAGCAGGAACGGCATATTATATGCGGACTTTTCGCTTCCCGCACTTGTGATAACCTCAATAGCCGCCTACGCCTGCATTGCGGTGTATAAGCGCTTTGCGGACACCTCGGAGGAGGGAGCGGTATATACCGTGATAGTTTCCGACTGCGATAAAACGGTAAGCTTCAAAGCCATATCAGACACGGGCAATCTGCTGAAAGACAGCTTTACCGGAAAGCCTGTGATAGTCTGCCCCGCCTGCGAGCTGGCAAAGCTGTACGGAGATATACCCCAGTGTGACGGCACGGACATATCCGCCTCGGGAAATATTGCCGTCGTGACCCGCTGGCGGCTTATCCCCTGGTCAACCGCATCCGGCACGGGACTTATCCCCGTGATACTCCCAAAAGAAATATGTATAAAAAATGATGAAACAGGCTGCTTTTCAAAGGCAGACGCATATCTTGGCGCATCTCCCTCCAATAATGCTTATGCAGTGTTTCACCCCAAAATTTTAATATAAGAAAGGCTTGATGAAAATGTTTAACTCGGAACAGATAATACTGAAACTCAGACAATGGGCAAGCCGGCTGTTCGGACTGTCTGACGGTGTTTTTTACATAAACGGCCCCGAAACGCTGCCCCCTCCCCTTACCAAAGAGCAGGAGGAACAGGCATTTGCCATGCTTATGACCGATGACCCAAAAGGACGTGAAAAGCTTATTGTGCATAATCTGCGGCTTGTGGTGTATATTGCCAAAAAGTTTGAGTCAACGGGAATATGCGTCGACGACCTGGTTTCCATCGGAACCATCGGGCTTATAAAGGCTGTGAACACCTTTTCGCCCGAAAAGAACATCAAGCTTGCAACATACGCCTCCAGATGTATTGAAAACGAGATACTTATGTTTCTCCGCAAAAGCTCTCAGCACAGGAACGATATCTCCATTGACGAACCGCTGAACATCGACTGGGACGGTAACGAGCTGCTTTTATCGGATATTCTCGGCACAGATGAGGACACTGTCAACAGCAGCATTGAGGACGATGCGGAAAAAGCAGTGCTTCGTGAAACTGTTGCCTCTCTCCCCCAGCGTGAGCGGATAATCATGGAAATGCGCTTTGGCATGAAAACAGGAAAGGAGATGACACAGAAAGAGGTGGCAGACGTGATAGGAATATCCCAGTCCTACATCTCACGGCTTGAAAAAAAGATAATAAAAAAGCTGAAAAAGGAGCTTGACAGGCAGATGCTGTGATCCTTTTTCAGCTATGATCTTTTTTGCTTTGCGGCTTTGGCTTTTTCTTGCCGAAATACGTGGGTCTGAACCAGTTTACATAAACACTTTCTATCATTCTTATGGTGTAATCGTATAGAACAAACACCAGATTTATGAACACCATAACGGCTGCCACCGCATATTCGCCAAGAAAAGCGAAATCCCCGAAGAAATCATAAACGCCCATTATAAGCGCAATGAGCTTATACCATATGATAATGGCTCCGTTGAAAACTGCCAGCTTGCAGCATATCCGCAGCAGCTTGAATTTTATCTTGTCAAGCCATGGCAGGATTATGGGATAATACCCGAAAAACATTATAAACAGCGTGGAAGCTTCTTTATCGGGCGTGAGGAACAGTGACAGAAGCGACACGGCACAGTATGCGGCAAATGCCCAGCTTGTACTGACCTCTCTTGTCACGACAATCATAAGTGCGCCCGCATAGATTGGGATAGCCATGCTGAGCAGCGGAAAAACGCCTGTCAGGAACATGAGCGTAAGGCACAACGCCGACACTACTCCGCCGACTGCTACCTTATAGCTTGTATGCTTATTGTTCACAGGCATTCTCCTTTCCGGCTTTCTATCCAATATGTCATTAGTAAAATATTATATCACATTTCAGCAAAAATGTCAAATAATTTTGTTGAAACAAAACAAATGCCGCCCGATTTTCTCAGGCGGCATCTGCTTTTATACAGAAATTTATTTCCTTATTACATTTTCAAGTGCCTTTTTCTTCTTTTTATGCACACCTGACGCAACTGCTGCAATTATAACTGCTGCGCCGCCTGCGGAAGCTCCTGCTATAAGAGGGATATTGTAGGAATGTTCCTCGGTGGTAATTGTGAAATCACAGGAAGTCACGGTGAAGGTAAGGTACTTGCCATCCTCCTCCGTATCGACCTTCTGACCGTCAACAAATACCTTTGTGCCGCTTGCTCCGTTAAGAGGCAGGAAACGGATAAGGTGGCTCTCTGCGCCGTCATCGGGGATAGAAACATTCCAGTCGTCACCGCTGACATTTTCCGCAGTCAGGGTGTCCTTATCGGTAAATGTACCCTCAGCAAGCATCACAGGGAAGCCGTTCTCTCTGGTCATTTCAGAGGAAAGAGTGGTAACATTCTTGAAAAATTCCGCATTTATCACTCCGCCGTAGGTCATATGCTCATAGTCATGCTCTTCCCAGCGGGAGAAATACCCGTCCTTCTTGGGAACGGCAGGAAGCTGATCCTCGTTTACGGATTCACCGTACTTGAAATCAACCGTGCCCACAATATCATCTTCATTTTTGAAAACAAGAGTAAGCACTCTGAATTCTTCGGGTGTAACGTCCATAGCGATCATTTCTTCATATGTAACGGGATATGCCTTTTCGCTGTAGCTTACGCCGTCAACTGCACCCACATCTCCGCCTGAGTAAACGTTGTTTTCAAGCTCGCCGTCACACTCGCCTGCAACAGCTCCCGTGTTTTCATCGGAGTCAAGGATATCAACAAAGCTTACGCAGCTGTGGATATCATGTCCGCTGCCTGCGATGCCGCCCACATAATCTCCGCCCTCAATGCGGCACATAGCGCTGCTGCCGTATATTGCTGCGGAGGATTTTCCTGCGATACCGCCTGCATAGCCGCCGTCAGTGGACTGAACGGAACCCATTCCGATGCTGTTGATAACGCAGCCTGTGTCCATCTCGCCCACAATGCCGCCGACGTTATCCTTCTTTGAAATGACCTCGCCGCTGTTTACGCATTCACGTACAACAGTTCTGGACTGATATACGAAATCGTAGGAACGGTTTCCGACCTTTTCGATATCACCCTCAGGGTCAATGGAATTTTCAATGCCCATGGTTCCCGCAATGCCGCCGACGCTTACATCGCCGTTTACCTGGCCATAGTTCTTGCTGGCAGATATTTTGCCCTCTGCCCAGCCGCCCTTATCCTCGGCGGATATATCCTGAGTGTAGTCCGAAAGCTCGGTGGGCTTATCGTTAAGCTCATCAACAAGGTCAAGAACAGCGTCGCTGACCTCGGAAGCCTTGTCGTTTATCTGCCTGAAATCCTCGGAAAGGACATCTACGGAACCGCTGGTGCTGTCGTTGAGTACGCTGAGGCTGTCAAGCAGCTTCTGAATGCTGTCGGAAAGGGTATCTCTCTTTTCGATGAAAGCATCATCAGCACCTGTAAAGCTTATCTCGGGCTTGCCTGCGAAATAGTCAATAATATCGTGAACGCAGTCCATACCGTCGGATATGTAGGTCACGGAATCATTGCCGTACTGAACTGCTTCCTCTGCCTTGTATGCAGCCGCAATAAGCGATGCGGAAGCATCATCTACATAATCCCATGCGTCCTGGATACGGTCTATCAGCGACTGTGCCGACTCCCCTGCACTGTCAACGCCGTCAGCAGACTTTTTCAGATATTCGATAACATCATAAAGACTGCTTATATTTACATTCGGGTATATGATAGTTGCGGTGGGAGCGTTGTCAATGGTATCACGGATATCATCGGAGCATCTTTCAAGAACGTCTTTAAGGTTGCTTGCCGCATCTGAATTGACCAAATCGGAAATGCCGTCTATCAGGTCTGCAAGGCCGTCAAAAAACTCCGAGCCTGAACCCTCCGAAAGAATATCGAGAATATCGCTTATGTATGTGTCATAAGCCTCGGGATCTCTGATTCCTGCATCATAAAGGGTCTTGATGGCGTCAAGGTCATCTTCTGCCTTGTCAAGATCATCTGCAAGGCTGTCGGAAACTCCGCTCAGCTTCTCCAGAGCGTTCTTTATCTTCTCAACAGCGTCCTTTGTTTCCGTAGAATCATTGTAATTTTCAAGGGCATTCAGCATATCGGTGATTATTCTCTTGATATCCTCATTTGTGTCCTTGAAGTCGTCCAGATTATCTTTCAGCGAATCAATGGCATCTTTCATTGACTCCTCATCGCCAAGACCCGAATTAAGGGAAGAAAGGCTGTCACGGAGATTTTTGTTTGCATCGCCAAGCGATTTTATTGAATCTGACAGGTCTTCAAGTCCGGGGAAGATTATATCAAATGCCTGATCTGTGCTGTCAAGCGAATCAGCCATCATATCCCCTGCTTCCCAGAGGGTGTCAAGTGCATCTGTCATGGAATCGGAAGCCTTTGAAAAGCTGTCAGAAGCAGGCTCGGACATATCTATCAGGTCAGACACACGGGCGCTCAGCTCATTTATGGAATCAATATTTGAATTGATCACCCTGTCCGCCTCGTCAAGAAAATCATCGGAATCGGAACGCACCTGCTGGAGTATATCAATGGTATCGTCCATATCGCCCGAAACCTGATTTGACGAATTGTTGGCATCATCAATAGTCCGGTCAATGATGTCGTTCATTTCATCAAGGCGGTCACGGAGCTTGTTCATGCCTGTTTCGGAGAAAAGCAGTGAGAAATGCGGCTCTGCCTGACCCACAATTCCTCCCGTGTCCTTTCTGCCGTTGATAGTTCCGTAGTTTTCGCAGCGGCTGATATAGCCGTTCTGCCTGCCGCATATGCCGCCGATGTTATATCCGATGTGTGGATAGCCTATCATTCCCCTGTTTATGCAGTTCTGGATAGAGCCTGTTGAATAGCCTGTTATACCGCCGCAGTCTGTAATATCCGAGGCGCTTTCAGTAGAATACAGATCCTCGAATTTAAGGTTATCAAGGTCAAGGGAAGAATCGGTGGCGTTGGTATTTACGGAAGAAGCGTTCTCGCACTGCATGATAAAGCCTGTGTTCTGTCCCGCAATTCCGCCTGCAAAATGGTTGGCTTCTATTCTGCCAAGGCTCTTGCAGGAAGCTACCATTCCGTTTTCATCGTTAAGTCCTACTATTCCGCCGCACTGCTCCTTGCCTGTGATAACGCCGTTGAAGGTGCAGCCGTAAATAGTTCCTTTGTTGACGCCTGCAATTCCTCCGCATTTCTTTGCGGAGCCTGATGGTGATACCTTTCCCGAAACGTTGAGATTTTTTACACGTCCTGTCTTTTCAACATATCTGAACAGACCCATAACAGAGCCGTTGTCAGTAATGGAAAAGCCGCTTATTTTATGACCGTTCCCGTCAAAGACACCGCCGAATGAGGGAACGGAAACGAATTCCTTGTCGGCAAAGCTGATATCCGCATTGAGCACAAAGGTCTTGCCCACGGAATAGCTGTCAAGGGTACAGTTCTTGGCAAACTCGGCAAACTCCTCTGCCGAGTTGATGTATATAACGTCGGACATATCGGCAGATATCTTTGCGGAAACCGAATAGTCCTCCGCATAAACTGCGGGAACTGCGGAGCAGATATTTGCGCACATTGTAAGAGCGGCGACAGCGGCTGAAATTCTTTTAATTTGATCCATCAGTAATTTCCTCCCTTTCGCCCTGAGAATTATCCTCTTCACCGTCAGTCAGTCCGTCAACGTTTTTGCTTTCGATGCGTGCGTCAACATCACCGATGATGATACCGTTGACCACTGCATCAATGCGTCCGTTAACATAGCCGTGAACAAGGCCTGTAACAGCGATCTTGCCGCTGGAGACCTGAGTGCGCTCACGCCTCTTGATAGTAAAGGAAGTCTTTTCGATGATAGTATCGCCCAGAAGAAGTATCTGAGGAAGTACGCCCATTACGAGAACGATGGAAATAAGAGTACCACGTCCGAGGCAGACACCGATAGAAGAAATGGTTCCGTTTGATGAAAGCACACCGATAAGTGCGCCTGCTGCTGCAAGTATTGCACCTGATGTGATGATAGTTGGGAACGCCTGATTAAGAGTCTCGGTGATAGCCTGCTTGATAGGCATCTGCTGCTTAAGTTCCATATAACGGTTGGAAATAACGATAGCGTAGTCGATATTTGCACCCATCTGAATGGAGTTTACGATAAGGTAGCTGAGGAAGAACAGGGGTGAATCCTCGAAATAAGGGAATGAGAAGTTCATCCAGATACTTCCCTGAATTACCGCAATAAGCAGTACAGGAAGTCCTGCCGAATTAAAGGTGAACAGCAGGATTATGATAACGAACAGTGCGGAAAGGATACTGATTATCAGGTTATCATTTACGAAGGACGATGAAAGGTCATAGTCACTTGTGGAGTTACCGACGATATAAACATCATCTGAGGGGTAGAACTTGTATGCCTCATCGTGGATAGTTCCGAGGAAATCAAAGGTCTGGGTTCCCTCTTCGGGGAGGTTCAGGTAAACAAGGATTCGGCTGTAGTCATCGCTCTGGAGCTGAAGCTTTGCCTTGTTGAGCTGTGTGTGGAGATCCTCAAGGGTATCCATAAGGTCGTCATCAAGTGTAACATAGCCCTTATCTACCTCGTCATATGCAAACATGAACATATCAATAAGGGGCACGCTGTAGCTTTCCAGACCGTTTACAACATCGCCGTAGTCCTCATCATTGATAGCATAAGCCGCATAAAGCACCTTTGCCACTTCATAATCAAGACCCACAAGCTCTGAGAACTGTCTGGGAGTAAGCTTATCGGTAAGAACATAGCCGTCCATTGCCTCAATGTTGGCAAGACCCATTACCGAGTCAACTTCTTCATAGTTGCTCAGACGGTTTATAAGCTTGCTTTCGCTCTCATAATCACCCGCTGGGACCACAAGGGCAGCCAGATTTGTTTTGCCGAAGTTATCCTTTATCTTCTGTTCGGCTATCTGCTGGTCGCTGACACGAACGGTTTTAAGGTCACTGGTTCCGTAGCAGTAAGGGCACTGGTTGGAAAAAATAAAGCCTGCAATAGCTACTACAACGAACACAGGGGGAATAACGTATTTGGTGGCAAAGGCAAATTTGCCCACTGCCGAAATTTTGGGGACGAAGTTCTTATGCACGCTCTTGTCGATAAGATTTGAGAAGAGCATGATAAGTCCGGGCATAAGGGTAAATACGGACAAAAGGCTGAACATGATAGCCTTTATCAGCACCATTGCAAGGTCGGCACCGATCTTGAACTGCATGAACGCCAGTGCGATAAGACCCGATACTGTAGTCAGGGAGCTGGAAGATATCTCCACTATTGCCTTGCTTAGGGCTGTTATACACGCCTCACGGGGAGCCATTTTCTCATGCTCCTCGCTGTATCGGTGGATAAGGATAATAGCATAGTCGATAGCCAGCGCCAGCTGAAGAACGATGGTTACTGAGTTTGATACGAAAGAAATGGTTCCCAGCAGGAAATTGGTTCCCAT
>OQVL01002632.1_pt1 | contig 10978 bp, 12 predicted proteins | sample 1691501 | NCBI WGS metagenome assembly OQVL01 (sample SAMN03418253, study PRJEB22391) | human gut metagenome | biome: human-gut; feature: organic feature; material: feces | host: Homo sapiens | place: Tanzania | collected 2013-01
ATTTAGCCAACACAGATAGAATCATGAATGATACCTTCTGGGTGGGGGTATATCCAGGTATGACTGATGAAAAGCTGATGTATATGGCCAAGATGATTAAGGAAGCAGTGAGCAGGGCATGAAAAAATGTATTGTAACAGGAGCAGCTGGTTTTACTGGTTGCAATTTGGTGGAAAGATTATTAGCCGCAGGGTATTTCGTCTATTGCGTGGTGCGGAAAAATTCTGCTCATAACACGAGGTTGGAAAATTTAGCCAATGTACAGATGGTTTATGCGGATTTGGCAGAGTATAAAAATCTCCATCAGCAAATTCAGGGGCCATGTGATGTGTTTTTCCATTTGGCTTGGCAGGGTGGCAGATATGATTTTGCTGCTCAGTATCAGAATGTAGAAGATACCTTGGGGGGATTAGAGGCAGCCAAGAAAATCGGTTGCAAGCGGTTTGTTTGTACTGGTTCTCAGGCAGAATATGGCCCTCATCGGGATTTGATTACAGAAGAAACTTGTCCACATCCTATAGATGCCTATGGTTCTGCCAAGCTGGCAGCCTGCATATTGACAAGGCAAAGAGCTATGGATTTGGGCATTGAATGGATATGGGGACGGATTTTCAGCCTTTATGGCAAATACGAGCCAACTGGGCGGATGTTGCCAGAGCTGGTTGCCTCCTTGCAGGCAGGGAAAGACTTCTATATGCAGTCAGATGGCCAGCAAAACTGGGACTATCTCAACGTTATAGACGGTGCAGAAGCATTGATAGCCTTAGGTGAAAAAGGAAGAAGTGGCGAGATTTACAATATCGCCAGCGGGAAACACAAGCCATTAAAGGAATTTATAGAAGATATTCAAAAAGTTGTAAAAAGCGAGGCCAATGTACACTATGCTGTTGGTAAGAAAGCGTTATTCTCATTGCAGGTAGATGTGTCGAAGATAGTCTGCGATACAGGCTGGAAAGCAAGTTAGAATTTATTTGAGCACATAATTTTCGATTTAGGATGGCAAATTGCTGAATAGTATGTAGAATAGCACATTAATAGAGTCTAGGTCGTACTTATAAGAAATAGTTATAATTATATTTAACGTTTTATTCGGAGGAATTAATATGAAGATTATTTCAGTGTTTAATAATAAAGGTGGAGTTGGGAAATCCACATTGTCGTTTCATTTAGGTAAAGCTCTGGGGCTAATGGGGAAAAAAGTACTTTTTGTGGATTTGGATCCTCAGTGTAATTTAACCATAAGTGCAATGCGGGAAAGAGAATTGGAAAAAATCTGGCAAGAGGAAGATGCATATATTGATGATTTTGAAGATGCAAAAAAAAATAAGAAAAAATTTTCGAGAATAATGAGCGAAACAAGGTCAATACATTTTCTTTTAAAACCAGCAGAAGATGGCGTAAATGATATTGAAAGTTTGCCACCAGCAAAAAGTATTGGAGATAATGTATATATGATTCCTGGACGGCTTTCTATACATCAATTTGAAAATAGAATATCTGAAAGATGGAGTGGTTTATATCAAAGTGATAATTTAAGCATTAGGACTATAACATATATTAGAAGGTTGTGTGAAAGATACGCAGATATACTTGATGTTGATTTTGTTTTGGTGGATACATCGCCCAGCCTGGGAATATTAAATAAAACAATAATTTCAACAGTTGATGGATTTATAATACCAGCTCAACCGGATATGTTTAGCTTGTATGGAATAAGGAATATAGGCAATTCTCTTGAATCATGGGGAAAAGAGCTAAATGTAATATATAGATTGATTTCAGAAGAAAAAAGAGAAAAATTTCCGAAAAAGTTTGTTCAATTTCTGGGATATACAATTTATAACGCTAAAAAATATGATGGAGATAATGAATATCAATTGGCTGATGCACATTATAGTTATGCAAAGAGAATACCACAAATAATTAACCAATATATAAAAGAAGATAATAAGGTTAAAATTGATGATATTAATATGCCAATTGCAGGAGGAGCAATTATGTATACACATAATACATATCCATCGGTTGCACAAGCATTAAAATGTGCTATTTGGGAGGTTCCAGATGTATTTACAAAGTTACAACAAGCAGAATCAGAATATCTAAAAGAACAAATGATAGATGTAAATAGAGGAAGCTTTGGGCGTTATAGAGAGATAAAGGATAAATATATTGAATTTGCAAAGGCATTTATTGAGCGTACGGAGGCATTGCGGCTTTATGAATTCGGATGAGAAAAATATTAATGATATAGTGAATTTTTATAAAAATGATAAGTTACTTAAATATGAACTTGAAGGATTTAAACAACAAGTTCAAAATTTCTTTTTGGGGTGGCCGGGGTTTGTTGTGAATGATAATTCAGTGATTCATTCAGTAAAATCACGTATTAAAGATGCAGAGCATTTGAGAGATAAATTACAAAGGAAAATACATAGTGGAAGAGAAATAACCATTTCAAATTTTCGTAATCAAGTAACAGATTTAATTGGCGTAAGAATTTTATATTTATATCAGGATCAATTTGAGATAATACATAATGAGATAATGAGACAAATAAATGAGAGAAAAGAATGGAAATTAATGGAAGAACCTAAAGCATATACATGGGATCCTGAAGCTGCTAAGACATATGATAATCTTGGCATTCGACACGAAATTAAAGAAACGTTTTATACAAGTGTTCATTACGTAATAATACCGTATAACAATAATAGTCAACCGATTTGCTGTGAAATACAAGTCAGAACGTTATTTGAGGAAATATGGGGAGAAATTGATCACACTATTAATTATCCTCATTCGACAGATAGTATTGCATGTAAAGAGCAGTTGAAAGTTCTTGCAAAATTAATTTCATCTGGAACGCGATTGAGTGATTCGATTTTTAGAAGTTATAATGAATTTAATGAATTTCGTAAGAACTATTAGAGTGTAACTTATATGGCAATATTTTGGTAACAGAAAATTAAGGAATAATAAAGAGCATACAGAAAAGGAAATTAATGTAGTACCCCCCATAATGTTAGACCTTTATGGGGGCACTAAAAAGCCTATTTTTTGAGGCTTTTTTCTATATAAATTTACCTTAATGAAACCAAAATAGAATACGATATATTAATGTACAGTTAATTTCTTATTCCTGCTAGCAACAGGATAGAATGTCATAAAGGCAATGGTAGGGTGGTGTGTTCCATGCCTGTTTTGGTTGTGGGGTTGTTTGTAAATTGGTATGCTGATTTTAGCCTAGGAGCAAAGCTCGTAGGCTTATTTTTGTATAAAAAATTCGCAAATACAATTGTTAATGGTGGTAGAGTATGATAGAAAGAAAAATAGATGTAGCTTTTTGGCCAGCTGAGGAAGTAGATGGCTTAGCTTTATTTCAAAAGCTTCAGAAGAAGTGGGAGCAAAAGGATTTTGATGATGAATATTTGGCATTGTTAGCGGAATATAAGGAAAAATATCCCGAATCAGAGCATGTGGATATTTTTGCGGGATATTTTGCATTACACTATGGAGAGGTCAAGGAAGCTTTGAAATATGCTGAAGCAGCCTGGCAAAAAAGAAAATACAATCTTGTTATTTGGCAGCTTCTAATAGAATGTTATGATAAATTAAATATGCCTATGGAAAAAATAAAATTTCAAGGATATTGTCGTAATGCCTATGATATGCAAATGGAGCTTTCATACTGTACGGAAGAAGTTTTGGATAATCTTACCATGTCTCATAATATTGGTGATTACGCACCATTTTTACTGTATAGGTTTAAATTAGCAGAGAATAAACTAGTTAGCAGTGCAGCCAGTTTAGGCGGAGAGTATATTCCCTGGTCATTGGACAAAGACGGTTATAAATATTGGGTTGGTGTTTTTGTTAATCAAGAAACTATAGATGGAAAAGCGGGGGTGTTGTCAAGGGAGAAAGATAAATCAGAATTTGTTTATGAATATGGTGCGGATATGATTTTCGACATTGTCAAATCTCAAACAAGTAATGATTTTTATTTTGATCCTCAAGGGAAAAAATATATACTTTCTTTAGCCGGCAGTAAGGCTAGTCAGGAAATTGAAATTGTTTCAGGAGATAGGAACTATGATGCTGTTTTGGGTAAATGGGAATATAGTAATTACCGCATAGAAGAGCCTGTAAAAATTACAGGTGAAAAAGAATTTACAGTCGGTAAACCTATCCTTTTGGAGCATAGCCCCAAAAGGAAAAAGATAGTTCTAAACATTTTAGTAGATGCTTTAAGTTGGCAGGCAATGAAAGAGCAGAATTACGCATTACTTCCCAATACTATGAAATTTTTTTCTAAAGGTGTAATATTTAATAATCATTTTTCTGTAGGAGAATATACATATCCAGCTATACATGCTATTGAGACAGGTATGTATCCACATCATTCACAAATTTATAATGAGCATATCAATATGCCATTGTCTCCAGAATATACGGTTATATCAGAGCAGATGCAGAAATTGGGATATTATTGTGTTAATATAATGGGAAGTGGAGATGCTCTGTATACAGGTGCTTGTAGAGGGTATGATAGATTGGTGGTAAACTCATATGCTACTAGAGCTTATGAAGGTGTAGAGCGTACTATTCAGCATTTGGAAGCCTTTGGAGAATGTGATCAATTTTTGTTTTTGCATATAATGGATGTACACCCATGGCCTATTAATTCAATAAGTATGCCTTTGGCTAGTCAGACCTGTTTATCCTTGGAAGATCGACTCTGGCAAACACAGGAGAAGGTTGCTAGTGTGTATCTGAAGTATTCCCCCCTATATGCTCATGCTAATATGATAGGTATCCAAAATACGGATCGAAGTTTGGGGGTATTATTTGATTATTTAGAAAACCACTATAATGAAGACGAATATGTGGTACAGTTGTATTCAGATCATGGTGCTTCAGTATATGACAATCATCCATATTTAATGAGCCGCTATCAGACCAGTGCAGCTTATATGGTACGGGGGGCAGATATTCCGCAACTGGGATTGGTTGAGGAACTGACTAGTGAGTTGGATATATATCATGCTATGGCTAAAGTTCATGGGTTTGAGGCACCTAGCTATACTGATGGCAATCTGCCAGCAGCTTTGGGAGGTAGGGAGAGAGAGTATACCATCAGCAATTCTATTTATCCAGGGCAAACCTATAAATTATGCATTCGTACAGCTAAATACGAATTTCAGTTGGAATCAAAGGAAGTTGTGGATGTGGATGGCACAGTTGATATGACTGGGGCTTCTATGTTTATATTGGATCGAGAGTATGAGTGGAAGCAGTGCTATGATATGAATCTACTAAAGTATTTTATGGATATTGCTAGAGAGCATACCAAATCTTTCTGTACATGGGGTAGAAATTGGCCTGAAATGCGTCGAAGAAAAGAAAAGTGGTTTTGTAATGAAAAATCAAAACAGGAGGAAGCAGTTAGTGATTAAAAGAAATATTTTACTAAATCCAGGGCCTGCTACTACTAGTGACAGTGTCAAAATGGCGCAGGTTATACCGGATATTTGCCCAAGAGAAAAAGAATTTGTGGATATTATGAAAAAATTTCGTAGAGATTTATTGAAAATAGTTCATGGGCCAGAAGAAAAATATACCTCAGTGCTTTTTTGTGGTTCAGGTACCATAAATATTGATATATGTATGAATTCCTTGCTGCAAGCGGGAAAAAAGATTTTGATTATTAATAACGGAGCCTATAGCAGCCGGGCGGTAGAGATATGTGAATATTATGGTTTGCCATACGTAAATTTACAATTTTCTGTAACAGAGCTGCCAGATTTGGCTGTTGTAGAGAAGGTTCTCAAAGAAAATAGGGATATAGCCTTGGTGCATACAACTCATAATGAGACCGGAACAGGATTGTTGAATCCAATTAGAGAAATAGGAGCCGTGGTGCACAAATATAATGCCATTTTTACGGTAGATACTACTTCTACTCTAGCTATGCTGCCTATAGATATAGAGAAGGATAATATAGATTTCTGTATGGCTTCAGCTCAAAAAGGTTTAATGGCCATGACAGGACTGTCCTTTATTATTGGTAATAGGGAGGTGTTGGAGGCTTCAGCAGCTTATCCCAAGCGTTCCTATTATTGCAATCTTTATATGCAGTATAAATATTTTGAGGAGCATGGGGAAATGCATTTTACCCCGCCGGTACAGACTATTTATGCTGGAGTACAGGCGCTAAAGGAGTATTTTGCTGAAGGTGAGCAAGCTAAGTGGCAACGGCATATTAGAGTATGTGAGGCTATACATGAAGGGTTACAAGATTTGGGTTTTCGAGAGATTATTCCTAGGAAACGGCAGAGCGGGTTAGTGATATCTGTGCAATATCCAGATGATGCTAATTGGGATTTTGATATAATTCATGATTATTGTTATGAGCGTGGCTATACTATTTACCCTGGCAAAATTTCCACTACGAATACTTTTAGATTGTGTTCCTTAGGGGCTATAGATGTAGAGGATATACAAAAGTTTTTTGTCATATTTAAAGCAGCTTTGGAGGCTAGCAAACTCCAAATTCCTGTAAGATATGCCTGATTATTTAATTATATGTAACGGGAGAACAATTATGAAAATAGTATATACCTGTTTTTGTACAGATGTTATTCATGAAGGTCATATGAATATCATACATGAAGCAAAAAAATATGGACGGGTGGTGGTAGGAGTTCTTAGTGATGAGGCATCGATAAGATTCAATCGCTTTCCAGGCGTTAGTTTTACTGAGAGAATTAATATGGTCAAAAGCATACCTGGGGTTGATGAAGTAATTATTCAGAACAAGGTTATGTATGACGAAATTATAGAAAAACTTCATCCGGATTATGTTATTCATGGGGATAATTGGCTGGAGCCACCCATGCGGGCTATTCGAGATAATGTATCTACACTGCTGAAGAAATATGGTGGCAAGATTATAGATGTGCCTTATACCTATAGCGAGGAAATAAGGCATATAGATGCTCAGGTGAAAGAACGGCTTGCTATGCCTGAATATCGTCGCAAGCGCTTGCATCAATTATTGCAGCTTCGACCTTTAGTCAAAGCTATTGAGGTACATAGTGGTCTAACAGGTTTGATTGCCGAGAAAACCATTGTGGAACATGATGGAGAAATAGACCAATTTGATGCTATGTGGATCAGCTCTTTATGTGATTCTACGGCTAAAGGCAAGCCAGATATAGAATTAGTAGACATGACATCAAGATTTAGAACTATTGACGATGTCATGGAGGTTACCACCAAGCCTATTATTTTTGATGGAGATACAGGCGGGCTGATAGAGCACTTTGTTTATACAGTTCGTTCTTTGGAACGAATGGGGGTATCAGCTATTATTTTGGAGGATAAGGTAGGTTTAAAGAAGAATTCTCTTTTCGGCAATGAAGTGAAGCAGACTCAAGATAGTATTGAGCATTTTTGTCAAAAAATAGCTGCTGGTAAGAAAACTCAGCTAACGGATGATTTTATGATTATTGCTAGGATTGAGAGTCTTATATTGGAAAAGGGCATGGAAGATGCATTGGCTAGAGCAAGAGCTTATGTATCTGCAGGTGCTGATGGTATTATGATTCATAGCCGCAGGAAGGATCCACAGGAGATTATAGAATTTTGTGATGCTTTTCGTCAGGAAGACGATAATACTCCCATAGTAGTAGTGCCATCAAGCTTTAACAGTATTACGGAAGATGAATTGGCGGCCCATGGCGTTAATATAGTTATTTATGCTAATCAGCTTACCAGAAGTGCATTCCCAGCTATGCAAAAAACGGCACAGGATATTTTAAAGTATCATAGAGCACAAGAGGTGGATGATAGACTGATGCCGATTAAGGGGATTATTACATTGATTGATGAATTGTAGGAGATCTGAATGGAAAATGCGATTATTATGGCCTCTGGTTTGGGCACCAGGCTGCGACCATTAACCAATACCATCCCTAAGCCTTTGCTGCCAGTAAAGGGAATACCCATGATAGAAACTGTTATCAATGCTTTGAATAGACGTGGTGTAGATAATATTTATGTCGCTACTGGATATTTGGCAGAGCAGTTTGAATATTTGGCAGAAAAATATGCCAATTTGCAATGTATATATAATGAAGATTATATGACTGTGAATAATATATCCTCAGTTAAAGCAGCTGAAGGTGTTTTGTCGAAGGGTGATTGTTGGATATGTGAGGCTGACTTGTATATATCAGACGAAAATATATGTATGGGCACATTTGATAACTCTTGTTATTTTGGCAAAATGGTCAAGGGATATTCAGCAGATTGGGTATTTGAACAGGATGCCACTGGCAGAATTTGCAGGGTAGGCAAGGGTGGTACAGATTGCTTTAATATGGTGGGGGTGGCGTATCTTTGCCGCAATGAAGCTGTTGTTTTGAGGGATGCATTGCAGGAGGCTTATAATCTGGGGAATTATCAGGATTTATTTTGGGATGAAATTGTAGATAGAAATTTGTATAGAATGCCTATGAGAATTCACTCGATTAGTTCAGAGCAGATTATGGAAATAGATACAGTAAAGGAATATGAATTAGCTAATGAGAAAGCAGGGGATATCAAGTGAAGGTACAAGACTTTGTCAAAATTATAGGGGGAGAGTTTTTTACTGGGGTACCTGATTCCCTGCTAAAGCCATTAGTAGATTATCTTATAGATAACTGGCAAGATAATAAAAATCATGTTATTGCCGCTAATGAGGGAAATGCTGTAGCCATAGGAGCAGGATATCATTTGGCTACGGGCAAGGTGCCTGTTATATATATGCAGAATAGTGGCGAAGGCAATGCAGTTAATCCCATAGCTTCCTTATTACATCCCAAGGTATATGGTATTCCAGAATTATTTATTATCGGCTGGCGAGGAGAGCCAGGAGTAAAGGATGAGCCTCAGCATGTATTTCAAGGAGAAATTACCCTGAAATTGCTAGAGATATTAGAAATAAAATATTATGTCATTCGAGATAATATAACCTTGCAGGAACTGTCTCGGATGATGGAAATTATTCAAAAGCTACTGCAGCAGGGAAAATCTGCAGCCCTGGTGGTTGCTAAGGGAGCCCTGATATATGAAAAGAAAAAGTATGCTAATAGCTATCTAATGAAAAGGGAAGATATATTGGAGCATATTCTGGCAGTAACAGGAGATAATCCTATTATTTCTACCACTGGCAAGGCAAGCAGAGAGTTATTCGAGCTAAGAGAGAAAAATAAACTAGTAGACGATGTTAATGTCCATAGCAGGGATTTTTTGACTGTTGGATCTATGGGACATAGTTCTTCTATAGCGTTGGGGATGGCTTTGCAGCTGCCAGAAAAAAACATATGGTGTATTGATGGGGATGGTGCTATCTTGATGCATGGTGGTGCTATGGCCGTAATAGGAAAAGCACAACCAGAGAATTTGATTCATGTAGTTATTAACAACGAAGCCCATGAGTCAGTGGGCGGTCAGCCAACGGCAGCCAATGCTGTAGATTTAACTGCTATGGCCACGGCCTGCGGGTATAAATATGCTCACTGTGTGGCGGATTTTGCTTCCTTGGATAAAATTTTAGAGGAATATGCAGAACTAAAGGGATTGAGATTCCTGGAAATAAAAGCTGCTATAGGTTCTAGAACAAATTTAGGTCGTCCTGATATAGATGCAATAGAAAATAAAAAATATTTTATGATACAGTTTTGATTTTATGGTTTGTTGAGAAAAATGTTGGGGTATATATGAAGAAAATTATATTAATAGATGATGGTTCTTTGGCTGATTTTGTGTTTGAATACACAGATTGGGAGGTAGAGCTATTTGTGTGCACACAATCTGGAAAAAAGACACATATCAAAATAATATCCGTATAAAAGATTTTGTTGAATTAGAAGATATGGTTGAAAATTCTGAGATGCATGGATTTGCTATAGAAGATGTGGATGGTTATAGTTCAGCTTTTACCTCATTGGATTACGGCTTGCACAGATATAGAAAGGGAATGCAGTGTATACGCTTCAAAGTGTTTTTTTAGTAGATGTGTAGATATTTTGTAGATAAAATTTTATCATTAAATAACATTAGAATACTAGATGTAAAAAATCCATCTAAAGGTATAATTGAAAATGTGCAGGCAATTGCAACAGTATGTGGTACTGTTGTTTTTGACGCAATAAAACAGAAAAAAACATGTATTATTTTTGCAAATAAGACGAGAACTTATTTATTAAAATGTAAGGACGTTATGTGTGTATCAAGTGTTAAAGAACTTAGAGAGGTATATAAAAATCTAGTTGAAGAATTCAAACTAGATTATAGTGATTACAAAAAAATACTCAATCGTTACAATTTTGTTATAACAGAAAAAAAGAGTATGATGGGTATAAAGTTGCGATAAATACGATAAGGCGATATATTGAAGAGGTTTAATGTGAAAAAATTATTGAATTTGCGAGAAATACAACATATAGAAGATAATATTTTGATTAATTTTCATAAATTTTGTAAAAAACATAATCTAAGTTTTTTTTTGAATTGGGGAACATTGTTAGGAGCTGTGCGACATAAAGGTTTTATTCCATGGGATGATGATATAGATTTAGTTATGTCACTATCGGATTATAAAACATTATGTGAATTAAAAGATGTGTTTGACGAGGAGATGAAGGATGTACATCTGAAAATGCAGACACCTTTTGATACATCGAAAGGTATGTTTTCATGGGGATGTAGAGTTTATGACACACGAACATCATATGTGGATACAACAGGATTATTTTGTGCTGGTATATGTATAGATATATCTTTTTATAAAATTACTCCTGCAAATAAGATCATATGTTATTTATATGGTGAAAAGAAAAGATTGTTTTTTAGATTGCATTGTATAAAAAATAGCATGAAAAATAATCCCCAAAAATTTTATAAACGAGCAATTAAAAAAATGATT
>OQVL01002634.1_pt1 | contig 10975 bp, 8 predicted proteins | sample 1691501 | NCBI WGS metagenome assembly OQVL01 (sample SAMN03418253, study PRJEB22391) | human gut metagenome | biome: human-gut; feature: organic feature; material: feces | host: Homo sapiens | place: Tanzania | collected 2013-01
GTTTTGTCAAGCCTCCTCATAATGCATACAGTCTTATGTGGAGGTTTTCCTCGCATTCGGCGCGCTCTGCCCATTTTCCCTTTTCAAACCGGTTTTTAGAGGTGCCCCTATGCAACAATGATATATTGGGGGCAACACCTCACAAAGACCATTTGTTGGATTTTGCGCATTTCTTGCTTGTATTTTCTGTCAGATTGCACAACGCGCACAATCTTTGTTCGGCGTTTAATCGAGAAAACGTTTACACCATATATTGATTTCTATATGATGATTTTACACAATTTTAGCGTTCAAAAGCCGGAAGAATTCACAAGATTAGCTTTGATTGTACAAAATCAACAAATACCGCTTTACATGTTGAAGATTTTATTGTATAATGTAATGTATACTAATGTATACGATGAATGCTATTGGTATATTCTGTATTCATCACCACAATAACTCTGAAAGGAACGGTGGCGAAATGTCCAAATCCATACTGATAACAGGAGGAGCGGCGAGTGGAAAATCCCGGTGGGCGGTGACGAATTACTCACGCTACGACTATGTTCTCTATCTTCGCACCGGGGAGGCAGTTGACCCGGATATCCTGCACCGTATCGAATACGGCAACAATCAGAACGGCGTAGAATGGGACATCGTGTCCGGGATCACGGACAATCCTGCGGCGGCTATCGGCGACCATAAGTTCGTTATCTTTGACCGGCTGAGTGATTACGCTTCTCTCGTGCTGGACAGAATGTGTCCCGATATCACCGCGATGACCGACGAACTGATGAAATCCATCGAGAAAACGGTGATCGCCGACGTGGAGTCCATGCGTGACCGTATCCGCGAAAACGACGGCAGCATGACAATAATCACCCTCGAAACCGGATTCTCCGTTGCTCCTGACGACCTCCGACAGAAGGTATTGCGCAGGATAATCGGCGACATCAACCAGCGTATCGCAAATTCCTCGGACGAGGTTTATTTCTCCGCGAGCGGAATTCAGTTCAAGATAAAGTGATCCGCGGCTCCTGAATACAACAAATCAAGAATACATACACGGAAGGAAGAACACCATGACTTTTGAAGAATTCATCATGCAGGCGCGAGAAATGAACGCCTCCGATATCCACCTCACCGTAGGTGCTCCCACCGTTGTGCGCGTCAACGGCGAACTTCGCAAGTACACCGAGCTTTCTGACCAGGTGGTCAACCGTACTATTCTTTCGATACTTTCCGCCGAGCAGGAAAAGGCGCTCAACGAGGGCAAGGACATAGATTTCAGCTTTGAGCTGAAGAACGGCGCCCGTCAGCGCGTCAATGTATTCCGCCAGAGCGGCAAGCTCGCGGCATGCATTCGTCTGCTGAACGCCGAGATTCCCACCCTGGAGGAGCTGAAAATGCCCTCCGTCCTGCTGGATTTCGCCAAGAAGCGCAGAGGTCTTGTGCTGGTAACAGGCCCCACGGGAGCCGGTAAGTCAACCACGCTGGCTGCGATGGTGGAATACATCAATACCACGCGCCCCTGCCACATCATCACTATAGAGGACCCTATCGAGTACCGCTACAAGCAGGAGAAGGCGACTATTCACCAGAGGGAGCTTGGCAGGGACGTTCCGTCATTCCACGAGGCGCTCCGCAGCGCCCTGAGAGAGGACCCGGACGTAATCCTCATCGGTGAGATGAGAGATTACGAAACGATCTCCCTTGCAATGACTGCCGCCGAAACCGGACACCTGGTATTCGGCACGCTGCACACCTCCAGCGCTGCGCAGACCGTTGACAGAATCATCGACGCGTGCCCGATACATTCCCAGGAGCAGGTGCGTTCTCAGCTGGCGAGCATGATACAGGCGATCATCGCCCAGTCGCTTATTCCGCGCTCCGACGGCAAGGGCAGAGTAGCCGCCGTCGAGGTCATGGTCGGCACCGACGCCATCAAGAACCTTATCCGCTCCAACAAGATAAACATGATGGAAACCACAATGGCGGCAGGCGGCAGGGACGGAATGTGCACCCTCAGCGACAGCCTGGCAAAGCTGTACAGATCAAACCAGATATCCTATGAAACCGCCCTGGAGTATGCAACGGACAGAAACGAGATGGAGAAAAAGCTGCTCAGCGGCATTTGATAAGACTTGACAGAACGGGCAGTCCGGCATATAATAAAATAGAACAGAATACACGTCCGCAGTTTCAAAGCTGCGGACGTGTCTGATGAAAGGGGAAAACTATGAAATGTATTCCTGTAAAGGAACTTAACGACAGCGCCGCTGACCCGCAGGAATTCGTGCTGAGTGCCGAAAACGCCTATGCAGACCAGATATCCGCTGCCGCTGAAAGAATATATATGGAGCGCAAGGAGCGCCCGGTTGTGCTCATCTCCGGTCCCTCCGGTTCTGGTAAAACCACCTCCGCCGGAAGGATAGCGCAGCTTCTGGAGGATAATGGCTGCCGCGCGCATACTATATCCATGGATAATTACTTCCTGCCGCTGACAGAGCAGGATAAGCGCCTTGCAGAACTCGGACAGTTTGATTTTGAGTCGCCGAAACGTCTGGACACGGAGCTTTTCAGCAGACATCTGAAAATGCTGAGCTGCTGTGAGGCAATCGACGTCCCGGCGTTTGACTTCACTGCGCAGGAGCGCCGTCCGGGGATTACGCTGGAATGCTCTCCCGGGGACATCGTCATCATGGAGGGAATACATGCGCTGAATCCGGAGGTTACGGGGCATTCCGATGAGTTCACCAACCGGGTTTATGTGTCCGTGCGTACCAGGCTGGAATCCGACGGTGCGCTGCTGCACCCGTCAAAGATACGACTCATGCGCCGCCTGATACGCGACAAGCTGTATCGCGGACGGAGCATTTCTGAAACCATGGATTTCTTCCGGTCAGTGGAGCGCGGCGAGGATCTTTACATCATGCCGTTCAAGCATCGTGCGAGCTTTGATATAGATACGTTCATCGCTTATGAGCCGATGGTGTACCGGGATATCCTGCTGGGCGACCTGGAGCAGGTTTCGGGCACATATGGGGATTATGAGCACTACGCGGACATCGAGCAGTTCCTGCGGAAGCTTCAGCCGATGGACAGGGAAGTGGTGCCGGAGAATTCACTGGTTCGTGAATTTATCGGGTGAAATGCGATAATTAGAAGGAACAGAAATGGAGATCAGGAAATTTGAAAAGCAGGACGTTCCTGCGCTTATGAGAATCTGGAACGAGGTAGTTGCCGCCGAGCAGGCACGTCGGGACTCAATCGCCGCAGCCGAGCAGGCCGCAAAAGAAAAGACAGCTATGGACATCATCTCGATTCTGCCGGAGGAACCGGTATTCGACATCGTGACAAATCTTGGCACGATCAAGGTAAAACTCTACAGCAAGACCCCGAAGCATCGTGAGAACTTCGCGAAACTGGCTCTTACGGGCTACTACGACAGTCTTCTCTTCCACAGGGTCATCAACGGATTCATGATTCAGGGTGGAGACCCTTTCACACGCGACACATCCGCCGCCGCTGTGGCAAAGTACGGCCAAGGTGGCCCTGGCTACACTATCCCCGCGGAGTTTGTCCCTGAATATACCCACAAGAAGGGCGCTCTCGCCGCCGCTCGCAGAGGCGACGTGGCCAATCCGAAGAAGGAGTCATCCGGCTCGCAGTTCTATATCGTGCAGGATGCCGGGGCATGCGCGCAGCTGGATGGAGCCTACACGGTTTTCGGGGAGACGGTCAGTGGACTTGACATCATCGACAGAATCGCTCAGGTGGCGACCGACCAAAGGGACAAACCTCTGATGGATGTCAGGATCAAGACCATAAAGCTTGATGAAAGCTGTATGCCAAAGACAGTGAATGCGTCAGAGGATACTCCGAAAACAGAATAATTTGCAAAATATCTATAGCAAGAAGGGCAAAAAATGACACTTCCGCCCTTTTGGGTCAGAAAAACGGAAATTTGGAACAAAAAATATTTGTTCAACCTTGCTTGTTTTATAAAAAAGATATACCTTTGCAACGAATAGTTTTTTCATAGGTTAAGTTTTAGGTTAGAATTGCGAACGGGGTCTGCTGCGACAGCAAACCCCGTTCATCTTTTATATCCATAAGTGATTAATAATGAGGCGGTTACCCCCCCCCGTGCGTGTCCTTTCATGGAAACGGCGACTTTCAGGTTGATTGGAGATGGGGTGAATGGCATGTTGGAACTATCATTGGAATGGAAAAAAATGCATAAAAAGTGATAAAAAAACAACTATCCCGGATTTTGTGACATACAAAATCCGGGATAGCCGTTTTTACCTGTTTTTGACCAATCGTCCTATTTTTTCAACGACGGTGTGGAGTCCGGGGTGAAGTCGTTGGTGGAGTTGTTGGTGTCGGTCAGCTTACCGTCATTGCCTCTCTTGCGGAGGACGGACTTGCCGTAGCGCTCAGGGTCCTTGTCGATCTTGCCGCAGTGTGTCCAGCCGGCGTCGATGGACTCATCCCAACTGGTGTACTGGAAGTTCTCCTCGATGGCGGTGTTCACGCCGTCCAGAACCCAAGTGTTAGGAATCTTGTAGGCTCTGGAGATGTTCATCTCAAAGTCTCCGGCGAGGGAGTGGTTGATGTATTTGCCTTCCCACTTATAGCCGGCGAGGTAGGATTCCTTTGTGACACCGTAAGGTGGCATAGAGATGATGTAACCCTCGAATCCTCTGTCGTGGAGAACCCAGATTGAAAGTGTGTAAGTAAACCAGATGTCAAGGTTCGGCACATCCGGGTTGTCCACATCCTGGTTGGATGATGAGGTGGACTTGTCATACCATTCGAAATCAGCGCCGCTCAGATCGAATGAGTTCGGATTGGTCGCCAGATGGTTCTGCGCGTTGTTCGCGATGATCAGGGATTTACCAGGCTCCACAGGAACATCGTGTCCGCCGCCAGGAATGACATAGACGGTTCCCACACCACAGGCCTCTTTCTTGATCGGATCCAGGAACTCAAACGGAGTCTTTGTGGAAGAAGGGTACTTTGCCTCTGAGATCATAAGGCCGTCAAGATAGAGAAGCTCGTCGGAGTTGTTCGTGATCTTAAAATACTGGTCCCCGTGGAACTTGTCCGGCTTGCCGGTTGTAGGAAGAGCGTTGCTGGTGAAGAACACTTCCTCGATAAGAACCTCGCCCGGCTCGATGTTTCTCCAGCTTTGCTCCAGAGAGACTTTCTCCAATTCCGCTCCGGCGGTTGTCTTGAGAACAACATCAGCGGTACGGTAAGCGTCGGTCCTGTTGGTGTCAAGCTGAAGGACGACACTGTCCTTTCTGGTCTCGGCCACGGAAATCCATTCCGGAGTCTCACCTACTTCATACACATAGCCCTGAACGGCAGGGAAAGCGACTCTGCCACCTTTGCCTCTGACCTTCAAAGCGGAAGACTCAGGCTGCTCCGGCGGAACAGGACCGTTCTGGGTGATCTTGAAAGATCGCAGTCCGAGAGCCGTGTCGAATGTCAGCGTAGAGGTTCTCGGGGTAGCGTCCTCGTAAGGCTCGACCGTGACGGTGACCTCAGTGTCGGAAGTTCCGCTGAGAGCCGAGACCGTGTACCAAGTGTCTGTCTGCGGCACCTGTGCCGTCCAGTCTCTGTTGGTGGAGATGAAAACTTTCTGCTCGCCTCCGTTGGCGTCAAACTTCAACTCCTCGGTTGAAATTGTGAAGACCGGATTTTCATCTTTGCAGGCCGCAAGCGCGAGCGCTGCCGAAAGGATCAAAAGTAACTTTTTCATAATCTATTAGTTGTTGACAATAATTAAATTCTTTTCTAAAACGCCAGTCCTATCGCGGCGGTCAGAAACCCAGCGTGCCCAAAGCCGTCGATGGCTCTGAACGTGAAATCCGGCCTGAGGAAAACGGCGGTGTTCTGCCCGACCTTGCGCTGGATTCCAAGGCTCAGTCCGGCTGTCGTCCGGTCTGAGGTGATCATCGAATGAAAATGCTCGTAATGATCCAGAACCCTCGCTTCAGTGTACTCCGCCGGAATCGAAAGCGTCCCGGCCATCCCGAATGCGTGGTTGAACCTCACCTCGGCGCTGAACAGCCACTCCTTGCGCGACTTCCTCAAACCCGCGTTCAAACCCGCCTCCGCGAATCCGAAGGCCATCTCCCTTTTCGGGAATATGTATTCGGCGGACGATTGGTAATATTCAAAGTCCGGCGCCACGCTGATCGTTCCTGCGGCTGACGGAATCTCCACCGCGCCTTTAAGATTGGCGGACAGAATCCGGTTCCGGTACATAGTCAGGGAACCTAACACAGCATATTCCTTGTTCTTGCCCGTGTCGATGATGTTCTCCGTGCTTTGCCGCAGCTCGTAGCCTATCCCTGCGAGAATATTCCACTTCACGGAGCCGCTGAGCCGTTTGTAACCGACAAGACCGTCCACTTTCTGAATCCACAGATCCGTGATCGGCACTTCATTGTTGGCGACCAGCAGACATTCGATGCCAAGACTGTTGTAGGACAGCAATCCGGTCCAACCATCGGGATGGCCCGGCGTGACCGTCGCGGAGACTTCCCAACCGTGGCCATTGTACCTGCTTGAGGTAAAGTCTCCCGCACCGTCGAATCTGGCGAAATGGCTTCCCAGACCTGTGAAATGCAGTTCCGAGGTGTTCGCCCCAAGCGGATCATAGAAACTGACATCCTGCGACTGTTTGTAAACCCTGAACGCGGCGTTAAGGTCAAAGACATAGCCTTTGGCCGCGATTCCACCGGTCAGCGCTGCGTTCAGGTCGGATGTGACCGATCTTGGACGCGGATCCACCTGACGGAACTCGTGCAGTGCCCTGTAACCACCGTAAACCCCGATGTGCGCCTTCCCGATCAGCCTGGACCAAGCTCCGTAGCATGAATATTGCTCCTTCTGGAGATTGCCGCCGATCGTGTCCACCATCACGTCCGGGTAGAGCAGCTCAAAATCCGATGTGGAGTTCCAAAGGACGTTCCTTTTCACCCCTCTTGAATATTCCGCCCCGGCCCTGACCGCCGAATGGTTCTGCAATCTGATCAATGAATATACCTTCACCGAACCCTGATCCAGCCCGTCGCCTTCCTGTGGCAGTAGAGCGTCATCCTCCCGGCGCAAGTCATAGACCGCCTTGATCTCTGAATATGTCGGGATGTCCCAGAGCAGGAAACTGCCTGCGTTGTGGCCGGCGATCTCGCTTCGCCCCAAGGCACGGACAGGGGACAGATATCTCTCCGAGGCCGAGTTGACATCAGATTTATCTTGTCCACGGGCCGGTGTCACGGCCGCCAGAACTGTGAATATTATGCAGACGATCCTGTTCATTTCAGTACTGTCAATTCAAGGTTCAAAGTCTCCTTGTCGTTCAGCAAGGTCACGGAGGTCATCGGCGAGTTGTAACCCGCGAAACGTACCTTCTTGCGCTGACCGTCGCTGAACACAGCCTTGCCGTCGAAGGAGATCATATATATTCCTTTCCTGAGCTTGACCGTGGCGGTCCCGACCTGAAATGTCGGAATATCATATTCCTGCCTCGTGTTGAGGTCTCGGATGAATGACCCGTCAAGGGAATTGTCCACCTCGACCCTTTCAATTCCGGCGCTGACGGACGGGCAGGTCACGTTGAGGGTCACAATCGAGAATACGTTCTGGCCGGAGTCTTTCTCGCAGCCGCAAAGGACGACCGAAAGCATCAGGAGAATATTTCGTATGGTTTTGTGTGTCAGCATATTCATTAAAGTTTGAAGTTAAGCTCCATTCCGAAGTACGGCAGGACGGAGCGGCGGACGAGGATGCCCATATTCGTCCTGTAGTCAGGCGAGACATCCAGAATCTTGTTCACGAACAGGGCGCAGGAGATCTTGTCGTGGTAGATCTTCTTGGTGGCCTTGAGGTTGATGTTCATACTGAACGGGATCCTGAAATAGATGGACATCGAAGGGGTATATTCCCGGATCATCTGCGCCAGGATTCCGTTCGCGGCGGATTCGTCCGTGAAAGGGTGGCTCTCCAGATTCTTGTCGATGTAGGATATCGGGCGGGCGTCTTTCGCCGTGTTCTGGCTTCCGGTGAACCATTGGCACTGGAACGAGGTCGAGAAGATCATCCCAAGCTTCGGGATCTGGGTGTCGAACATAAAGTTCGTGTTGAACACCTCGCGCAGGAAACCGTCCGTGTCCTTGTAGTAGCCGACGTAAGGATAGGTCTTGCCGGCCACGACCACCGAAGGCCTGTAATATGTCGGCTGGCTGTTGCTGTACCTCGTTCTGAACCAGGCGCCGCTGACGGTGACCTTGGTCCTTATCGGACGGATTCTCGGAGCGGACAAGGTGAACTCGATGCCTTCCTTGAGGGTGCGGCTGCCGTTCGTGTTGAATGAATATCCCACCAGAAGCGTGTCCGGAACCCACAGGGTCGTCTCCACGGAAGGCGGGCCGGTAAGGGTGCTCTTGTCGATCGTCTCCTCTTGGTAGTCCTTGTAGATGAGCCGTGTGAACTCGCTGGCGTACCTGAACCCGGAGGTCATATCCTCCTTGAAATAGTCGATGTTGAACGAGAACTCCCGGCCGACCTGCACATCGGCGGCGATTTCCCACTTGAAGTTCCTCGCCGCCTTGAGACCGAAGTTGGTAGGATTAATCTTCAGCACATAGACGTTGATCCTGCGAAGATTCTCCTCGACAGGCCAGTAGTTCATCTGAGTGACATCGTAATAGATAGGATCCGGATAAAGCTGATCCATCGTCGGGAACTTCGTGTGCCACCCGGCTCCTCCGGACAGTCCGACCTTGACATCCTTGCCGAGGGATTTCTCCAGCCTGAGGTTCAGCCTCGGGTCGAAGTACGGCTTCATATTCACTGAATATTCCTTTCCGGCTCCCGCCATCGCCGCCACCCTCACTCCGGCGAGCCATTCGGCCTTGAACCCGTTTCCGAAAGTCCAGACGGAATTGTCTTCGATGAAAGCCGACATCTGGTGTGTGGCCGGGATTGAGGAATAGTCTCTCGGGCGGACATTCATATCCACGGAGAACGGCCTCTCTGGATCGAATATGGTGCCTTTGCCGAAGTTCTTGTTGACATTCCACTGGGCACCGGCCTTGAATGTGTTTGAGATGTTCCCTAAGTCCTTGCGGAACTTCGCCGTGCCGTTGAGGTAGGCGTAGAACGGCTTTCCGTCCACTTTCAGGGTAGCCTCGTACTTGTAAGGCACGATCGTGACATCGAACTCGCCCTCCTCCAGACTGGTCGAAAGCGGCATCGGTGAACTATATTCCACGAATTTCCATCTGTCGATCAGGTCTTTCTCGTAGGTCAGGGACCCTGTGATGTCAAGGCTCTGGAAGAACGATTTCAGGCTCTTGCTCCGGACTGTATATTCCCCGCCCAGCGCGAAGCGGCTGTAGTTGGACTTGTAGGTCTCGATCGGACCGCAGTCGCCGAAGTCCAGATTCTTGTCGGACTTCTGGTTGTCGAACGAACCGGTGTAGTCCAGACTTCCACTGAGGGTTCTGACAAGCTCCCCGGTCCAGGTCTTGCCGATCCTGTAGCTTCCGGTCAGACGCTTGTAGTTCTGTCTCGTGTTCCTTGGATCCGCCCTGGAATCCAGGAAGTTACCGCTGAAGTTCATCGTCAGCTTGTCGGTCTTGCCCCACTCCAGATCCTTGCCGAGGTAAAAGAGCTTGCTCTTCATGTCGGCCTTGAAGCGGGCTCTGGTGTCGTTGCCGCCCTTGCGCCGCTTTATGTTGACAAGGCCGCTGGTGAGGTCGCCATATTCAACTGAAGGGATTCCGCGGATGATCTCGACGGATTCCACATCCTCGGTTGTGATTGTGCGCATATCGACTCCGGCGTTGACGAATGATGATCCGTAGTTACTGTAGGCCGGTGTGGTCTGGAGGTTCGCGTCGTTGTTGACCGGAACTCCATCGATGAGGAAACGTGTTCCGAGGGATGAGGTGTTGTAGTTGTCACCGGAGACCGAAACAGCTCTCAAATCTATGGTCTTCGGAGTTGAGAATGAAGGATCTACGGAGCGTCCGCCTGGCAGCAACTCCAGCAGGTCAGCGAAACTTGACGGCTGGATATGCGCGATCGCGTCCTGCCCGATCCGTGACGAGCTTGTCAGCCCGTGGCTCTCGGTCGCCGTCACCACCACCTCGTTGATGGCGAATGAATCTTGGGCTAATGAATATCTTCCGTCCTTCCTTACCGCTGTGGTCAGCGTTTTGTAACCAAGACAAGTGATCTGAAGCGTCCCGCCGGTGGCCTTCAGCTTGAACCGCCCCAAAGAGTCAGTGACATCCCAGACCGCCTGGTTACCTTTTATGGTCACGGCGGCTCCGGCGACCGGCGAACCGTCCGCCTGATCGACAACGGTGCCGCCAACCTGGGCGAACGCGCTGATAGACAGCAACGTCGCCGCCACGATGATGGTTAGTGACTTTATTTTTGCCTCGAACACTTTTTGATTTTCTTTTTTTTCAGGCTGCAAAATTATCATCAAACCAATCTTTGGTCAATGCCAATAAATTGGGAAAATATTCCCGCTTCTTAACCACTCTTTGTGATGGTGACCAGCACGGTGATGCGCCCTCTCTTTTTAGTGCCGTGGCACTTAACTGCTTGTTTTATAGCTAAATGACCGATATCCTGGTCTTGGATTTGACACCAGGAGATGGCTCTTATAGTTGATAATCAACTTCTTGCCTGCCACGCTGGCGAATACCAACAGTTAGCGATTGTGAAAATCTTACAAAATGAATATTTTTGTATCGTAATTTGACTAAGGTGTTACTATGCTGGAGGAGTGGGATGCCGGCGGTGTCGGTGGCAACTGAGAGATAATTTTTACAGCAGGCAATCACTTGTCTGCGTGAGACAAGGTATATGAAACTTTCTGAACTGAAGACTGGAGAGGTCGGAGTCATCGCCAAGGTGAACGGCCACGGGGGGTTCCGGAAGAGGCTCATCGAGATGG
>OQVL01002635.1_pt1 | contig 10973 bp, 12 predicted proteins | sample 1691501 | NCBI WGS metagenome assembly OQVL01 (sample SAMN03418253, study PRJEB22391) | human gut metagenome | biome: human-gut; feature: organic feature; material: feces | host: Homo sapiens | place: Tanzania | collected 2013-01
ATAAAGGACAAGAACGAAACCGTAATTGCTCATAGGAGCGATTGCGGTCTTTTTTGTCTCAAAATCGAAAGGAGCAAGCAAATGAATGTCAAATAGCAAGCTGATCGAGCTGAGCTACTACGATCCGTCAGCGCAGGTACGATTATCCGCCTACGCTGATACGATAGTGCTCGATCACAACGAAAAAGGAGGCGTGATCTGTGCGATCCGCTTCGGTGGATACCCCGAGATGGTTCGGGCTATGGCAGACGCCATCTACGGCGGCGCGACCATAGAGGCCACCCAAAACGATACGGTGCGGCTGCTGCAAAGCTCTCTGAAAGGGTATCGGCGGCAGCTGACTCACGACGGTGTGTATGCCGTGGCAACACTCATGGCGAGCGACGACGCACAGGAGGAAAGCCGTCGACAGGACGATGGCGAGGAGCGAACGCTTGAAAAATCGGAGCAGCCGAGAAAGTGCTATATCTTCTGCCCCGAGGGAGACCGAACATGTCTTTTCGAGGAGCTGGATCACAAAACGGCAGCGCCGCTCATTCCGGCGTTTCAGGACTATGTGCTCGCCGCGCTCGAAAGTCGCGGCGACCTCCGACAGCTGGAGGTCGTCTCGCAGAAGGAGCGGATCGACGCATGGGTACTGAGATTGTCAGTGGGCGATCAGAATGTCGTGGAGGTACTGGAGGAGGGGCTGAAAGCGGGGACCATCCAGATCCCCGGCGCGATCCCCGGTGCGCCGGACGGCTTTGATGAGGTCAGCAATGTCACAGGGTATCTCAACACCTTTGGCGTGACCGTCGCAGACCGCATCCGCAATCAGTTTATGCCGCTCTTTGATCCTGCCAGCGAGCCGCTCTCGGATGAAGTGTTGTCCATCAACGACTTTATCACGCAGCGGGCCGGTTATTCCCTCTATGACGCCCAGCTCGCGGTGGCAGAGGCCGTCAAGCGGCAGCTTGACCGCAAGAAAACGGCGCTCATCATCGCAGAATGCGGTAGTGGAAAGACGAAGATCGGCTCGACCGCCCTCGGCGCATTGCATGGCTTATGGGCTGCACAGAGGGGGCGCGGCGCGGAGAAGTCCTTCGGCATCGTCATGTGCCCCTCCCACGTCACACGAAAATGGGTGCGTGAGATCGGAGAAACGCTGCCGGACACCTATGCCATGGTCGTGCACAGCATCACAGACCTGGACCGGCTCTATGCTCTCTACGAGCAGGGCGATAAGAGTGTGTACGCGGTCTTTTCCAAGGAGCGGGCGCGGGACGGCTATATGCGCTATCCCGCCGTGCGATGGAATGAACGCCGCCGCGCGTTCCTCTGCCCGGACTGCGACGCGGCCATCGAAATGGACATCAGCGAGGATGGGGCGCACTACACCGTACCGGCCGATCAGTTCTTCTTTCAGAGGGAGCATAAGAAAAACCATGTTTGTCCTAAATGCGGCACTGCACTATGGTCGGCGGTCAATCCGGACAGACGGATGGAATGGGTCAAAATCGGCGAATACGGATGGGTACACCGCTATGGCGCTGAAGCTCATCTCAAGCGTACGAAAAACGCGCACGTTTGCGACCAGCTCGCGCAGATCGCGCAGGATCCGGACGGTTACTATCCGGTTCGCGGCGCACAGCGGCGTTATCCGCTGAGCACCTACATCAAGAAAAAGCTGCACGGCAGGATCGGCTCCTTCCTCTGCGATGAGCTGCACGAATACAACAATGCCAGCGGCCAAGGTGACGCAATGGCGGAGCTGTACGGCGCCTCCAAGCTCTTTGTCGGTATGACGGCGACCCTTATCAATGGCTATTCCTCCGGCATTTTTCACCTGCTCTACCGCATCGTCCCCGGGCTTATGCTCAAGGATGGAAAGCAGTATGGCAGTCCCGGCGATTTTGACGCGGAGTACGGTGTGGTGGAAAATGCTTACGAAACAAGGGACGCGGAGTATAACGCCAACCGGCGTGCCAGTAAGCGGAAAACGCGCACACGCCAGCTCCCCGGCGTTTCGCCGCTGGTGTTTTCGCGCTTTCTGCTGGAATACACGGCTTTTTTGTCCCTGTCGGACATGGGAAAGGATCTGCCGAGCTATGAGGAGATCCCTGTGGCGTTGGATATGCCGGAGGACGTTGGGGAGTGCTATCAGGCTGTGCAGAATGTTCTCCAGAAGGTCCTGAAAAATGATCGAAAAGCCGCGCAGAAGATCCTCTCGGCGTATCTCAACTTGCTGACGGTCTACCCGGACCAGCCATACGATCAGCCGGAGGTCATTCATCCCATTACGGGAATGCCGATCGTAACGCCCAAAAGCTGCGGAGACTTCTCGCGCTTGTTCCCCAAGGAGGAAAAGGTGCTGGAGCTTGTGCGGCAGAAGGTGGCGAACGGTGAGCGCGTGCTGATCTACACCAATTGGACGCGCACAGACTCGCAGCAGAAGCTATTAAAGCTGATGCAGGAGAATGGATACCGCACGGAGATCCTCGCGCCGCAGATCACCACGGAGAAGCGTGAGGAGTGGGTGGATAAGCGCGTCAGGAACGGCTTGCAGGTCCTCATCACAAATCCGAGCTGCGTGGAGACCGGCCTGGATCTCAATGCCTTCACCACCATTATCTTTTACTCGATGGGCTACAACCTCTTTACGATGCGGCAGGCGTCGCGCCGGTCGTGGCGCATCAATCAGACGGCACCAAAGGTAGAGGTGTATATGCTCTATTACGCGGACACCCTGCAGGCCAAGGCGATAAAGCTGATGGCCTCAAAGCTGGCGGTCGCAGGCATCATCGAAGGAACGTTCAGCGAGGAAGGGCTTGCTGCCATGAGCGACGTCAGAGACATGACCTCGCAAATGGCTAAGGAGCTGGCCGCAGGTATCCGCGACAACGTGGAGGATATTGCCGCAGCCTTTAAGAAAATGGCGATCATCAACCCCGAGCGCAAGAGACCTGTACAGCCGGCCGTGAAGGAAAACGCCCTGCCGGAACCGGAGGCATCGTCTACTGATGCGGGCAGCCGCACACGATCGGCGCAGGCCGCAGCAAGCTGGGAGCTCTACGAAGGGCTGCTCGCAAGAACACAGGAAGAAAAGAAGAAGCAGAGGTCGAAGGTGGCAGAGGTGGATGAAAACCAGCTGTCGATCTTCGATTTCGCCGCATAAAGGAGGAGATCATTTGCACATAACCATCAACCGCGCCGAGCTGCTTGCGGCAGTAAAACGCGCATCGGCCATCGCGTCGGCAGACTCTCCATTGGATGTACTGCGCGGCGTTTTGCTGGAAACAGACAGCGCCAATGGTATGCTCACCGTTACCTCTACGAATCTCGAGGTCTCGCTGGCGGAAAAGCTGCCCTGCACCGTTCATGAGGATGGCGCTCTCGTTTTCACCGCAAAGACGCTCGGAGAAATGCTCCAGCGCCTTCCGGAGGAAACGGCGGAGCTCTGCCGCAGAGAAAACCGCGGGCGCATGACGCTCACAAGCGGCAGCGCGGGATACAGCGTAGATGTGTGGGATATGGGGGCCTTCCCCAAGCCCGATTTGCCATTCCCAGAGGATACCGTCAAGGTCAGCGGCGTGCCTTCCATGGCGCAGCATACCGTTTTTGCTACGGCACAGGACCAGAGCAAGCCGCTGCTGCGCTGCGTGAACCTGATGTTTACCAGCACGGGCCTGCGTGCGGCAGGGAGCAACGGGAGCTGCATCGTGACCGCCAAGGGCGACGATCAGAGCACGGGAGACATCAGCCTGCTGATCCCCGCGTCTTCATTGGGAAAGCTCGCCGGAATGTGCGGGAATGAGGATGTATTCCGCGTCGGAACCACGGGAAAAAGCATTGTCTTTTTCAAAGAAAACTTTCTATTCAGCTCGCGCCTTATGGACGGCGATTATATCGACACGGATTCGCTGCTAAAGACCATCACGAACCGCTTCACCGTACTCACGGACATTAAGGAAATGCGCGACGCGCTATTCTCGGTCATGTCCGTCGCTCCGGATGGGCGGGTGCGGCTGAGCTTTCAGGATCAACGGCTGCTATTTCACTGCTCCGGCGATCTTGGCAGCGCCTCCGCCGGTATCGAGGTGATCGCGCTGACAGGCACGCCTACGGGCGAATACTGGTACAGCGCACGGCAGCTTACATCCTGCCTGAAAGCGCTTGGCGGTACGATCACCCTTGGCGTCGCGCAAGGCGGAATGTTGACCATCAGCACACAGGACGCCTATTACCTGCAAAATGTCATGCGCGCGCCAGCCGCGAAAAAGAAAGTAACCAAGGCGGCTAAGCCGCCCGCAGCGAAAGCGGCATGAAGGGGGGACTGCATTTGGAGATCCCGAAGATTTGCCGCTATTGCGGCGGTGTTGTCCGTCTGGCCCCTGCTGCGGAGGTCTACGGAGCGGCAGCGGCAAGGCGTCTCGGCATCGAACGGGAGAAATTCTATCAATGCCAGAACTGCAACGCCCGCGTCGGCTGTCATAAAGGCACCACACGGCCGCTCGGCAATCTGGCCAACGAAACGCTTCGGCTGAAGCGAAAGGAAACGCATCAGGTCTTTGATAGCTTTTGGAAGGAGCGCGGTATGACGCGGACGCAGGCTTACCATTGGATGGCAAAGAAGCTGCGGCTTTCCGAGCAGCTCGCCCACATCGGCGGCTTTGAGATGGATCGCTGCCAAAGGCTCATCGATCTGTGCGAAAAGGAACGAAACAAGGAGGCAGCATAGTATGTGTGAAAAGCATTACTGCACCCATTCACCGGAGACTCTTTGCTCCTGCGCCCCGGTGCAGAGCGGAGATGTGGCCCAGATCGTATTTCACATGGCAGAGAACATGGAGGACATCCGCTGGGAGCTGGACTACAAAAGTCTTGGGGACCTGAGCGGCCATCGGCTCTGCGCGGTGGGCAAATGCCGTCAGTGTGGCGGACGCCTGTGCGCCGGCCAATACCCTGTTGACGCACAGACCCCGGAGGATTTCCTTGCGGCAGTGTACCGGCAGCTCAATCAATTCCATAGACGGCTCGATGCCGCTCTCTCCCATCCGGCTTTTCGTGAAAGCTTTGCGGCGATGTTCCATGAGGAAGACCGACCGTTTGTAGAGGACTGGCTGGTGCAGAGAGAAGCGAAAACCGGAGACAAAACAGAGGGGCAGAAAGCCTACACCATCGTCCACACGGCAGCCTACGCCGACCGCGGCGTTTTCCCTGCCCCGGATGCTATCGCGACCTTTTTTGACAAGGCACTTGCCGAGAAGCGGCTGCGGGAATTGGTGGAGAAGGGAAAGGACGAAATGAGCTTTCCTTACGATGAATCGTTTTACTGCGAGGAGTACGACTGCCAATTTTGGGAGGCATACTGCAAGGACTATGCAGCAGGCTGGTTTATCCGCTATGAGATCCTGGAGAGTCCGCTTCACGAGGACGCAAAAGAACCCTGCGCACCGCGGGAGAAGGAGGTATAAATGCATCTGCGAAAAGAAACCTGCTATGAGTGTGAAAAGCACCTTCGCTACATGGAGAGCAGCCCCGCCAAGCAGATGGGCGTCACCATGCACATGGGAGAGCGCTTTTGCACCGGCGGTAAACGGGCGCGCAAATTTAAGCGCAATGATCCAAAGATCTATGTGCCGAGCTGGTGCCCAAAGAGAAAGCTACCGAGCGAGCTGCGGGTCTACTGCTTCAAGAGCACGGAAGACTGGATGCTGCACGAGAGGCTCTGCTATGACCTTGGCAAAGAGATCTCTCCGGAGGCGCACCGATATGCTGTGCTGTATGAACTGCACACGCCCTTCTCACCCATGGAGTTTGCAAGGCGATGCAATGAGGAACCGGACGCAGAAACCGTTGGAGCAGCCGTTCACCGGCATTATGTGGTTGAGATCGACGACGGGATCAGCCCCGCATTCTTCTACAAGACGGAGCACGGCTACGAGCTGTTGGCCTTGTTTGACGCGGAGACCGCACGAAAAAACAAGATGGAGGACACGAATTGAACAATATCGAAAGGCACTGCGATACCTGTAACGATTCCTATTACGAAACCGAGCGAAATCCAAGCGGCGGGAAGAAAACGGTCCGCTTGCAGCACTGCCGCAACGCCGTCTACAACTCCCCCGCCTACACGCATGAGATGTTACTGGAGGATTGGGACAAGGGCTTCTGCCGCCTTTGGACCCCTATCACAGAGAAAGGAAATGAACATGAACAACAACTATACCATCGCTCAGCGCAATGCCCTCGTGGAAAAGTACCTTTGGTGCATCGACACCGTGATCCGAAAGAACCGTCCGCTGATGCGGGCGGCACAGCTGGAATATGACGATGTGTACCAGCAGCTTGCGCTTCGGCTCATCAAGGCCGTGGCGGGCTTTGACCCGCAGAAGGGAACGCTTCAGCAGCACATCTTCGCGCAGCTCAAGTATGAGCTTCTCAACTGCAAGTCTGCCTACCGCCTGTGCGGTCTGACCGGCGCGCCCAAGGAGTATCGAAAAAGAGATATGGTCTCGCTTGATGCACTTTCAGAGAATAGCCCCTTATACGAAGGGACAATGGCCGCGTGAGGAAGGGAGACAGGAATGATTTTACGGGAAAACGGCACACGCTTCTGCGCAGATGGAAAAGTATTTACCATCGGCGGCAGGATCTCGGCAAACGGTGAGAGCGAGTACGAGGGCCTTTTCGGCACGATCACGGAGATCCGCAGCGGTGCAGACCGCGAAACGGAAAACGATGTGCCGGATATCTACTGTGATTTTGAGATACCCGCCTCGGAGGAAATGCTCCGCGAGCTGGAGGCACGCTTTTCAGACTTATACGGAGAGACAAAAACCATAGACGACATCAGCCTTGACTGCGTGATCATGTCTCCCGATATGCTTGAGCCGCTGGATATGCCGCCTGGGAAGCGGGAAGGTATACGCAAAGATATGGATGCTGCGGCAGACATCTTTGCCAAGGTACTCCAAATGCCGGACGAGGATCTGCGCGCCCTGCGTGCCTTCCCGGTATCGCCTACTAAGGATGAAGCTGCATGGGAGGTCGTGACAGAGGTTTGCGGTCTCGGCGGCTGTGATATGCGTGCCTATTCGTTCAAGGAGGAACGGAGCGCACGGGTGTTTGCCGCGCTGATGGAGCATACCGGCTGCCGCCTTCGCTATGATACGGCTTGTCCGAGCTGCTATGCCGAGTACCAAAAAGACAGATTAAAAGAAAGTGAGGACCTGTAAATGAGCCTGCGCGATAAAATGCTTGCCGTGATCGACGATGTGAACGGCAGCGTTGCCGAGCGCGAAGAGCTGGTGGAGATGATCGCCATTGCCCTTCTGACCCGCAAAAACCTATTTGTATTGGGTGAGCCGGGTCAGGCCAAGAGCTATGCCATCAACCTTTTTCGCCGGCACATCACCGGCGCGCGGCAGTTTGAGCGCCTGCTCTCCAAGCAGAGCGATGAGGAACAGCTTTTCGGGCGCGTCGATCTATCCAGCCTGATCCCCGGCAGCATCCCGGACTCCGCGCTGGAGAATGATGATATATACCAAAACCTGCGCTTTGATCTAAAGTGTGCGGTAGACGGCTTGGGGCAGAGGAAGAATGCGCCTGAAACCCTCACCATGCTGGGAAAAGCCGCGGACAAGCTGGAGACATACCGAAAGGCTGTGGCGCTGCTGCATCACAGCGAGCCGGTCGTGCAGACCTCCGGCAAGATCCCGGAGGCGGACATCGTGCTGCTCGACGAGATTTTCAAATGCAATGACGGCGTGCTCAACTCGCTTCTGACTGCGCTCAATGAGCGAAAATATACCAACGAGGGCCGTACATATCCCATTCCCACGATCTCCTTTTTCGCGGCGTCCAATGAAATTCCCAATTTCAGCGATCCGCAGGAGAAGATTTTGGAGGCGCTGTATGACCGTCTGGAGCTGAAGGTCGTGACGGCCAACATCGAGGACCGTGATACCCGCCTCGCCGTCTTGAAGAACAAGCAGAGCGGCGCCTTCGGGCAGATCACCGCCACGATCACACTGGAAGAACTCATTGAAATGCAGTGCGAGGTGGCCGCGATCCCCGTGCCGGACGCCGTGAACGAGCTGGCGGACGATATTCTCTGCGAGCTGCGTAAGAGCATGACGGTATCGGACCGCAAATACCTTGGATATTATCCCATCGCGCAGGCTAGTGCATGGCTCTCCGGCCATGATAAGGTGGAGGCTTCCGACTTTCTGGCGCTAAAGAATTACCTTTGGCGGCTGCCTGCCGACCGGGAGAAGGTGGAAAGCGTTCTAAACCGCCTGTGCGTTAATCCCATGCAGGAAAAGACGGACAACCTCCGTGCGATGGCGCTGGAGTCTCAGTCTGACTTCAAGGAAGCCTGCGGCGACGGACGGGCAGATCTCGCCCGCAAGGCGTTTATCAAGCTGCGCGGGGAGCTGATACGGCTTTACCAGAAGCAGTGCGAGCTTCGCGCTGCCGCGCAGTCGGATGGTGAGATCGCCTTGACGGACAGCCTGCTCGCCGACCTTGAGGGTATCAGCCGACAAGCCCATGAGGAGACCGGCTTTACCTATACGCCGCTTTCTGAGATCGCGGCGCTGAACTGAAAATCTTAAAACGATAACATTTTATATGGAGGCATGAAGCTATGCTGAATCGAATCATTCTGATGGGAAGACTCACGCGCGACCCGGAGCTGCGGAAAACGCAGTCGGATACGCCGGTCTGCTCCTTTTCTCTTGCCGTTGACCGCGATTATAAGAAAGACGGCGAAAAAAAGGAAACGGACTTTATTGACATTGTCGCGTGGAGAGCGACGGCGGAATTTGTGAGTAAATTCTTCACGAAGGGGCGTATGGCAGTTGTGGAAGGACGCCTCCAGATCCGCGATTGGACGGATAAGGAGGGCAACAAGCGCCGCAGCGCGGAGGTCATCGCCGACAACGTGTATTTTGGCGACTCCAAGCCGAAAGATGGCGGCGATGTACCCGCCTATGAGGGAGAACCCGGCGCAGGGTTCGGCGCGCCGCCCAGCGGCTTTACACCGAACTTTGGCGAAGAGAATGGCGAACTGCCATTCTAAGAAAAATGGAGAGGGAGGGCAGGCTGCCCTCCCTCCCGCACATACACATACGAAGGAGAATAAAATATGCCAAACTGTGCTATCTGTAAGAAATCTGTGACCACGGGCATCGTGCTGTGCGGACACTGCGCCAAGGGCCTCGCGCCATACACGCTCCCCGCGGATCTTGCGTGGTTCATCGACCAGTTATCCGAGGAGATCGTGCTGAACAATGCTATCTACGCTTGCGCCCTGTGCGCGATGCCGACCTGCACCAGCCAGGTCAGCGGCATGACCTGCCGCAATGGCGTCAAGGCGTGGCTTCTGAAGAGGACGGAGCAAATCTTCCCAGCAAAGGCAGCGTGACGGAGGGACGCGATGAAAGAAAATATTCTATCCAGACTCTTGACCGAGTGTCCATTTTCTGAGGTATTTGAGGACAAGGAGACTGTGGAGGGCTGCTCCTTTCCGGCCCCTCGGTGCAAGATCGGACACATTCGCGCCGACTACGACGGCTGGCGCTGGTACAATACCGTGTGGCCGTGCCATAAGGCGCTTGCCACACCGGAGGTATGCACGGAGATCGACCGCGTTTACAATGCGCTGACCGCTCCGGATGCCTTAAAGGATCTTGCTGCGCTGCGCAAATTCTGCACCGATCACATGGACGCCTGCATCTCAAAGGAGTACGGGGATGAGTTCAGCTTTTACTATGTGGGCGAGCGCTGTAATTTCTGGATCAGGCTCATTACCCGCAAGGGGGACTACAATATGTACTTAAATGCCTACGCCAAAGAGAGCGGTAATCAGAAATACTTCGATTATCTGGAACGGCTGCGGCAGAGTGGTGAGACAAATATGTACGGCGCGGCGCCCTATCTGCAATCCGAGTTTCCCGAGCTTCGCGATAATCGAAGCAGGGCGGGAGATATCCTCTTGGCGTGGATCAGGACCTTTAATGAGAAGGAGGACGACACGCCATGCTGAAGCCTTATCGGACCATTCAGGATGTTTTGGCTTCTCCGTGGGCGCGGCAGCCGCAGGCAGAACGCACAGAACGGACAGACCGTGTGCTGCGCTCTACCAAGCTGGAGAACAATATCTACCATGATCTGCGCACAGAGGATATCGCCATGGACGAGATCGAGCAGAGCGCAGGGGAAAAGCTGAAATCCTTTCCCGCACTGTCGCAGGACGTATTCCAGTCGTTTTATTCCCTGATGCCCCGGCGCAATGACGAGGAGGCGCTCTCTGCGGCGGCGCGTAAATTCAACGCACCGATCCTGGAGCATATCACGCAGAGCGAAGAGTATCCCACGCTCAAAGAGGTGTGCGAGGGACGCGAGCTCCCGGCCTATGAAGCGGCACTCGAATTTGTGTCTACCGTGTCTGATGAGCTGGACGAGCTGATGAGTCAGCTCGGCGGGAAGAAAGGCGCGCTGAACACGTTGGAAAAGCTCGAGCAGGCGCAGGAGGCCGCAGCACAGAGGCTTTCGGAGCTGATGGAGCAGCTCGACGGCTTCGGTTTTCGCCACGGCCGTGGGTGTATCCGTTCCGCTTTCCCTGCGCGAAAATTTCTCGAAAGCGACCAAGATACTTTGCGATGTCTCGCAGGATGTCGCTGGCTCGGACACGCTCTAAGAGCGCCTTGTTTTCCGGTGTCCTCTGAAGGTTGCCGGGCTCATTGCTCCATGCGCCGATGATGCTCTGCACCTCCTCAGCCTTTTCGGACGCGGCGGACAGAGCATGACGGACGATACCACCCACAGCCGCCTTGCCTTGCATCGCGCTGTTGTCGATGAGCTTGGCGACAGCCTCCGCCTGCCGATGCTTGCTTTCCGCTTCATTAGCAGCTTTTATCACATCCCCGTTCAGAGAGGGATCATCCGGACCGAAGCCGTCGAGCTGCTCCATCAGCTCCGAAAGCCTC
>OQVL01002638.1_pt1 | contig 10969 bp, 10 predicted proteins | sample 1691501 | NCBI WGS metagenome assembly OQVL01 (sample SAMN03418253, study PRJEB22391) | human gut metagenome | biome: human-gut; feature: organic feature; material: feces | host: Homo sapiens | place: Tanzania | collected 2013-01
GATCGACCTCCGTGGCGGAGTTGATCGCCATCATGTTGCTTCGGCGTTTCTACGATACCAACTCCTCTAACAGGCTCGGTGGCTGAATGTGTCGGTCACCGGGCCTGTCAAAGTGAATGACGAGAACTGAGCGACCGGACCCGGGAATGCGTTACCTTCTTCGGACTCGGGAATGCGCTACCTTCTTCGCAGCGATTTCCAGGAAACAAGCGGAATAAGGAAGCACAGAAGGCAGGACACTATCCAGAAGACAGAGACCGGAGCGAAATTGAAGTCATTTTCCCCGATCATGACCCCGCTGACGATGTTCTGCACTCCCGCGGCGGCGTAACTGGCCAGACCGACCACCCCGAGAGCCGCCCCGGTTGCCTTGCGCGGCACAATGTCAAGAGCCATCAGACCGGCCACGGTGCAATAGACCACTCCGATGGCAAGGCTGAAGACCGAGACATAGATGATGTTCAATGAATATCCTCCCGCAGTGAACAGGAAAGCTCCCAGCGAGAGCAGGCACAGCAGACCCGAAATCAGAACCGGCACGAAACGGTTGCCTCTGAACACCTTGTCCGAAAGCCAGCCGGCCAGCACAGTCCCCGCTATACCAAAAGCCTCCGAGAACGCGATGATCTGCGTCGCCCCCGCAAGGGAAAACCCCTTACCCTTCTGCAGGAACAGCACCCCCCACTCGCTGACAGCATGCTGGGTGATGTAGACAAACGCGCTGGAAACCGCGATTATCCAGATTCCGGGATGGCGTACCACCCTCTTATGCAACTCCTTGGTAGGCATCGAGTCGGTCTTCTGAGGCGTCTCCCCCGTCAGCTTCTGCACAGAAGGCAGCCCCTTGCTCTCCGGAGTGTCGGAGACCATCAGAAGGATCATCGCCGAGCCGATCACTCCCGCCACCGCGGAGAAGATGAACCCATACTCCCAGCCGATCCACCCCACAATCAAGCCCAACGCAAACACAGACAACGCCTTGCCAAGGTACGGCGTAGCGCTGAGGATGCTGTAGTAGGTGCCGCGCCTGTCCAGCGGAAACCACCGCGAGAGACTGATCACCCCCGGAGGCGCGCCCATAGACTGACAGTACCCGTTGACTCCCCAGGTGACGGCAAAGACCACGAACAGCAGCATGGTAGGAAATCCCATCCACCCATGCACCAGCCCCAGAACCCCCATCAGAAGATTGACCACCGTAGAGATCAGCAGCCCCGTAGCCATAAAGCGGCGCACGTTGCAGTAGTCCGCGATGAAGCCGTTGACGAACTTCCCGAAAGCATAGACAAAATAGAAAGCCGAGCCAATGATTCCCAGCTGCGCGGCCGTGAATATCCCCCCGTCAATCAGCGGCTGCTTAACCACGCTCATAGCCATCCTGCACACGTAGTACAAGGCATAAGCCCCCGTCACGCCCCAGAACGTACAGTTCCTAAGATGCCGGTACTCCCCCTCCACCGCCTCCGGAGCGACCTTCCCCTCCGACGGTTTAGAGATCCTATAGAATGAATATAGACTCATAATATTTCGCCCCACAAAGATAGTCAAAACAAACAAGGAGCACCAAAAAAAGATCCCGGAAAAGATCCCGGAAAAGATCCCGGAAAAGATCTCGGAAAAGATCGCCCCGCAATCAGAAGAAATGAGTCCGCACAAAACCCGCACACACCACATCATGCAATCACATTACACCATCGCATTATACCACTGCATTATACCACCGCATTACGTCACCGCATTACACCATCGCATTACGTCACTGCATTACACCACTGCGTCATAACACACGAAGCACCCAAAGCACCGCCTACACCCTTGGGCGACGTTACAAGCCTATATCGTTCCACAACAGGGCCGCGCGACACTCTCGGGCGACATTACAGCCCCTAAACGTTCCCCAACAGTTCTGCGCGACACCCTCGGGCAACGCTTTGCCCCTTTTTCGTCGCTGGAGAGTTCGCATTGAAGCTGTCTTGAATAAGCCCGGAGACACCTTCAGCACCCTTGGGAGACGTTTCAAGCCCACATCGTTCCCCAACAGAGCCGCGCGACACTCTCGGGCGACATTACAGCCCCTAAACGTTCCACAACAGGGCTGCGCGGCACCCCGGGCAACGCTTTGCCCCTTTTTCGTCGCTAGAGAGTCCGCATTGATCCCGTCTCGAATAAGCTCGGAGACACCTTCAGCGCCCTTGGGCGACATTACAAGCCTATATCGTTCCACAACAGAGCCATGCGACATTCTCGGGCGACATTACTGCCCCAAAACGTTCCCCAACAGGGCCGTGCGATATCCTTGGGCGACATTAAAGCCCCGTAACGTTCCCCAACAGTTCTGCGCGGCACCCTCGGGCAACACTTCGCCACTTTTTCGTCGCCGAAACGTACGCATTAATCCCCTCTCGAATAAGCCCTGAGACTCCTTCGGCACCCTTGGGCGACATTACAGCCTCAAAGTGTTCCCCAACAGAGCCGCGCGACACTCTCGGGCGACGTTACAGCCCCAAAACGTTCCCCATCAGTGCCGCGCGGCACCCTTGGGCGACATTACAAGCCTATATCGTTCCACAACAGGGCCGCGCGACACTCTCGGGCGACATTTCAGCCCCTAAACGTTCCCCATCAGTTCTGCGCGGCACCCTCGGGCAACACTTCGCCACTTTTTCATCGCCGAAACGTACGCATTGATCCCGTCATGAATATGCTCGGAGACACCTTCGGCACCCCTTGGGCAACGATACAAGCCCACATCGCGACCCCAATAGAACCGCACTGCACCTTCGGGCGACATTATTATGTCCCGGAACGAGTTGTTGACTATGGAGCCGCTGGCTGTAATTGCAGCCCTAAAAAAGGCTAATAATACATGTAATTGATTGAAAAACAACACATATAAAAAATATTTTATATTCATAAAGATTATTTTTTGCAGCCTTTCTTTTGCAAAGAAACATATATTCATTTTTTTGAATAGAATGTTTTTCTGTTTTTGAATATGAGTCTGCGATAAAGGTGTTATATTGCGGCAATCCTAAATTTAAATTATTATGGGTAGAAACAAAATCAGAAAACTCCTGAAGGAGTACAGAAAACAACCGAAATGGTACTATCACGTCACTTTCGATGCGATTGAGACGGGGCAGTTATTCAACAATGATGATGAATATGTCTGCGGAATGAACAGCGTCGCGATCGGGCAATATGTCTTCGGACTGTCCGTGATCGCTTTCGTGCTTATGGTCAACCATTGTCATTTTCTTGTCTATGGATCAGGAGAGAGCATCGTTCGGTTTTTCCTATTTGTCAAGAGACGCATTAACCGGAAACTCAAGGAGGACGGTTTTCCTCCGCTTCCGAAGGATTACGGATTCAAGATGGTGAAGGTCGAAGATGAGCGGCAACTGGCGGACACGATAGTCTACATTGCGAGAAATCCTTTGAAGGCGAGGCCGGATGTCACGGCGGAAGGGTACATCTGGGGATCCGCCAGATTGATTTTCAACGAGTGCGGGCGGCTGTATGACAAAGCAAGGGTAGCCGACGTTTCGTACAGGGAGTCGGTAAGACTATTCAAAACCAAAACCAGACTGCCCGAGGACTATCTTTTCAACCGGCCTTTGGGATTCATTCTTCCTGAATCCTATGTACTTAATGACAAGGCTGAGCGGGTGCTTCTGAGTTCATGGAGGTACAGTTCCGGTCTCGTCAGGAATTTCGACGCTTATCTCAGGATCGCCGAGGGTGTCGGAGAGTTGATCGTCTTTTCCGATAATGAACTGAATGAGATTGTTTATCAGATTCTTAGAGATCAGTTCAAGGTAGGTTCCGTAAAGGATCTTGGCGTGGATGACAAGTGCCGTCTCGCGTTGATCCTGAAGAGAAAGTACCGCATTGACACGAAGCGCATCGCCCGTAAGATCCAAGTTGAAGTCTCTGTACTCAACAAGTTGTTCGAATAGTGTACCTACAGCATCCCTGGAGCGTTTCGAACAGCTCATGGGCGACGAAAAATCTTGAATATGTTGCCGAAGAAACCGTGCGCCACCATTGGGCAGCGCTATAACTCTTTATTGTTCCAGAAGGGTATTGCCTGACACTCTCGGGGAATATTTCATGCCCTAATTGTTCCCCGAGCATACCGTGTGGCACCCTTGAGCGACGTTTTATACCTTTATCGTACCCCAAGCATACCGTGTGGCACCCCCGGGTGACGTTTCATGCCTTTATCGTTCCCCAAGCGTGTCGTGTGACACCCTCAGGCGACGTTTCATGCCTTTATCGTTCCCCATGCGTGTAGTGCGGTGCTTTTAAGCGACATTCCAGATAGATTCCGTCGCCAAAGGTTCTTACTTGATTCCACCTTGATTCCGCCTTGAATCCGTCCTGCAGGCGCTATAATCCTTGGGCAAGTTTCAAAGGCTTCCAGGGCTTGCCCCGGGATATTCATAGAGTCAATAAAAAATGACAGCCACTTAGAACGTAAGCCTGAACAAGTCGCCTTGGGCGTGGATGATGAGGTCGCCTTTGTAGTAGGCGCAGTCCTCCAGCTCGCCGAATGTGGCCTTTGTCAAGTCAATCACATTCTGCATGGTACGGGTCTCAAGGTTCCAGACATAAAGGATCGATGGACACTTCTCATTGCCAAAGCCGGTAGGCATGAAGAGTTGCCCGTTCTTGATGAACAGCCCTTGTCCGATCGGGTTGAAAGGAGCCGCGTAGGTGTCCTCGATAAGATAGTTCTCCAACAGATCGCCATTTGTCAAAGTCACGATACCGTCCGTGGACTCGTTCAGTTTCGGGATGCGGAACTTGACGATGCGGTGATGGTTCAGAGGATTGGTATTGTCAACGGTGTTGCCGTAGCCGTAAAGGTAGTTGTTGTCGGAATCGATAACCCACTGAAGCGCATAGCCGAAAAGATGGTCGGTGTCCTTGAAGTAAATAGTCTGCACCAATTCGGAAGACTTCAGGTCATTGGCCACCCGCTCGACATAAAGCACGTCCTTACGCCCGTTGATAGGCTCACGGTTGCACTGGCTGACATACAGAAGCGGGAAACGATCCTCCTTGTTGTAGAATGTGCGCCCGAAAGTGGCCACATTGGCATGGTTCACCTTGTCATAACTGGCCAGTTTAAACGGCTTACACTCCCGTTCAATCAGGCCGCCGTCAATCCTATAGACTGTCAGCCAACCCGAATTCTGACAACTGAATATGTAGTCTCCCCAAATGTCCATCCCCTGATAGCCCTCCTTCTCAACTCCCTGAAGCTTAAGAATATGCTCGCACCTGAACGTGTGTTCAGCAAGATTGACCGGCACCCCCGCGTAAGAATATTCCCCACCTCCCTTCGCCATGCCCAAGGAGCGGCTGAGAGTTGTAATGCCTGTAGGTTCAGTCGCCGACCCGGTCGTTGATCGCGACGCGGCGCCACTAGTCTGCGCCACCATCGAAACCGGAACCAGCAATAATGCCAAAAGAATATACCATTTCATTTTGAATAATAATTTTCGCACAAATCCGTTATTGGAATAATGCCCACATTTATAGTACTAATAATAAACGAATTATCTCGGCCTGACTTCCGCATTGACACCTGCAAACTCAAAACAGACAAAGTAACAAAACCCAAGATCGGCCTGCAAAAATAATGATTATTTGTCAGTTCACCTACTCCTCCCCACAACCATTCCGACCGCAGCACCATCTCCGAGGAACAAAAAAGGGTCTAAACGTCGCTCAAGAATTCCGCACAACACGCTTGGGGAACAATTTTGACATGAAACGTACCCCGAGAGTGTCGGGCAATACCCTTGAGGAACGATAATGGTATAAAATGTCGCCCGAGGGTGCCACACGACACGCTTGGGGAACAATTAAGGCATAAAATGTCGCTCAAGGGTGTCACACGACACGCTTGGGGAACAATTAAGGCATGAAACGTCGCCCGAGGGAGCGGCGCGGCAATGTCGGGGAACAACATGGGGACGGAATGTAGCCTTAGGAGACGGACGGATCACTGGAGAATTACAGGACAGATTCATGGAAGGATCTTCGGCTACGGAATCTTGCTGGAATGTCGCTCAAGGGTTCCGCACGGCACGCTTGGGGAACGATAAAGGCATGAAACGTCGCCTGAGGGTGTCACACGACACCCTTGGGGAACAATTAGGGCATGGAATGTCGCCCGAGGGAGCGGCGCGGCAATGTCGGGGAGCAACATGGGGACGGAATGTAGCCTTAGGAGACGGACGGATCGCTGGCGGATTACAGGACAGATTCATAGAGGGATCTTCGAAATGGAATTCTATTTCTATTGACATTCCAGCTATTCTTCACACTTCATAATTCGGAAACCACTTTCATACCCAAATAATTAATTATTTAATCTTCAATATATTACATAAATAAACATATTCGGGGCTGACTAAAAAGTATTAGTCAAGCCCTTCTTTCTTGCTTTTTGGCGAGGTCAACCTCGACATTGTCTCCGATTATTAAAATCTCAGAAAGTTATTCAGACTTTTTAGTCCTCGTAAAAAACTTTGCACTTTCCACCGGTCACCTCGACAAGCATAGGCCGGAAATTGAAAAATAACTTGACACAGGCTCAGTGACCGGAAAAAAACGTTTACAGAGCCCCGTGGTCACTGAGCCTGTCGAAGTAACCGGTTCAGTGGAAGTTCCATGACCGCAGTTCCATGACTGGCGTCCACATTTGCATATTCAAAAGATTATTCCTTATTTTGCATTGTAAACGCGACAGCATCTATGAGCTGACATATTCTTTCTTTTTAATAATTCCATTTCACAATCCGGACGAAGGTCCCTCAACGGGTGTATTGTACCCGGACGGGAGGATCCGGTGGCCGGTGATTTTGTTCCGGTTGGAATGCCCTTAGGGCGCAGCCGAAACGTTCTTTGAAATAATTCATTGATTATGAGAAATTGTAATTGTGAAATGGTGGCCTGTACCGACCATGGAAAAGTCAGAATGAATCTTGATCTGGTGAAAGAGATGTCAGGGTACTATCTTGGCAGGATCCAAAGACTTGAGGAGACGTTACGCAGACATTACGGTGACAGAAAAGAAGCGTCCTGCACGATCAACCTAAGTCTTGAATTCGAAAGGTACGGGGATTTCCTCTTGGAATCCGGCCTGAGTTTCATGGCGTTAAAGAACCACATCAACGCCGCAAGTGTCTGCACCTCAGGAAGTGACCTCCGCTGGGCCGACACCAATGACGGCTACCTGCTTTGCTCTCCGTACAGAGGGCGGTTCATCGAAATGTACTTCAAGATCAAGAGTCTGGTCAAGGCCGACAGCTCACTTGAAGCCACTCTCATCCAAAGCGGTCTGGAAAAAGAGTATCTCTCCGTAACCGCCTGCCAGAGGGCTTGGAAAAATGAATTCAATACGTTATTTATTGACCACCTTATCGCGATAATCTCAGAAAATCGTTAAATTTGTGACAGAACAAATTGCCGCAATGAAAGAGTTGACAATAAACGATATAGACACTATCATCCATCGCGATGAAAGCCGCGTCTTGGAAGTCAAGAAGACTACTGGAGAACTTATTGCCGGGATGCAGTCTGGCTGTGCGTTCCTCAACACTGAGGGTGGATGGATATTCTTTGGCATTCACCCTACTTCGATGAAGATTCTCGGACAGCAGGTGGTAGATAAGACCAGACAGGAGATTGCTTGGGAAATGTACAAGTTCTCTCCAGCAATTGATCTGGCAGCACAATACATTGACGTGCCTGGAAAGCCAGATCGCTATGTTATTGCTATTTGGTTTCCGAGTCCGACTCCTTTTTCTGTCCCATACACATACGATGGCCGCCCATACTATAAAGTCGAAAATACAACGAAGCCGATGCCTCGTGAAATGTTTGACGAACGCATCCGACTTAGTGACCCTAAAAAATTCAGTTGGGAGATGGCTCCTTGCACGGATGCGACCATAAGGGACATTGACACCCAAACACTTAAGGCCGCCATTGAGGAGGGCATATCAAAAGGAAGGATTCCCGCTGATGCCAGGGCCGCTAAAAATACTCTTGACCGTCTGCGTCCGTTCAAGGTACTCCTGCAGGGAGACACTGTGACCAACGGAGCTATTGCTCTCTTTGGGAAAAATCCATCACGTTTTTTCGACCACTGCAAAGTCCGCATGGCCAGATTCGAGGGTGTCATCATGGATAAATTTCGCGATCAGACCGTTGTGGAAGCGAATCTTTTCAAACAACTACGAGCAATTGAAGACTTCTGCCGCAAGCACATGTTCATGTCTGGCGACCAGGACGATTTTGACAGCAAGAACATGCTGACAGTTCCAACCAAGGTGATAAGGGAGGCCAGTCTGAACCTGCTAACGCACCGCACATGGTGGTCCGAGGCAAGAACCCCAAGCGTGGCCATCTTCGATGACCGCATTGAGTTCATGAATCCAGGTGCATTTCCCATGGGCACCTCACCTGAGGAGTTTCGGCGCCATCCTCATTCCGAACCCATCAATGAGAAAATTGCAGGAGCACTGTTCAAAGGCGGTGTGGCTGAAGGATGGGGGCGAGGTATTCTCAACATATTTACCTATTGCAAGGAGGCTGGTCTCCCCGAGCCAGAGTACGCTTTTGTGACCAACTTTGTCAGCCTCACCATACGATTCAAGAATCCGCTGGGACCATATTTGACCAGCCAAGATAATAGCTCACAAAATGAGCGATTAAATGAGCGATTAAATGAGCGATTAAACCCATCCGTGCAGGCGACTTTGGACATTATCAAGGCGACCCCAGGTATCCAGAGGAAAGATATAGTCACGGCCACCGGCAAAGGCGATGCAACAATCGGTCGCCATTTACTGGTTCTGATAGATAAGAAATTAATTGTGCATAAGGGATCAAAGAGAACCGGTGGTTACTACGCCAAATAACCCATGTTTCCTTTATTCAGTCTACTCAACTGAGAAGATTTTGATATCATTTTGAAAATCTAAGGGCAGTTTTCTGTGGTCTGGGAATAGTCACATTACCGGACAGTGACAATGGTCACACCGAGTGTGCCGACAGTGTAGGTGCAGCGAAGGGAATAGACCTCGTCCAGTTCCTTACGGATGGCGTTGGTCAGGACATAATCACCGACACCGGTGATGAAGCGGACACGCATTCCACGATGCGGAAGGCATTTCTTAAGTTCGGATTTAAAGGCATCCATCTGGAACTGAAGTGCTTGCCCCGATTGAATCGAACGACCTCCGGCCAACGCCTCAAGATGAAGATCGACCGTGATTTCTCCGTAGTCCGTGTAGCGTAACCGAGACGGTTCATCCTGCGAGACAGGCCTTCGTCTCGCGAAAATGGAGTTGCGAAGCCTTTCCTCCTCTTTGTCATCCGTCACAGCAAAATCCCATTTGACAAGACTCACGACAAGTCCGTTGTCCAATTTAATGGAATATGTTTTCCCGTCAACTCTCTGTATTCTCCCATGCTCATCGGACTCCATCAGCACAACCATGTCTCCAACCTTAGGCTCTTCGTTCACACGAGCAGGTGTGGTCTGCCTTTCATGCCCTTTGACCGGCGTCGAAGTCTTCTTTACCGGTTCTTCCTTTGGAATCAACCCTTTAAGATCTTTCAAACTATGCAATGTCTTCCCCATAGATGAAAATTTTCAATTAACCAGACACAAAGATATAATTTTTAGAAACCACAATAAAACCCCTATTTATCACACCATCACCACCCAACACACTTTTCGGCAGCACTTCCTCCCCTTTCCATCGCCCGAAAGTGCCGCACAACACTCCTCGGCGACATTTTCGCACCTTTCCGTCACCCAAGAGTACCACACAATGTGTCCGGAAAACTATTCAAACATTTTATTACAGAATTATTTTCATCAGCGAAGAAAAATTGTTACATTTGCTCCGTACTTGCCAGATGGGTAAGATTTAGATTTAGGAGGAAAGAATATGGCAACACCTATCAGACCTATCCCGATCCTTAGAGGAGAGACAGCACAGCGTTTCATACAACGGGCTGACGCTGCCGAAAAAGTTCCTCATACGCAGGATAGCGGGATTTCCAAAGAAGATTTCAAGAAAGTTCTTGCCAAGGCAAACTTCCAATAGGATGGCTTTCCTTGCAGAATTCTGTAGTATTAAGGTTCTTACACGAGACCTTCTGGCCTCGTGTAAGACATTTCGCTGTGGTGACAAGGATTTAGACGAGTTCTTTCTTGAAGATGCTGTTCTCCACCACAACGCATTGTTAGGCAAATCATATTGTTTTATCCTTGACGAAAATCCAAGAATTATCGTTTGTGCGCTTACTCTTGCAAATGACAGTGTTCACGTGGACACGATTCCCAATGCCCGCAAAAAAAGAGTTAACGCCAATATATCACACTCAAAACAGATGCGCCGGTACCCAGCGATCCTAATTGGCCGTCTCGCTGTAAATGAGGATTTTGCTGATAAAGGGATTGGATCCGAGCTTCTATCAATTCTTAAACTGCTGGCTATTCATCAAGGCAACTTTCAGATTGCCGTTTCTTGGCCGTTGATGCCAAGAATAATCCAAAGCCTCTTCACTACTACGAGAAAAACAATTTCATCTATCTATATTCCAGCGAAGAACAAGAAGCCTGCAACCTGAATCTGAGTATGCCACTTAAAACACGTTTTATGTTTTTCGACCTGCTCGATCTGAAGTAGTCAACACGATTCAGATCTAAAAGCGGTTGATCTCGTCGTCCGCGGAGCCACTGCCGTTGTACTTGTCCTTGAAACTGTTGAAGTTGTAGGTGATGGAGGCGATGACGCAGCGGTTGAAGCTGTTCACTTTTCTGTTCTGAACCACAAAGTTGACTATCTTCACGTCACTCAACCTTGACCAGTCAAACAGGTCCTCAGCCTTCAACGTTATCGTAAGCCTTTTCTTAAGCAATTGTTTCTGAACC
>OQVL01002643.1_pt1 | contig 10966 bp, 9 predicted proteins | sample 1691501 | NCBI WGS metagenome assembly OQVL01 (sample SAMN03418253, study PRJEB22391) | human gut metagenome | biome: human-gut; feature: organic feature; material: feces | host: Homo sapiens | place: Tanzania | collected 2013-01
GGTGTGTTATTAGAACTACCATTGCATATGGGGCGGGAGAGTTGTCACTCCCGCCTCATTACTATTAAGGAAAAATTCAAAATAACTCAAGTAAAGAGGGAGAAAACAAAATTTAAGATAATATATTTATCTCTAGGTAAAATACACTATAATACGGAATCTTACAAAGGTAATCCGAAAAAACTGAATATGTTAGTTTAAGATTTATTTTGGTTATTAATTTTAAAAAAATACAGATGTGCTATTTGGAGTATTATAATATATGGGGGCATTACTGCCCTATTAATATTTTATGTATAAAGGAGTTTCAGTATGTGTACGATATTGGAAGAACTATCTAAAAACTATAAATTTGTAAATAAAAATGCTAATGTCAGCTTAAAAAAGGATGAACCTTTACTTTCTAACGATGATTATAAAGAATTAAATAAGGTATTAAATGAAAATTTTTCAAAGCTGTCAAGGGATGAAGCTATTGAGCTGATTAATGCTCTTTTAGAATCAGAAGGATTGCTGGGATCTACTGTTGTATATATAGGTGAAAGTGAAAAAATTGAGAAATTGCATAATGTATATGTAGAGCTAGCATGGCAACTTACTGTTGTTGCAGATGATAATGACAATTTGAAAATATCTTCATTTATTAAAGGGTTATTAGAAAAAATAACTGCAGAAGTAATCGTTAAGATGATAAAAGAAAAAATTTCCGATATGGATATGTCTGGTCTTTTTGAGATGCTTATGATTAAGTATATAAAGGTAAATGAGAATGGTTATATTACAGCCTAAATATGTAGAGGAATTTCAATGTGATGGTGCCAAATGCAATGCCAAATGCTGCGGGAACAACTGGCTTATTTATATTGATGCATATACCTATAAGAAATATCAGCGGGTAAAGAATCCTGTTATGCGGAAGAAAATATTATCTTCTATTCAGCCTTCAACAACAAAAACGGGATTTGAAATCAAGCTGAATGAAGCAAGACTCTGTCCTTTGCTGTGTGATGATAATTTGTGCTATATTCAGAAGAATATAGGAGTAGGGGCATTATCAAGGACATGTCAAGCCTATCCAAGAAATGCTATTCATATTGGAAATTATCAGTTTAGGACATTAAGTATGACCTGTTCCGTAGCAGCACAAGCTGCATTATTTTCTGATAATGCTATGGAGCTTCAACAGGTTGTTGGCATAGAGGATACAGAAGCCTGGCAGCTTGAAGCAAAATACGCAGCTCTCAGGTCTGTAGATAACGATTTGCTGGCGGTTCATATTGTGATGGGCGGATTATCTATATTGCAGAATACAGCATACAGGTTTGAACAAAGATTGGTGCTTCTGGGCTTATTCCTAGATAGAGTAGAGGATAGCCAGCAGGATGTGGATGCTGTTGCAGAGTTGATAGAGTATTATAATAGCGATATATTTCAGCAGGAAATTTCAGGTCTCTGGGAAAATTGGCAGCATTATCCAACTGCCCATAGACAGCTTTTGGTAGGTATTTTTAAGGTGCTTCAGCAGGAAAAGAAAATATCCTCCATAGTTCCGCTTATGCCAATATTAACAGATGATTATGATAAGCTTTATCAAGATAAGCATCAGGCTATACAGGAGCATATAGGAAAGGTCTTGGAGCATTACTGGCAGCAAGAATGGCTATATCATGCTTTTCCTTATGCTTTTGATGGGAGTCTGATGCATAATTATTTTGCTTATCTTATAACATTTGAATTATGCAAAATGATTATTTATAGTGACTATAGGCTTGATAAGCCGTGGAATGAAAAGGAAATTCTTTATATATTGGGTGAATTATCAAGAATTTTTGACCATAATAAGGATATAATGGAGTCGTTGGTTAAGGAAACAGCAGTATTTGAACAGGAGCCATTAAAGCTGATGCAGGTATTGCTAAGATTAAAGTAGAGTGATTCGGCAACAGTCGGAGGGGCATGACACTTTTGCGTAAATAGGGCCATTAAGTCGGACAGAGCAAAAGTCGTTATGACCGCAGGCTGTATTTCGATAACCTTTGACATCCCGAATTATATTTACAACTCTAGGGAGAGAGGTAACTCGATAAATCAGAATTTTGGCAAAAAATCTTGACAATTACTGTCAAAGTGGTTACAATAAGAACCAATAAAGTTAAATGCTATGAGCAAGAGAAATCCAGTGGGTGCTTGACAGAGAGCTGTGGGTTGCTGTGACACAGTAGAGGAAGCTGGGAATATACACTTGTGAGCTGCAGGCTGAAGTCATCTTGTGGATGATTGTAGGTTATGCCGGATTGTCTCCGTTATCATGGACTAGGATATGTTAGTATCTGAAAAGAGTGCTTGCGAAAGTAAGCAGGGTGGTACCACGGTTAGCAGCCGTCCCTGTATTCAGGGGCGGTTTTTTTGTATTCAAATTTAAACATTGTATGATATAATTGGAGGAGATTTTTATGATTATCGTCATGGCACCCCATTCTACTGAGGATGAGTTGAAAAATGTAATTGATAAAATTGAAGAAAAAGGTCTGGGGGTTCACCTGTCCAAGGGAGCCAGCCGTACCATTGTAGGAGTTATTGGGGACAAGGCTGAGATTGGCAAATTGGAAATGCAGCATCTTAGCGGAGTGGAGAAAACAGTGCGGATTACAGAAAAATACAAATTGGTAAGCAGAGAATTTAAGAAAAACAATACCATTGTTAATGTAGATGGAGTGGAAATCGGTGGCAGCAAGCCTGTAGTGATGGCTGGTCCTTGTGCTGTGGAAAGCATGGAACAGCTGCTGGAATCTGCTGAGGCTGTGGCTAGTGCTGGAGCTCAGTTCCTGCGGGGAGGTGCCTTCAAGCCTCGTACCTCTCCTTATGATTTCCAGGGCTTGGCAGAGGAAGGTTTGAAGATGCTGAGAACTGCTGCTGATGCCAACGGTCTGAAGGTTGTTACCGAGGTGGTAGATCAGCGCTCTATTGAGACTGTAGCCCGCTATGCTGATGTATTGCAGATTGGCGCTAGAAATATGCAGAACTTCCAGCTGTTGAAGGAAGTAGGCCGGGCAGGCCGTCCGGTTATGTTGAAGCGGGGCCTTTGTGCTACCATTAAGGAATGGCTCAATGCAGCAGAGTACATTATGAGCGAGGGCTGTGATGATGTTATCTTCTGCGAGCGTGGTATCCGTACCTATGAAACCTACACCCGCAATACCTTGGATTTGAGTGCTGTGGCAGCTATCAAGGAGCTGTCCCATCTGCCAATTATTGTAGATCCAAGTCATGGTACTGGACGTCGCAGTATGGTAAGACCTATGGCTATGGCAGCTATTGCAGCCGGTGCTGATGGCTTGATTATTGAGGTTCATCCACATCCAGAGATTGCCTTGTCTGATGGAGAGCAGTCCCTGACGCCTGCTGATTTCCGCTCCGTTATGGAGGATGTAAACAAGCTGGCAGCTATGTTGAGAGGTGAGGCTGATGCCTAAGTTAAAGCTTGCGATTATTGGTGTAGGTCTTATCGGTGGTTCTCTAGGAATGTGTCTTAAGGATAAGCTAGGGGATGAAATATACATTACTGGTATGTGTCGGACTCAGGCCTCTATGGACAAGGCTGTGGAACTGGGGGCGGTGGATTTTGCCTCTAGCGATCCGGATCAGGTGGTAAAGGAAGCAGATATTATTTTCCTGAGTACCCCTGTATTGCAAATGGTGCCTATGGTGAAGAAGCTGCTGCCCTTTATTAAGCCTGGAGCAGTGATTACAGATGCCGGCAGTACCAAGCAGTATATCTGGAATGAGCTTAAGAAAATCCTGCCAGACAATATTTATTATGTGCCAGGCCATCCGATGACTGGTCGGGAAATGAGCGGTGTGGCTGCGGCCAAGAAAGATTTGTTCCAAAACAAATGCTATGTAATTGTGGAAAAGGATGATGTGCCAGCAGAAATCCACAACAAGGTTTGTGAGCTGGTAAAGCTGACTGGGGCCAATCTTACCACCTTGGATATAGCCAAGCATGACCGTTGTGCTTCGGTTATTAGTCATATTCCTCATGTGGCTGCTGCGGCCTTGGTTACTCTATTGAATCGAAGCCACGGAGATCAGGAGGCCTGCCTAAAGCTGGCAGGAGGCGGCTTCAAGGATACTACCCGTATTGCTTCCTCTAACGCTGATATGTGGGCCGATATCTGTATGACTAATAGTGAAGCTATTATCAATCATATTCATCTTTTGCAGGGCATCTTGGGGGAAGTGACTCAGGCTATTGCCAGTGGTGATAGACAGGCTGTCCATGATTATTTTGCCCAGTCCAAGGAGCGTCGTGACAGTATTCTGGAGCAGACGAAGAATATGTATGAATTAATCTAGTGCACAAGTCTTTTGTCCTAGATAAAGGCATTAATATTATATGAAAATAGGAGCTAGACCGCGTCTATAGGAGATAGTGGCTGGCTCCTGATTTTTTTGTAGTCATATGGGGTAAGAATTAATTGCACAAATATTGAGTAATCTTTTTAGCTATGATAAAATATACGCAAGTATTTATTTTGGTTTGATAAACATTGTGGGGTTATCAAACCAAAACAAAACGAATAAATAGTATAATCTGCTTAAAATAAGACAGTGTGCTGATAGGGGGAGAGCAATTTGTATAGATGTGATCTAAATATTCTATTGCTCAATATGGATGAGGCTGTGGTGGCAGCTATTAAAGAGGTGGAACCTCGGGAATGGTTTAGTCATAATTTTATTTGTGAAAATAGTCTCAAAGATGGTTATGAGGAGAAAATAGATATTGTTATTTTTCGGGATAATGGGACAGATTGTATAAATAGAATAAGGCAGGTTCTGGGGGAGGCCTTGTGTATTTATTGTACAGACAGGGCTTCGGAGTTAAGCTGTCAGGAATTGGAACAGCTTCACGATATTTGGCCGGAGAAGCTGGTGCCTGCTACAGCAAAATTGCTTTTTACCCGTTTGATGGATAATGAAAAACTGAAAAAGGATGCTTGGCTGTGGAATACGGAGCTGGAGGCGGTTATAGATACCAGTCTGGACTTGATTTGGTTCAAGGGGCGTTTTGGTGAGCATTGGCGTGTAAATAATGCCTTTTGTGATACGGTGAACAAGACAAAAGAGGATATTCGTGGCAAGCAGCATTATTATATTTGGGATTTGACACCAGAGGAATATGAGGATGGCCAGTATGTTTGCATCGAGACAGAGCAAGATGTAAAGCTGGCTGGTCACACCTGCCGTTATCGGGAGCAGGTAAAGGGCTCTAGCGGCATGAAGGAGCTGTTGACCTACAAGACACCTATTTATGATAAGGGAAACTTTATTGGTACTGTTGGTGTAGCCAAGGATATTACCAAGGAGGAAGCCTATCGGAAAAAGCTTTTGCAGCAGGCTCAGACTGATGAGTTGACAGGTTTGGCTAACCGGCGGTATTTCTACTATAGTATGCAGAAAATGGATACGGATAGTTTGGCGGTTGTTTATCTTGATTTGGACAGCTTCAAACAGCTTAATGATGAATATGGCCATCAGGCAGGAGATGCCGCTCTGGCAGGATTTGCTACCCTGCTGCAGGCAAGTTTTGCTGATGGTATTATTGCCCGTATGGGTGGTGATGAATTTGTGGTGGCTCTGCAGGGAGAATATACCAAAGAGGAAATGTGCCAAAAACTGGACGGCTTTATGGAGAAGATGCGGGTTTTCTTTGCTATGAACCATGAGTTCAAAAATCTGTCTGTCAGCATTGGTGTGCTGCTGGAAAAGAATAATGATGGGCAGGTAGATGTTCTATTGCACAAAAGTGATGAGGCTATGTACACGGCCAAAAAAAGTGGCAAAAATCGTTATTGCTTCTATGAGGATATTTGACATTGGCTCCCTGTCGTGGAGAAAAATAAAAAATCCCATGTCCGAAAGGGGACATGGGAGCTGTAGGGGGAGAGAATCCCCCTTTTTATATGCTTTGAAGCAGGATAGGCTGTAATACCTCCTGCTCTGGGGTTACATAGAGAGTGGTCTGGTTGGCGAAGATCACAAAGCCAGGCTTGGCACCAGAAGGTTTTTTGACAAATTTGGCTTTAGTATAGTCCACAGGCACCTTGGAAGAACCCTTGGCCTGAGAGAAGTGAACCGCCAGATAGCTGGCCAGCAAAATGGTATCCTCATCTGGCTCCTGCCCATCACAGCGGAGAATAACATGGGAGCCAGGGATATTCTGGGTATGGAACCAGATATCGTTGGGATTGGCTATTTTGAAGGTTAATCTGTCATTCTGATAATTGTTTTTACCAACTAAAATAGTGGAGCCATCTGGGGCGGTAAATTTGAAAGGCTGGGATTGCTTTTCCGCAGCATGCTTTTTAGGCTTTTCTCTGAGAATACCACTGGCAATCAGCTCTGCCTTTATTTCATTGATTTCCGCCAGCTTGGAGGAGGATTCCAAAGAAGCCTCAATAGAGGCTAAATAGTCTATTTCCTCCAGACAGTGCTGTAGCTGCTGTTCCAACAGTACCTTGCCTCGCTTTAGCTTGTCGTATTTTTTGTAATAGGCCTGAATGTTTTCCATTATAGACAGTCGCTGATCCATGACAATGGTAATTTCACAGCCAGCTTCATCATAGATATTGGGAACTTTGATTTCTGCATCCTGTCTATCCTTGAACTGGTACTGATAGGTCATAAGATTGTCAGCCTTGATACGGTAGTCCTCTGCATTTTCAGCAGCGGCAATATCATTCTCCAGCTTTTGCACCTTGTTCTGGGCCCGATGCAGTTCATTTTTCACCAGCTTTTTGAATCTATCCTGATCCGGCACCTGATAGCTGCCTACCAAATCTGAGGCTTTGCTTAGCATGGCGCTGATGGTGTTAAAGGTAAGGGTATTTTCTTCTGTGAAATAATGGAGAGGGAAGGAGGCAGAGGCCAGCAGTTTGTTGTTTTTGTCCACCACAATAGAGGCTTGACCGCAAGGCTCCTGAAAGCTTTCCTTGATTTCCGCTAGAGAATCTGCTAAAGATTGCCAATCCCCCGGATTCAGTTCTGCTACAGGAATATTGTTAGGCAATCCTGCACCGAAAGCAGTTTCCTTGGCGGTAACAGGGCCAAAGCCTAGACAGGTATCTAAAATGGCCTTGCTTAGCTTTAGCTCTGTTTTGGCCTGCAGGGCAGAGATAATATCTGGTATAGGCACCTCCAGCAGATTCAGTTTGTCCTGCTGAGGGGGCAGAATATATTTATCCCCTGGCAATATGGTGCGGATTCGGCTGGAATTGGTGCCTACCTTGCGAAGGGAGTCAATAATCATGCCATCCTGCACCAGAATAATATTGCTGTATTTGCCCATTAGCTCTACCATAAGGGATTTGGTAATAATCTGGCCTCCGGCAGCCAAAAAGTCAATATCCACAATCAGTAGTCTATCCAGACCGTATTGGCGCACACTGGCAATACGGCCGGTTTCCAGATGCTTTCTCAGCACCATGCAGAACATGGGAGGCTCAGGGGGATTCTCTGGTGCCTTGTCCACAATGTGCATGGCAGGATTTTGAGGATTGATGCTGATATGCAGCATAATATTTTTGCCCGGCATCCGCAGGGCCATAATAATGGATTGCTTGTTGGGCTGATTTATTTTGTCAATGCGTCCTCCGGCAATGGCTCTATCCAGCTCAATGGAAAGAGGATGCATGGAAATACCGTCTAAGCTCATGGTAATTCCTCCTGTGTTAGTTATTTCTTACAATATAATAGAATAACATTTGCTATGGCAATGGTCAATGCGGAGAGGAAAATGAAATAAATAGGCTTGTACATTCCTTTTCAATTGTGGTAATATATAGGTTAGGATTTTTTAGCAATAGATATGGGAGGTAGATGAATGTCATTAAAGCAAGCTGAGATTCTTGGCGTTAATGTAAATTCATTGACTATGGTTCAGGCTGTTGAAAAAGTTCAGCAGTTTATAGATGAAAGAAAAAATGCTCTGGTGGCTACCGCCAATGCAGAGATGTTGATGCGGGCTACTCAGGATGAGGAATTGAAGCATATTTTGAATAGTGCAGACCTGGTGGTTCCTGATGGAGCTGGTACAGTCTGGGCAGCTAACTATCTGGGGGTAGAAATGCCAGAAAGGGTGGCTGGCTATGATTTGGCTCAGGAGCTGATGCGGGAGGCACCTGGTCGAGGGGATAGGATATATTTCTTCGGTTCTGCTCCTGGGGTAGCGGAAAAGGCCAGGGAAAAGGCTATGGAGCTGTATCCAGGTATCAAGATTGTAGGTACTCGCAATGGATTTTTCAGTGAGGCAGATGAGCCAGAGATTATTGCTGAAATCAAGGCTGCCAGACCGGATATTCTTTTGGTGGCTCTAGGGGTGCCAAAGCAGGAAAAATGGCTATACAAATACCGCCAGGAGCTGCAGGTTCCTGTAGCCATTGGTGTAGGAGGCACTCTGGATGTTATGGCAGGAGTGATGCAGAGAGCACCACTCTGGATGCAGAAGGCCAAGCTGGAATGGCTTTTCCGTGGCTTGAAGCAGCCTAGCCGTGCTGGCAGATTGCTGGCCTTGCCTAAGTTTGTCATGAAGGTTATGGCTAGTAAGAAATAATTTTAATTAGTGTGTACTTCAGATATTTTTATCTGTGGAGGTGTGGAATAATGAATCGTGGCCCTGTAGTCAGGGAAGGTTATATTTATATTGCAGCTGCTCTCTTCCTGGCAGTGGTAATGTATTTTGGTTTTGGGGTGGCTGTGGCAGTTCCTTTTGTGGTGCTGGCATGCTATTTTACTTATTTTTTTAGAAATCCGGATCGTACTATTCCTACAGATGAGCATCTGGTGGTTTCTCCGGCAGATGGTACTGTGCAGGATGTGGTGGAGCTGGAGGATGATGATTTTGTCAAGGGGCCTTGCACCAAGATTATCATTTTTCTGTCTGTATTTAATGTTCATGTTAACCGCAGTCCTATTGCGGGAGAGATAAAATGCCAGAAATATGTGTGCGGCCGCTTCCGTCCTGCTTACAAGGATGAGGTAGGCTTTGAGAATGAACGGCATATGCTGGGCATTGAGAATGAAAAGGGCTTTCGGGTGACTGTTACCCAGATTGCCGGCATTTTGGCCCGCCGTATTGTTTCCTGGGTTACTCTTGATGATAATATGTCCAAGGGACAGGTTTACGGCCTGATTAAATTTGGCTCCTGTACAGAGCTGGTTGTACCACGGAATGTGGAGGTTCTGGTGAAAAAGGGAGATAAGGTTCGTGGCGGTGAGAGCGTTCTGGGGAGGATTAAATAATGTTTAGTAAATCATGGGTGCCAAATGGTCTAACCTCAATGAATCTGGTTTTTGGTATGTGCTCCATTCTCTTTACCTTTCATGGTGAGCTGGAAAAGGCGGCGATTTGTATTTTGCTGGCTTTGGTAGCAGATGGTCTGGATGGCCGCTCCGCTAGAGCCTTGCATGTTAGCAGTGAGATTGGCAAGGAAATGGATTCTCTTTGCGATTTGGTTTCCTTTGGTGCGGCACCAGCATTTTTGGCCTATAGTCTCCAGCTGGAGAATTTTGGCGTTTTGGGCTGGGTGGCAGCTATTTTCTTTGCAGTTTGCGGTATGGGCCGTTTGGCTCGTTTTAATGTTAGCACTGATGTGGTACATGGCTATTTTATGGGCTTGGCTATTCCAGCCGGTGGCTGTTTGATTGCTACATCTACTTTGCTGTTTAAGGGCATTGGCTTTGATTTGAATCAGCTGTCCTATGCTTATCCTGTGCTTGTAATGGTGGTAGGCTATTTGATGGTCAGCACAGTTCATTATCCTAATTTCAAGGGTGATGGGGCTGAGAAGATGAATCTGGTGGCCAAGGCTGTTGCTGCTGTAGTATTTTTGGCAATATTGTATCTGGGCATGGATGCCATTGTTTCTGCCGTGCTGTTTGCAGTATTTGCTTCCTACGCTATTTTCGGCATTATCAATCATGCTATCAATCTGGCAGGCAAATAAGCCTAGTCGGGAAAATTTTACAAACCAAAGGAGAAAGCTAGTTCATGAATTTTCCATTTGATATAGTAATGGTGCCACTGCAGATAATTATTTTCCTATTTACAGTGTATTTTTTCTTTATTGGATTTTTCGGCCTGTGGCGTTTCAAAGAAAAGAAAATTACCACCCCGGAGAAAACTATGGCGGTTATTGTGGCTGCCCATAATGAGCAGGCGGTTATTGGCCAGCTGGTAGAGAATCTCAAACAGTTGGAATATCCCAAGGAGCTGTATGATATTTATGTTATTGCAGATAATTGCTCCGATAATACGGCTAAGGTAGCTGGAGAGGCTGGCGCCATTGTTTGTGAACGTACCCATCCTACCAAGAAGAGCAAGGGCTATGCTCTGGAGTGGATGTTTGAGAAGCTCTTTGCTATGGACAAGAAGTATGATGCTGTGTGTATCTTTGATGCAGATAATCTGGTGCACCCTCGTTTCCTTATGGAGATGAATCATCATCTCTGCAAGGGAGCCAAGATTATTCAGGGTTATTTGGATGCCAAGAATCCTTATGATACCTGGGTAGCGGGCACCTTTGCCATTGCTTTCTGGGTAATCGACCATATTTCCCATTTGGCTAAGACCAATCTGGGCTTGTCTGCTGTATTGGGCGGTACTGGTATGTGTATTACCACTGATGTTTTAAAGCAGTATGGTTGGCGGGCTACCTGTCTGGTTGAGGATATGGAATTTACCATGAAGTCTTTGGCTCATGGTATTAAGACTACCTGGGCCCATGATGCTATTGTTTATGATGAAAAGCCTTTGACTTTTATGCAATCCTGGAATCAGCGTAAGCGCTGGGCGCAGGGACAGTTTGATGTGGCTCATCGCTTTATTCCGGTTATGTTTAAAGAGGGTATCAAGCGTCGGGATATTCGTATTCTGGATGGCTGTATTTATTTGCTGCAGCCTCATTTC
>OQVL01002646.1_pt1 | contig 10954 bp, 7 predicted proteins | sample 1691501 | NCBI WGS metagenome assembly OQVL01 (sample SAMN03418253, study PRJEB22391) | human gut metagenome | biome: human-gut; feature: organic feature; material: feces | host: Homo sapiens | place: Tanzania | collected 2013-01
ATGGACGAAGCCTATGCTGGCATTTGTGGCATCACCAAGGAAGAATTGCTCACACTATTGTTGATGAATTGAGAGCCAGCATGAATGATATGATGGAGAAGTTTGGAACAGAATTGTCTGGCTCCGCAACTTCAAACTTGACATCATTAACCGAGAACCTTGCCAAAGCAAGTGATTCATTGTTTGACTTACCTGTGCAAATGAAAAATATGTCAGAGCAATTGGCAGTGGCTTTTGGCGGTATTCATACTACAATAGAAGACTTGGAGTCGGCCGTTAAAAAGATAGTAGAACAGTCAGCCAATTCTAATAAGGATTTGGTTGAAAAGGCTGCTTCTCAATACAGTAGAATGGAGGAGTCTCATCAGCAAATTTCATCACAAACAGATGTTCTGATTGCAAACTTCAATAATATGGTTGAAACATTGAATACAACTGTTAAGGAAGTACAGGGCTCTATGGTTCAGATAAAAGAGACAAAGAATGCTCTTGGGGCTCTTGTCGTAAGTCTGCAAGGAGTAACCAATAATATGGACCAAGCTTCTACACGCATAAAGAATTCCCAGGAAAGCTATGTTAGTGGTTTGAAAGAAGTTCAAGAAAAGTCATCTACGGCTGTTACTAATATAACCAGTGCTTTACAATTGTCAAAGAATACATTGGAAGATTATTCTAACAAGTTCGGTATAATTCAGCAAGGATTGTCTGGCATATTTGCCCAGATTAAAACTGGGCTAGACCAATATAGCACAACCGTGAGCCAGAGTGCCAGGACGGTACTGGACGGATATTCGTCAGCTTTAACTGACGGCATCAACAAATTGCAGCAAGCAACGAGTCATTTGGGTGATTTGGTAAGTGAGATTAGCGACACTATAGAAGATATAAAGAAAGTAAAGTAGTATGAGGAAAATTAAGATTGCTAAAAGTGATGAAAACGACAGTAATCCATTCAGCCAATCTACAGGTGACTTGATGGCTTCGCTGCTTTTTATCTTTATTTTGCTACTTTCTTCTTTGATGCTGCAAGTCAAGAAGCAGGAAGACAGTGACCGTGCAATAACGAAGAACTATGCAAAAATAAAAACCCAGCTATATATAGACTTGGAGCATGAGTTTAAAGATAGTTTGAAAGTTTGGAACGCCGTTATTGACTCTACAGAATTGGCGGTTCGTTTTCAAGAACCATCCACGCTATTTGACTATAATAAGGCAGATTTGAAGCCTCGTTTTGCTGCAATTCTACGTGATTTCTTTCCAAGATATATGGCTTTACTGTCGAAACCTCAGTACAAAGACAATATTGAAGAAATAAGAATAGAAGGACATACAGATAGTTCAGGCGGCTACATATATAATATGGAGTTGTCGCAAGACAGGACGAGAAGTGTTCTTGCTTTTTGTCTGAACCAAATAACAAGAAAAGATTTTGAATGGGCAAAATATGCAATTACGGCTAATGGTTTATCTTCGAGTCATCCAATTATAGGAAGAGACGGTAAAGAAGACGCTGATCGTTCTCGCCGCGTGGAGTTTAAGATAAGAACAAATGCAGAAAAGCAACTTGAAGAGATTGCAATAAAAAGAGGTAAATAAGTATGGAAAATATCAATGATTTGTTGAACTTCCATTTTAAGGCTGATACATTCGCCAAAATGGGTATGAATGTCATCAATACAAATTTGATTGACGGAGTTAAGAATAAAATTTCTGAGCTCAAAGAAATATCAAATAAGATTGATGCAATAGGAAGTGGTGTGGACAAATCTATTGATATAAATCCTATCTTGGCATACATTAATAAATATGAATCTCTGCCAGAACTTTCAATGAAGAATGAGAAGAAAGTCTTGCGAGCTTTGTGCTATTATCTTTCTGAGATAAACAGCAATAATGCGATATCAGACATATTGCAGTCTTTGGAACGAAAGTGGCAGAACAGCTTTTATTGTGGATTGATAGACTATGTATTCCAGTTTTGGAATCCGGTATCACAAAATTTCTGTAGAGTTAGAGATTTCTTAAGAAGCAAGCTCCATAGCTATGATGGTACGAATTCAAGATACATATTCATACGAGACAATATAAAATATCTTGAAAACAATGGACCTACAATATTGGGTGTTGAGTTGAAGTTAGGGAAGAAGCCTGTATTGTCATGTACAGAAGCATTAGGAATGTCTGAACAGAAGATTTCCTACAAATATTTTTCTGATGTTATATATTCTTACTACAAGTATAAGTTTGAAGAATGCAATGGATATGACGATTTGGTTAAAGTTCTGAATTTACACAACAATTCACTAACAGACAAATCTGTCATACCATTGTTCATAACAAGAAAGAAGAATCTCACGACTTCATGGAAAGATGTATTAGAGTCCTTGTCGAAGCAACGGATAGGTGATTGTGAAAACAATGCCAAATGGTCGCTTCCTATTGAAGTGGAGACAGATCGGCATGAAATGCTGAAACAAGCACAAAACATGATTCGTATCTGGACAAATGAAAAATATATAAGTATTTATTTTGAAAAGTGTGTTGACGATCCACGTCGTAAAACATTTTGGTTGAAATATATAAAAGATATAGAGAGAATCAGAATAGCAGGTTCTCGTGTAACAAAGCAAACGATGAGTACAGATATGCGCTTAATGCAATTGCTACATGGAAAGTTTATACTGGGGACTAAAAATACAAGGAGTGATACATCGGCAATTATAATGCAAATAAGAGGTAAAATATATATAGAATTTTCAGAAACAGGAAATGCTTTATATGTTTACCAAGAACATAACTTGCCTATAAATAAGCTGTTTTCTTGTTTTACTATTCAAAGTATAAACAGTCTTAAAAGGACGAATATGGATCAATTGATTGACACATCCTATTGGAATGGATACGACAACGACTATGGGCGTATGGTTCATATTGGAGAATGGGAGCATCGATTGTCAAATTATATATCCAGACATTAAAAGCGACGAATATGTATAGTTTTGATGAGGCAAGGCAAATAGTAAGATTTTTTAATGAGCAAAATGTAGCAATCAAAGACTGGGACATTCTTCAAAAGAGTGTCCTTATGGAATTGTGCGACAATGGGTTGGCTACATATACGGAGAGCTCAGTAGAAGTTACTCCCGAAAACATCTATCAATTGGATGAAATAGAGAGAAAAATGTTAGGGTTGCCTAATGAATACCCTTATGATATGTATGTAGAAGCGAATGGTTCTACGCTTACACAAGGTGATTTTAATTATAAGATTTCTTTCTATAGTTTTTTCCCAGGAGGTCGTATGTTGCCTTACGAAGTTAAAGGATGTTTTGTTGTTGTTGATGAAGCTACTTATTTATTAAGTAAAGAGCAATATGCCTTATACAATGCAATCCATGAATTTAACTCGCTAGATATAAGCGAAAAGGACAAAAGCAACAACTTTATCCGCTTTTCCGATATAAAAGGTTTGTCAAAATCGGCGGCAGCTAAGTTGGACAGCTATCTCACTGACACTGATGTTTGTGTGCCAAACAAAATAAAGGTTCTTTTGGACTATAATAATGATGAAATGCATTTGTCAGCATCCATTGACTCGGAAGATTCCGACCAGTTTACAGAACGCTTCAACAAAAAAGAGCAAGTAAAAGGGACCTATCAATTAAAGAAAAAAGGAGGGAAACGTGTTCATGTTGTATTTGATCAGGATAAAGTTGTCCAGCTGGAAACAATAAAAAAATATGAAAAGACAGCAGATCGTGAAACAATAAATAAAATCATGGAATCTCCAGAGAGTTTCTTTGACACGAATTTAGTTGACATACATGAATTTTATAGCGATAGAGTCATTGAAAAAGGACTTTATCAGCCTAAGTATTACTCTTTTATTTGTCCGTATAAGAGTGAATGGGTACCAGGAATTAAGGTTAATGACAATGTTAATGGATCGAAGAATCTATTTTTTCCCAAAAAGGAAAATCTTGAAAAGTTCGAGTCAAAAGTCCAAGAAGCTCTGAAAGAGGGTAAAATGAGTGTGGAATGGGAGAATACTCTTTTAAATGTCAATGAAGTCTTGCCGCAAATTACAAAGCTAAAGGAGAATTGCTACAATCAAAAGGACACAGCAAAGTTTAACTCTCCCAAAGGCACAAAGAAAATATCAGAAAATGAAGTCCTTATAATAGAGGAGAATGCAGAAGAGTTAGGATATAGTGAACAAAGTGTAAATATGCCCTGTGCTGTTGAACATTATAATTTTCACGAATGCACAAACTTAAATCCAAGCATCAAATTAAAGCAGCATCAAATAGAAGGTGTTGCATGGTTACAATATTTATATTTGAATAAATATAAAGGTTGCTTGTTGGCTGATGATATGGGCTTAGGAAAAACTTTGCAAATTTTGTATTTTATAGAATGGCATAGAATGCAAAATGTTGGAAATATTCATAAGCCATACCTAATTGTGGCTCCTGTATCCTTGCTTGAAAATTGGCAAAGAGAATACCAAAAGTTTTTTGTAGGTACTCTCATGCAAGTTTCTATAGTTATGTCGAATGACTTGGAAAAAGATTTTGCTCCCAAGGATGTATCATGGTTGCAATCATTGGATTTGATACTTACAAATTATGAATCTGTAAGAAATCGACAATTCAACTTCTGTGCAGTAGACTATGCTTTTGTTGTGCTTGACGAGGCACAGAAAGCGAAGACACCAGGTTCTTTGGTTACAAATTCTGTGAAAGCATTGAAAGCTGATTTTAAAATAGCAATGACAGGAACACCCGTTGAGAATACGCTTGTTGATTTATGGTGCATCATGGATTTCTCTATTCCTGGTTTGTTGGGAAATGCCAGAGAGTTTGCTAAATTGTATCAGAATCCATTAAAGGACAAAGATACAGACATTGAGCAATTAGGTAAAAAGTTGCGATCTAAGTTAGGACGCTTTTTCGAACGTCGTTTAAAATTAGATGTTGCAAAGGATTTGCCTCCCAAACATATATACAAAAAGAAGCAGGAAATGTCTGACTTGCAGAAACGGCTATATCGCGATGAATTAAATGCTGTTGTTGCCACACGTCAGAATGGGAAAACTCCACAAGGAATGATGTTTAAGGTAATCGCGGCTTTTAGACAAATATGCGACAGTCCTTACATTTCTGTAGTGGATTATTCTCAAATTGATATAGACAAGTTGATAAACAGCTCGTCAAAATTATCGGTAACTATCAATATATTAGATAAAATCAGAAATGACAACGAAAAAGTTATAATATTCACCGACCACAAAGATACACAGAGGCTGTTGCGAAATGTTGTTTTTCGCAGATATGGCTTGGATGTCAGTATTATTAATGGAGAGACTCATGCAACAGCAAAGATTCAATCTCAGAAATTAAGTCGTCAGCAAACTGTTGATGAATTCCAAAACACGGAAGGCTTCAATGTTATTATTATGTCTCCTTTGGCTGCAGGCATGGGGCTGAATATAACAGGTGCTAATAATGTAATACATTATAGTCGCTTTTGGAATCCAGCAAAAGAACAGCAGGCAACAGATAGGGCATATCGAATCGGTCAGAAGAAAGATGTAAATGTATATTACCCGATGTCTGTTTCGAAAGATTTCAGGACATTTGATGTTATCATAGATGCCTTATTGGCAAAGAAAACCGAACTTGCAGATGCCACACTCTTTCCGACAGTGAGAACAGAGATAAAGCAACAGGAACTCTATGAAAGTTTGGTCGGAGAATCTGCAGAAAAGTCCCAAGACAACTATTTGGAAGCAGAAAGTGTTGATATAATGAACGACTATAGGTTCGAGGCTTTCATTGCTGCCTTATACAAGAAAATGGGCTATAAGACCATATTGACATCGGAATGTGGCGACAAAGGCATTGATGTGTTAGCATTAAATGGAGACACAAATTATGCGATTCAAGTAAAACATTCAAAGAATCCTATTGGCATTCAAGGTGTTCAAGAGGCAAAAAGTGGATGTGAATACTATTCAAATAGATGGGGCTTCCAATTTATTCCAATGTTGCTGTCCAATTCTTCTTTCACCACCGGTGCCATAGATTTAGCGAATGGAACAGGAGTAAAACTTATTGGACGAGATGTCCTATTTGATATGTTATTAAGTAACAAAGTTGCAAATGAAGATGTTGTATCATGTGAATTACATCGATTAGATAGAGCATAGTGCTTTGGAAAATATAATTAGTTTTGCATAAATACAAATGGCAATGAATATAAGACACATTCTTTTAGACGGTGAGCGTGTAACGCTCGAATGTAAGAAAACCACGAAAGGTGTGCCAAATTCACTTTGGGACACTTATTCCGCTTTTGCCAACACATACGGCGGAACCATTCTGTTGGGAGTGGTGGAACATATGGATGAGCAAGACAATACCAAGCGGTTTGAAATCGTTGGTGTTGAGGATGCAGACAAAATCCGCAAGGACTTGTGGAATACTGTAAATAGTCGTGAGAAGGTGAATATCAATCTTCTGTACGACGATGACATTCAGACGATAGATGTTGACGGCAAAAAGGTTATTGCCATCAACGTACCTCGTGCCGATTATACAGTCCGTCCTGTCTATATCAACAACAATCTGTCAAGAGGAACTTTCAAACGCAACCATGAAGGCGACTATCATTGTACGGAGCAAGAGTTGAAAATGATGCTCCGTGATGCCAATGAAGCTGGCAATGATGGATTGTTGCTGGAATACTACACAATGGACGACATTGACATTCCAACATTGGAACGCTTCCGCCAGATGTTTCAGAACTTGCATCCAGAGCATCAATGGAACTCGGCAGAACATAAGGAGTTTCTAACGAACTTTGGAGGTTATACACGAGACCGAAGGACTGGAAAAGAAGGACTGACTATGGCTGGACTCTTAATGTTTGGCAAAGGATTGCCCGTTCGTGAACGTTTCGACAATCTGCGAATGGACTACATTGACAAATCCAATTTGATAGGCGATCAACGCTATAGCGACCGATTGACATACGATGGGACTTGGGAAAACAACCTGTTCAACTTTATTCGCATGGTCATTCCGAAACTGACACGTGATTTGCCTCACCCTTTCAGTATGGACGGCGTGGTGCGCAAAGACGATACGCTTCAAGCCAAGGCTGTGCGTGAAGCCGTTACAAATATGGTTATTCATTCCGATTTTATGGTGAATGGAGTGCTGAAAGTTGAAAAGTATGACGATTGTTTTGTTCTGACTAATCCAGGACTTCTGAAACTGCCTATTGAGCAGATTTACAAAGGTGGCGAGTCAAAGGCACGTAATCAGCGTATGCAGAATATGTTCCGCATGATAGGCTATGGCGAGAACCTTGGCTCGGGTTTTCCACTCATTCTAAACGCATGGAATGAAAAGCATTGGATAAAGCCTGAGTTACAGGAACAGCCTGAACTTATGCAAGTAAAATTGACATTACATATTCAAAACGATGTTTCATATAGTTCATCGAATGACCCAATAAATGACCCAATAAATGACCCAATAAACTTGACCGAGAGGCAGAAGATGATTTTGCGGATGTTCTCAGAAGAAAAGAATCTAAGCAGAGAAAGGCTTTGCGAGAAAACAGGGTTGTCTGATGCCACCGCTAAACGTGAGATTGCATTCCTTAAAAAGGCCGGTTACTTGGAGCGTGTCGGCAGCTTAAAAACTGGGCATTGGATAGTTGTTTCAAAATAGTTGTTTTTTAACTTTGAACCCAAATGTTCAAAAGAAAAATACTCATTGAACATTTGGGCTCATCATTTTCAACGTCCACGTCGCATCCGATACTTCGCTGGTCGCATCATCGCAGCCGACACTGCAATGCACCTTCGCCACCAATGCTCATTATCCTCATCTTTGTCACGTCCCCAACCAGAATCTGGCGAACCGCTACCGCCACACGACTCTGCATAGGTTGTAGCCTCACTGATATAGCCAAGCGAAAGAAGCATGGCGCAGTTGATGATTTGGTTGCAGTTTCGAGTCAAGTCCGTATAGCCAGACTCGTTTAGAATTTCCTGCTGACGGTCGGTGAACGTAGAGGTAAGAGGCTCTAATGAAGAAACGAGCATACTGTTGAAAGTGGCAAGCATGTTTCTTTGAAGTTGAATTGAGTGCAAGTCCCTGTCTTCACCAAGAACTTCTTGCATTCTGCTGTGCTTGTATTTCATTTCAGCAAGTCTTTGTTTGACTTCTGTAATCGTAGCGTTGGCATCGTCAAGCATCTTTTGGCGGAGAGTAAGTTTCTCGTCTATACCATCCAGCTCCTTGCATAGTTTGTTTGACGTTCATATGGTTTGACTTTTTGTATTCCCCACAGCCTCCTATTCTTATATAATACAGATTAGAAAGAACATCAATATATAATACTAAAATACACTTTTTTATGTTTTAAAGTCGCATTGATGGTATTCTATGCAAAGATTTAACCAAAAAATCGTATATTTGCAAAAAAACAATAGAAGTTATGAATAAAGCAAAATATACAGAAGCCTTGGCATCAGGTGGCGAACTTAATGTCACAGAAAATGGTTGGTATATACAGTATTATTTTAATGGCCCAGATTTGAGATATAATGGTGAATTTGTAACCATACAAGGAAATGATGTAGATATTATATCAAGGCTTACAAGAATAATTACAAAAAGTTTTTAGAACTTCAGAAAGTAATTCCTAATGGTGGAGAATTCACGACAAAAGGAGAATGTAACATGAACATTTCGTGTGGTGGAATCTACCATATGGGAATAACAATTTCCCAATGGTATAATCATCTGAGCTACCCAAACTGTTTCCCAATAAAAAGTGAACAAAATTTGACTTCTGTCATTAGCGACTACGAATATTGCAAGCTGAGAGCTAAAGAAGTTTCTACACTTTTATTTCACAAATAGACTCTATTAAACGCAATAAATAACATGCTACTACATGAAGTAAGACAGCGAGATAGGAAAACCACACCAAACGCCTCGTCCTCGAAGCATGGAATAAATTCGGATTTGACATTAAACAACAACAATGGTAGAAAATAGCATAAACGTCCAAGTACATAATGATTTCAGTCAAATTTTTGAAATCATCAGTTATCATCGTCAACGTGTTTCAAAAACTGTTGATGACGAATCCCTGCGTATGATATGGGAAGTTGGAGGCTATGTTAGCAAAAAACTAAAAGCATCAGAATGGGGAGCTAATATTGTACGTCAACTATCAGAATACATAAGAACTCAAGATCCAACTATTAAAGGTTGGAGTTATCGTACTATATATAAAATGGTGCAATTTTATGAGGTATATAGCTCAACATCATTTAAGAATCTGTTGCAAACCACAAAATTAGTTCAGTTTACAAAATTAGAATTACCATCAAAAGCAAAAGATTTTGTGCCATTTGAAACGGCACAAATTGGGAAAGATGATTTTGTGCCATTTGAAACGGCACAAATTCCTACTATTCTATTTTCTACTGGTTGGACTAACCATCAAATCATAATGAATCGCTGCAAGAGCGATGATGAGCGTCTGTTCTATATTTTGTTTGCTCAAAAAGAACATTTGCAAAACAAACAATTAGAGCGGGCTATCAAGACAGACACTATGGCGTCAATTTTAAGAGCTAAAGATATTCAATCAGAAGCTCTGCATACCACTTATACAAAATCGCCAGCCCTTTTCAAAGACACCGCATACCTTGACTTTCTTGGATTACCCCAAAGATATAAAGAAACAAGATTACGCAAAGGTATTGTTGAACATATGAAGGATTTTATTCTTGAAATGGGTAAGGACTTCCTATTTATTGATGAAGAGCATCCTATAAAAGTTGGAGGGAAAACGTACAAAATTGACTTGCTTTTCTATCACAGGCAATTGCAGTGTATGGTTGCATTTGAGTTAAAGACAACAGAATTTCACCCCTCTTACCAAGGACAGTTAGAATTTTACCTCGAGGCACTTGACCAAGAAGAGCGCAGATCTAATGAGAACCCAACCATTGGCATTATCCTGTGCAAAGAATCTGATATGGAAACTGTCAGATTTGCTCTCAATCGCAGCATGAGCCCAATGATGATCATGCAATACAAAGAGCAATTGAAAGTTGGCAGCGTTATACAACGCAGTATTGAAGAATATTGCAAGTATATCAATGCTGAATTGTAAAACCAAGCATATTCCATGTAGAATAAGAACATTTAGTGGTCTTGAAAAGTAAATAATATAACTAATACAGACATTAATAATTTAGACTTGTAGCAAGATGAAGAAAACGACATGGATCAACGATAATGGAAATTTCTGTTCCTTTTGGGAAGGAGACTCATATAAAGGTGTATTGTGTTTTTTACCATGGCTAAAGAAAATTTGATTTGCAAAACTGATAAAGGAAAAAATGGAATATAACCGAAAAGGGTGAGTCTGAACTTGGAATATAAATTTGGTCGGCTATTTTCGGCCGTTTTAAGTCGTTCTTTCGGTTGTTCTCGGCTATTTTCGGTCGTTCTTCACAAGTGATTCTTCAGATAAAATTGTAATGACATTTGATCTGAAGAGTCACTTGTTTATATCTTCTGCCACGTTGCAACCGATACTTCGCTGGTTGCATCATCGCAGCCGATACTGCAATGCACCTTCGTCACCAATGATCATCGTCTTCATCCTTGTCACGTCCCTACCAAGAGCCAGGCGAAGGCCACGAAGATTTGAGGCTACCCAAAATCAAATTTGAAGGCCGTCATGTATGCATCATTACTTGTGTAGTATGAGACGACATCCTGTCGAATTTCTCCATAATTGGAAATATACCACCAAAAGATGTGTGTTTCTCGGATTTTATTTGTATTTTTGCTATGTCTGATGAGGTTTTGTTTGATTATTTTTGCAACACTAAGTTAAGTGAATCCTCTGA
>OQVL01002649.1_pt1 | contig 10951 bp, 8 predicted proteins | sample 1691501 | NCBI WGS metagenome assembly OQVL01 (sample SAMN03418253, study PRJEB22391) | human gut metagenome | biome: human-gut; feature: organic feature; material: feces | host: Homo sapiens | place: Tanzania | collected 2013-01
CTGACCCCGCCGCGCGGCAAAGCTGGTCGTGCAGCAGCGTCAGGGACATGGAAAGAAAAAGAATGGACAGCAGCGAAACCGTGTTGATCACGGCGGGGCGGAGCATCCCGAACGAGATGACGGTGTCCAGCAGTATTCCGCAGAACGGCCGTCCCGAGGCGCATTGCTCTTTCCAGGTTTCATGTGTAAAAGAGTAGACCCAGTCCGTGTCATTTCCGGAGTAGGAGATCAATACCGGCATGCTGAACAGAACGCCCCAGCAGAATACCGCCAGCAGGACGCGGAAGAACGAATGGCTGCGGAATGCTTTGAGCATGACGCGGCAGATGAAAAAGCAAAATGAAGCCGCCAGCAGCAGATCCAGTGACAAAACCGGGATGTTTGATTGAAAATCGAGGTGTTTCCGGTTCAGAAGCAGTGTCAGCAGAAGAATCCCCGCGGACAGAATGCCGGAGAGTACGGCATCCGTCCGGCTGCTGTCCGGCAGTTTCGGCAGAGCGGATAATTTCAGCGGCATGGTCAGGTCTCCTTTCCTGCTTGTTTCAGCATCTCGCGGACGCCTTTGCCGAGCCGCTGCATCAGAACGGGGAAGACAACTGCCGACAACGTACAGAATACTGTGAACAGAATCGACGTGAACGGACCTGACGGAAAAGACAGTTCCAGTCCCGATTTTTTGATGCATGTCAGCGGAATCATGTGGAACAGAAAAATCATGTAGGAACAGCGTCCGCAGTAAATGAACGGAACGGCGCATGCTTCAGGAAATGCCGGATGAAGCCGCACTCTCCTTTTCAGCAGCAGAAAAATATTGCGGAAAAACAGGACGCCGAAAAAGACGCTTGCGGTGAAGACCGTGTAAAACAACCCCGAAGGATTGATTCCGAGGATTGCGGTTTCCGCAAATTTTCCGGTGAAACGGTCCAGATTGTTCTTCAGGATCAGCGTCAGAACCGTCATGATGACAAAACCCGCCGAGGTAACGGCCGGACTGTCGGCAAAACGGCGGAAACGGAATGCCGTCATGCCCAGCGCAAAATGAAACAGGAAAAATCCGCCGAACAGTTTTGCCCCGCCGCCATGCAGCGGAAGCGTTCGGGTGCAGAACGTCGCCCAGACGGCTGCCGCCAGCAGGAACAGCAGACAGGCGGGAATCCGGATCCCATCGTATTTTTTACGGCGGACCAGCAGCCTGTACAGGATCGGCGCGATCAGCATCAGCTGCAAAAAGAAAAAAACAAAATAATGCGGCGGGGATGCGGAAAACAAAAACAGCTCTTTCAGAAATCCGGTCAGATCAAACAGCATGGGCCGCCGGATCCATACACAGCAGAAAACCGCGCAGACATACGGAACCAAAATATGCGGAAGGCGTTTCAGCACTCCCCTTATGCCGTCGTCCTGATGCCTTTCATATGACAGCGCGGCGGTCCAGCCTGCCAGAAATACAAAAAGCGGGACGCTGAAAAATGTGTACGGATGGAGCCAGGCAGGCAGATACTGCGGAAACAGCCAGAAGACATGATCCGCAATGACTGCAATGATGGCGATCCCTTTCATGAAATCCAGCCATTGAGTCCGTTCCGGCTGTATGTCTTTCGCAATACCCATAAAACCAATCCTTCGGAATTTCTTTTGCGGGGAAAACGTCGCACCGCATCGCCCGCCTTTTCAGGGACATACTCATTATCCTGATTAATATAATTGCCGTTTGGGAAAATATCAAGTGTAAAAAGCGTTTAACCAGCGAGAAACATGCCGCGCCGCCGGTCTCCGTGCTGAAAAATCATTCCGCATGTCGGCGGCGTCTGCCCGCTCCGGACAGTTTTTTTCCTGTTCCAGCCTTGACTTTTAAAAAAAACAGGGTAAATTACAGTCGTTTTTTTCAACAATAAAGAGAGGGTGTCATGAATGATGTGATCGCGCAGGAACGGGAACCGCGTTTCCGGGCCTTGATTCCGTTTTTTGTTTTCGTCTTTTTCTATGTCGGGCTTTCTGTCTGGGCCAATGATTTTTACAAGGTTCCCATGCCCGCGGCTTTTCTGGTGGCGTCCGCTTCCGCGCTGCTCCTGAACCGCAGACATCCGCTGAATGAGAAAATCAACGTGTTCGCGTCCGGAATGGGCGATTCCAATATTATGATCATGTGCCTGATTTTCATTCTTGCCGGGGCGTTTGCCGCCGTCGCCAAGGGAATGGGCGCAGTGGACGCCGCCGTCCTGATCACCAGACATCTGATCCCCGCCGGATTTCTGCTGTCCGGGATCTTTCTGGTTTCATGTCTGATTTCATTGTCCATCGGGACCAGCTGCGGAACGATTGCCGCCTTGACGCCCATTGCGGTCGGGCTGATCGCTCCGCTGGGGATCCGTCCGGAACTGATGCTGGGGGCGGTAGGCTCCGGTGAAAATCCCGATTGCGCAGGAAACATCCGGTTCATATTGCCGCCGTTCTGGCGCTGGTGATTTATTTCTTTGCCGGACGGAGCGGCGCAGTTGAGGTCGGCGGACTGGCTCCGATCACCTGGAAGCATCTGCTTTCCGTGACGCCTTATCTGCTGATCCTGGTTCTTGCCCTCTGCGGATTGAACGTGATGGCGCTGCTGTTTTTCGGAGTGGTGGTTTCCTGCGCAATCGGGATTTTCACCGGAGCCTTCAATCTCTGGGGTGCCTTGGATGTCTGCGGCAAAGGAACCATCGGCATGGCGGAAACTCTGATCGTGGCGATTCTTGCCGGCGGCTTGCTCAAAGTTATACGCTGGAACGGCGGAATTTCCTATCTGATGAAGAAAATCAGTGCGCTGATCCATTCGTCCCGCGGCTGCGAATTCGGAATTTTCCTGCTGGTCTCCGCCATCAATTTGTTTACCGCCAACAATACCGTGGCGATTGTGATCGCCGGTCCCATAGCCAAAGAATTCGGCGGCAAATACAGCTGTTCGCCCAAACGGATCGCCAGTGTGCTGGATACGGCCTCCTGCTTTGTGCAGGGATTGATCCCGTACGGCGCGCAGATCCTGATTGCCATGGGCGTTGCCAAATCCGCCGGCTGCATTGTTTCCACTTTGGATCTGATGGGTACATCCTATTATCAATGGCTGATGGCTGCCATGGTAATTCTGACGATTTTCTGTTTCCGCCGCAAAAATGAAAACAGGGAAAAAGCGGCATAACCGCCGTTTTCCCCATAGGAATTCATAAAAGCTGTATTTTGCGAAAATCAGTCTTCCGCAAAATACGGCGCGATCCGGATGCTGTTCAGCAGCAGTTCCTGTCCCGCATTGCCGGAAGCGGCATCTGCGGGACCGTCACTGAAAGTGATCGTGACATTTTCCCGTGCCGGCTGGAAAACCAGCGCGCAGTTGTTGGCGAGTCCCGCAACCGTAATGCCGTCGGCTCCGACATACTTTCCGAGCGGCGATGTCCCGGTGATGTTTTCCGCTCCATCCAGAGTTACTGTCAGCGGATATTTTTTTCCGGACGGTTTTTTCTGGCTGGCTTCCTGGCGGTTCACCACGGCATAACGCAGTACATATTTTTCTCCGGGTTTCAGCCCGCTGATTTTCTGTGACAGTCGGTTCGGACCTTTTGCCGATTGCCGGAAAACGCATACATTGTCGCCCAGAGCGGCATCTTTTTCATTGATCCGCCGCAGAACGGAACGTCCGAAATTGTCAATTCTTTCATCCCGCAGCGAGTCTTTTTCCGCGGCGTCAGCCTGCCAGTGAGTCAAACCCGATATGAAATCGCCGTTTTTCACCAATCCGGGCAGATACTTGTACCCGTACCGTTTCGCCAGACTGTCGCGATTGCCTTCCAGCGCGTAGTGCCGGAAAAGTTTCATTGCCCAGCGCATACTTTCTTCGTTGGCAGTGCGCAGAGAATACAGCCCGACGCCGTAAAGATTTTTGAATTCCCTGTCGTTTGCCAGTTTGTGAAAATACATGTCCCAGAAATATTTGACATCCGGTCCGTCATAGGTGTCCGTGTTGTATTCGCCCTGATTGGTGTAGGCTCCGTTGATGATGAACGATTTTTCCGCGGCTCCGGGAAGCAGCTGTTCCGCCCGCCGGATGGTTTCATTCAGATAATCTTCCAGATATTCAGCCGCCCGTGCTTCTGTTTCCTGGGTCCGGGAGTAGCATTCGAAAAGGAATTTGCCGCGTCCGCCGGCGTTGTTGACCGCTCCTGCAAAGTAATGCGTGTTCAAGCCGTTGACCATGAATTTCACCCCGGATGACCAGGTGTAGATATGTTTTTTGTCCGGAAGAGTTTTCCAGATAGCAGCCATGTAGAACATTTTTTCTTCGGTCCGGAAAATGTCGATTTCATCAAATGCAAAACCGGACATGTATGGGAACTGGTGATGACGTTCAAAACGGCGGAGCAGCTGTTCCGGCGTTTCGCGTTCCTTGCCCTGTTCCGGATTGTAGTCCAGAAGCATGCAGAGCTGTCCCATCCATTGAATGCCGCGGCGCATGAGAGATTCGTATTCGCCCGCCGGAAGTGTTTCAATGCCGTAACCGTGCGTGAAGGTATTGATGTTGGGGAACAGATGTTTTTTCACCAGCAGCGGGTGAAAGGATTCGGTGCGCGGAGCTCCCGGCACAATGGGGTAGCAGTAGACGATGATTTCCGGAACGGCGTTGACAATGGTCTCTCCGCCGGTTGTTCCGTTCAGAATAATTTCCTGATCGCCCGCCGGCAGATAACGCATCGTTTCCAGCGAGTGATCCGGTCCGGGAAAAAGCAGATTGTCCGCTTGTCCGGGAAAATGCGCCGTGGTTTTTTCACTGCCTTGGGAGAGCCGCAGATAAATCCAGCCGGCGCGGGGATTGGAGAAAAGAATTTTTCCGTCGCGCGTTTTGCCGGTGAAGAGACGGCGGGTCAGCATATTCAGCTGTTTTTCCGCTTTACGGCTGATTTTTACCGGTTTTTTCGCCGTGAAAGGATAGGTTTCCGAAGCAATGATTTTTCCTGTAATGCGGTTGACCACTTCCACTTGCAGTGTTCCGCTCCCGCGGAGCGGGAAAGTCTGTGCCGGACTCCAGTCTTTTTTTCCGTTCATTCTGGTTCGGAGCCGACATTCATAATCGGTTTCCTTGCCCGGCAGATCGTAACGGAAAGAAAAAATCAGTTCCGGATTTTCCGGATTGATGTCTGCAAGCAGCGGTTTGACCGGCGTGATCCGGTAAAGTCTGGAAATTTCCGCTGCCGGTTTGATTCCCTGTGCCGCGTCATCATCGACCGGGTACAGGAACGGCTCTTTGACGTCAATTTCACCGTGTTCATTATCGACTGTGTAGACGGCAAAAGAGTACATGTTGTAAGGCGAGGGCGGCAGGGTTACGGTGGCTTCCAGTTTCTGCCAGCCGCTGGTGTCTGCCGGCAGTTTCGGAGTCCCTGTTTCCTTCTGCCAGGCGGTAGTGTAAAGGATGATGCCGGAACGTTTTGCATCCAGATTCCTGGTGCGTATTGTCGCGCCGATCCGGTATTGCTTCCCGGTCCGCAGACGGATGCCCGTCTGATTCAGGACCAGCGGTTTTTTCCGCGGACGCAGGGTTACAATATTGGTTCCGTCCGGTTCACGGGTGAAACGGAAAAATTTCTGCTCGTCTTCGAAATTTGAGTTCCAGTCGACCGGGTGATTTCCCTGTCCTGCCCGGAACTGCGGGTTGACCAATATGTTGGCATAATTTTTCGGAATCGACGGTTTCAGTTCCAGCAGCCCGGTATTGGCTATGTCCACAGTGCATTCACCGTAGAACAGCACCGGATAGAAAATAGCACTGCCGGAAAAGTCGGCAGGCGTTTTGAATTTCACACTGTGCAGCGACCATGGAAAATCCTTGCTGTATGTGGTTTTAGAACGGATGAACGCCGCTTTTTTCATGCCGGACTGTTTCCCTTCCACATACAGCAGTACGATTTTGGAGTCTTTGGCAATTTTTCCGCGGACAATAGTATAGTACAGATATTCTGTGTCCGGTTTCAGGGGAAGTGTCCGCGCCAGCCCCAGGTGATACCCCGGTTTTGAAGTGACGGCACGCAGAAAAGCTGTTTCATTATCTTTTCCCGCGGACAGGGAAATCTGGGCTCCCCCATGGTTTTCCCAATGAGGAATTCTCCCGTTTTCCAGATTCATCGCCGGATTGGAGAAAAGATTTTTTCCTTCCGGCGGAGCGGGAAGGGATTGCGCATACGTGACGGAGGTCAGGATGGCAAGTCCGGACAGCAGAATGAGAATCTTATTCATATGTTTTCCTCTTTTTTTTGCGGTTGCATTTTTTTATCGTATGTCATATAATTCTCTTCCGCGCCATGAAGTCGGTTTCAGTTCCGCGTGAAAATCCAGCGCCAGTACGGCAACCCGTTTCTGATGACGGCGATCCAGCGGACTGAGGACAGGATTTATATCATCTGCTTCAAATCCCCAGTATTGTCCCTGTCTGTTGGTTTTGCATTTGACGTCTGTTATCAGAATTTTTTGCGATGCCTGCTTGGTTTTTCCCTGTTTGAGCGGAGCGTACAGCGCATAAGCCGGATAGCCCCAGGATGAATCCATGTATCCGATATAGCGGTTGTAGCCGTAGGTGATTCCGCAATTGTTTTCCGCTGTGCCTTGCGGACAGATGAACAATTTCCGGACAGACATATCCACGGTGCTGTCCCATCCCCAGTTCCAGCCGTAGTTTTTGGTTTTTGCCGTGAGGGTCCGGGTGATGCCGCTGATCCAGTACACTCCGTCTGCATTCCGGTAAATCGGCAGGAAATCATAATAATCCACGGAGTAATTGACACAGCCCGTTCCCAGCTGTTTGAGATTGTTCAGACACTGGACATTCTGCGCCTGGAGTCTTGCCCGGTTCAATGCCGGCAGCAGCATTCCCGCCAGAATCGCAATGACCGCTATCACCACGAGGAGTTCTATCAATGTAAAACTCAACGGTTTACGCATCAAATTGTTCATGGTCTGGTTCTCCTTTCCGACTTTGTGTTTTTCACCTGTCTGCATATTCAATCCTTTCTGGTTTTTATTTTATGCTTTCTGTTTTTGCATTCTGTTTTCTTTCTGCTGTTCTATATCTGATGTCAATAATTCAGTGCGATGGGATATATTGTATTCGGTCTGAAGCTGCGGGAGAGAATCTCCCGGATAAAAATGATAGGTGTTGCAGGTCTGCTGACGGATTTTATCATTTACCAGACATTCTTTGAGAATTTCCCAGGTTTTTATTGCCGCCAGGTCGCGCGGATTGGAACCGGAAGCCGGTTTCGGAGAGAGACGGAAAATTTCCGGCATACCGTCAATGGCGCAGACCCCGAACCCTTTGCCGGGTTCAATCCCTTTCTGCCTCAGATAAAAATAGAGACTTTCCACCATGCTGTCCGGCAGCAGAATCATTTCCGGGAACGGACGGCAGGAAAACATATCATCGAGTTTCCGGTAGAAATCCTGTTCATCATCCGGCCAGTAGAGCAGCCAGCGCGGATTGAAGTCCAGCTGATGTTCCAGCAGAAAACGGCAGTATTCGATGATGCGTCCGCCGGAAACGTGATTGGAGGCTTTCTCCGGAAGATTGGAAACATACGCAATCCGTTTATAACCCAGCCGGTGAATCTCCCGGAGCAGCAGGGAAATCAGCGGACCGTCCGACAGATAGGAACAGTCCAGCCATTCCGTCAGCGGAAACGCGCAAACCACAGTCTTGCCGGTTATCCGGAACGTGTTGACAATGTCCAGCGTCTGTACCGCCAGCAGGACCACGCCGCAGCTGTCTTCCAGTTCTGCAATCCGCCGATACTCCGAAAGCGGATCATGAATGGACACTACATGCAGCCGCATGGCATAACTTTCCCTGGAAATGACTTCATTGAAATAATTGATGAAATAGCTCTGAAAACTGTTGAATCCGTAGGATGCGGTACCGTTGTGGCAGCCGACGACATCAATGATTTTTCCGCGGACTGGACTGGCGCCGCTGCGGATGATGCCGCTGCCCGGAATGATTTTGAGCAAGCCTTTTTCGCGATTTTGGGCTATGGCGCTTTCGACAGCCGACCGGGTGGTTCCGCTTTCTTTCACCATATCCCGGATGGAGGGCAGCCGCTCGCCGATCCGGGTTGCTTCAATGCAGCGCGACAAGTAAAGTCTTGCCGTGTTGAGACGTTCCTGCCGAATGCCGTTGCTGCCCTTCATTGCGAATCCTCCTGTTCTCTCTGTCAATCCATTATAATCTTTTTCCGTATAATGTCAATTGCCGTTTTTGTTCGGAGTCCGTATTTTGGGACAAAAAAATTCCGGACGGCTTGAAACCATGCTCAAACCGTGCCGGATTTCTTGTCCCCTTTAGGACAAAAAAACTACCGGCTATGCCGGTAAGTAAACGAAAAAGCTTTAGCTTCAGGTGGCAAAAAGAAGCCTCTTGGATTAAATTATAGTGCTGGTACCGCACCTGCACCCTAAAACAACCCAAGAGGTGAAACATGTCAAAAGAGAACAGTGATAGTTTATCACACACGCGCTGGAATTGCAAGTACCATATTGTATTTGCCCCGAAATTTCGCCGGCAAAACATTTATGGAAGGCTGAAAATAGATATAGGGAAAATCCTGCGCAGCCTTTGCGAACGCAAAAATGTAACCATAGAGGAAGCAGAACTTTGCCCGGACCATATCCATATGCTGGTAAGTATTCCGCCGAATCTAAGCGTCTCGCAGTTTATGGGATACTTGAAGGGGAAAAGTTCGCTGATCATATTTGACCGCCATGCGAATCTGAAATATAAATACGGGAATCGGCGCTTCTGGTGCCGGGGCTACTATGTAGACACCGTAGGGAGGAACCGGAAAGTGATAGCGGAATATATCCGAAATCAACTGGTGGAAGATATGGCGACTGACAAGCTCGTGCAAGGGGAATTATTCGACCCGTTTACAGGCGAAAAAGTCCAGAAGAATCACTAAACGCGGGCTACTTGTGAGTAGCTGCTGAAACCGGGGTGCGTGTGGCGGAACCATTCAGAGCCCCTTAGAGGGACCCTGCCGGTAATATGCCCTTATAGGGCTGGTGCAAACCACCGGCTCAGCCGGTGGTCCTGATTTTTGCCGTTTTTTTATTTTCAGGGGTTGACAAAACGGCATTTTTGATTATAATATGATATATGCGAAATATTTCGCATGGTAAAAACGGCTTTTGACGGAGAGAATTCATGGCACGGGTAACATTGAAAAAATTATCGGAACAGACCGGTCTTGCGGTGTCCACGATTTCTGAAATTCTCAGCGGCAAGAAAAATTTCTGTTCTGAAGAAACCTGCCGGATGGTCCGCGAAACGGCGGAACGTCTGGGGTATATTCCGAATGTAGGGTTCAAAATCATGACCGGGCGGGATTCGGGAACAGCCGCCATCATATTCTCCCAGCGGCGGACCTACTTCATTGAAAGCAATCTGCTGCTTTCCATGAAACTGCTGGAAAGTCTGGAAAAACAAGGACGCAGCGCTTATACCGTGGTGATGGATTATACCGAACAGGAGAATCTTGCCAAGATCCGGAATCTGATCAACCGCGGCTGCCGTGATTTCTTTTTTCTGGGTTCTCCGGTCGGGATCCAGAACCTCTGCCGTTTTTTGAAGGAATCCGATTTATGGATATCCTGTTACAATTCCGTGATTGATTCCGGGCTGGATGAGCTGCCTGCGAACCGCAATCTGCAAGTGGACTGCATTGCCGCTTACCGAATATTCTTTCAGCATTTCCAGAAACGGAAGATGCACTTTTTCTGCGTCATGTCCGAACATCATTTCAATCTGTATTGCCGGGAAACGCTGTCTGGTCTTGGGTTGGAACCGGAAAAATACTTTCTGCCGATCGAAGACCTGGCGCATCTGCAGGAGGACTGTCTGCTGCGGGCAAGGGAGACGGCACGGCGCGCCGCGGGTTCGGTCATTCCCCGTTTGACAGCGCCTGCCGGCTGGATCTGCATGTCGGATCACGAGGCCGTCGGGGTTCAGGCTGCCCTGCTGGAACATCATTGTCCGACTGGAGATGCGGACGGTGCATTTGTCTGCGGTTTCGGAAATTCTCCTGCGGGGAAAGTATCCCTGTGTCCGGTCAATACGGCGGATCTGCGGCTGGATTACGTGGTGGATTTCATGTTGTCCGGGGAAACGGAAAAACGAAGAATCCTGTATTTGCCGGAAATGATATTCCGCTGAAGGATATGCCAAACGAACGGAAAGGATGAAAATGGCACAGCAGCCCCCATTGATTTACACGCTGGATCCTTATGACAATCATCCCTGGCGGCAGGCGTTGCGGGAGATTTATGAAGACGGAGTCCGCGGGGTTTCATATCTTTGCCCGCTGACCGTAGCCTGGCGTGAAGACGGCAGTTTCGATTTTACCTTGCTGGATGAGCTAACGGATGAAATTTTCGCCCTGGCGCCGGAAGCTCAACTGCTGCCGCGGGTGTTCCTGGCAACGCCGGACTGGTGGGATGCCCTTCATGAAGAGGAACTGCTGAAATTTGACGGTCCGGCACCCCGTGTCGCGGCATTCCATACGACCGATCATCCGTTCTGGCAGTATGAAAACAAGATGTATCATTCGGTCCGCAATCCTTCCGTCGCCTCCCGGCTCTGGCAGCACGATGCCGCGGAAGCCTTGAGAAATTATACGGCGCACCTGCTGAAAAAGTATGGCAGAAATCACGTTTACGGCATTCAGCCGGCATACGGAACCTGCGGAGAATGGGGATTGTTCGGCAGTTACACGAACGGACAGTTCGGCAACGGGGATTTTTCCCGTCCGATGGTTGATGCTTTCCGGAAATTCCTGATCACGCGCTACGGGGACCGTCCGGAATTTCATGATGCTCTGCCGCCTTCAAAAGTGGAGCAAATAGCACCGGAGGATCATCTGAATCCTGTATCTTCCATGCAGGAAGT
>OQVL01002652.1_pt1 | contig 10947 bp, 7 predicted proteins | sample 1691501 | NCBI WGS metagenome assembly OQVL01 (sample SAMN03418253, study PRJEB22391) | human gut metagenome | biome: human-gut; feature: organic feature; material: feces | host: Homo sapiens | place: Tanzania | collected 2013-01
CATTTTGGGTGGCATTTCCGGCGGCTTTTTCACCGCCACGGAGGCCGCTGCCGTCTGCTCTGTGCTGGCCCTGCTTCTGGGCGCGCTGGTCTACCGCCAGCTGAAGGTCAAGAACACCGTACAAATGCTCAAGACCACGGCGTCCTCCATCGGCTCTATCTTTATGATGATCTTCTTCTGCCTGCTGCTGAGCCAGTGCATGACGCAGCTGAAGATCCCCCAGATGCTGGTGGACATCTTCCTGGGCTTTACGGACAACAAATTCGTGGTTCTGATCATGGTGAATGTGTTTTTGCTGTTCGTGGGCATGATCGTCAACGATACCACGGCCATCATGCTCTGCGCGCCGCTGCTGATGCCGCTGCTGACGGCCTATAACATTAACCCCATCCACTTCGGCGCTTTGATGATCGTGAATCTGTCCTGCGGCTGTCTGACACCGCCCTACGCCAGCGTGCTGTATTTCGGAATGAAGGTAGGCAATGCCTCCTTTGGCGAGATGATGAAGAACACATTGGTGTTCCTGTTGGTGGGCTATGTACCTGTTATGCTGCTGACCACCTATGTGGAGCCCATCTCCATGTTCCTGCCCCGCCTGCTGGGCTTCGCATAAGCCAGGCGATCCTCATTGTATAACAGTAAGGTCAGCAGGTAGGACTAATGCCTGCTGGCCTTACTATTTTTGATCTTATGTTGGAAAGGAAAATAGACTATGAGTACCAGCGTATTTGAGATTATCGGGCCGGTGATGGTTGGTCCTTCCAGCTCTCATACTGCCGGCATGGCACGCATCGGCATGATGACCCACCGAATTATCAACGAAAAGCCAAAGGCCATCCGCCTGGTCCTTAGTCCTAAACTGCGAACTACTTACAGCGGTCATCGGACAGATGCGGCGCTTTTTGGCGGCACTCTAGGATATAAGGAGGATGGTCCCCAGCTGCGGGATGCCATCCGTTTAGCCCATGAACAGGGCATCAGCACCGCCGTAGATTTCTTGCCAGAGGGAAAGTATCCGCAGAACACGGCCAAGATCATCGTCACCTGCGGCGATGGAAAGCAGTTTTCTGTCCTGGGCACCTCCGTGGGCGGTGGCAGCATTGTGATTAGCGAGGTGGATGGCGCGGCGATCCGCCTTTCGCCCGATGCCTGTCATGTGATCGTGTGGGGAAATGCGGCCCTGCCGCAATCTCTTTGCCAAGGGGCCATCTCCTGCCAAAGCGGCCAGGGGGCCAACGGATATGTCGTGGCCCTGACCTATCTGAAGCAGCCCTCCCCAGATGTGATGGCGGCTCTCGCAGCGGTTCCCGGCGTTACTAAGATGAGCCTAGTGCAGCCTGTGCTGGCTTATGGTGTGTCTTTGCCGGGGCACAAGATATACAGCTCCTGCAAGCAGGCTTGTGAGGAGGCTGCGGAGCAGGGTGTATCTTTGGCGGAGATTGCCATTACCTACGAGATGAGCCGTTCCGGCTTCAGCCGGGAGGCTGTCGTCGGACGGATGCATGAGCATCTGGAGCGAATGCGGCTGTCTGTGGAGCAGGGATTCGGGGAGAATAAACTTCTCTATGGTCTGGCCTCCGGAAAGGATGCAAGGCTGCTCTTAGATGCGGTGGCAGCAGGAAAGACCATCTCCGGGGGTATTATACCCGAAGCGGTAGCAATGGCTTTGGGCGTCATGGAGTTGAACGGCTCTATGGGCTGCATCGTGGCAGCACCCACAGCAGGGTCTTCCGGCATTGTACCGGGCTGCATGATGGCAATTCAGAAAAAGCATAACCTCACCGACAATCAACTGGTGGATGCCCTGTTCGTCAGCGCACTGCTGGGTGTGATTATGGCGGAGCGGGACATCTCCTACTCCGGGTCTGTGGGGGGCTGTCAAGCAGAGATTGGCATATCCAGTGCTATTGCCGCCGCGGGACTTGCCAGCCTGTTCAGCGATGATCCCAATGTGATTGTCCATGCGATGGCTCTATGCATGAAGAACCTGCTGGGCCTGGTGTGTGACCCCATTGCTGGACCGATCGAGGTTCCCTGCATCAAGCGAAACGCTGTAGGCGTGGCCAATGCGTTTATCTCGGCCGACATGGCTCTATCCGGCATTAAGAGCTTTATTCCGCCGGATGAGGTGCTGGATGCGCTACTGGATGTGGAGAAGCGTCTGCCCCCGGAGCTGAAATGCGCGACGATCGGCGGTTTGGCTTGCACCCATACGGCTAAATGCGTCCGTGAGCGGTTGGCCGGTGACTGCAACAGCTGCGAGCACTGAACGCTGCCTGAAAAAGCAGATCCGACTCGATCTACGCCCCTGCGCCTACATCGCAAACAACAGCTATCATATTTGACAACAGAATAGCGGTATTACTTCTTAGCGGTTCATCTTGCAATGCGGCATTAGTATATAGAGCGGATTTGCATTGTGTGCAGCTATACAGCAGCCCCTTCTTTTCAGGTGGAAAGAAGGGGCTGCTCAGTTCTTCAATCATGTGGTGTAAAAATTCACTCGCAAGAGTGAAAATTCACTTTTGCAAGAAGAAATGCCAACGATCACGCATCTCTTGTACCGTTCCTATTCACAATCACAACTGCTTCTGCCGCAGCAGAAAGGTAGTACATACTCTGTCCGTGATGAGCCCACGGTCTCGCTGCGGGTAGTATCGCAGCAGCGGCTCCAGCCTTGCAAAGATATCTTCTCTCGACAGCTTGGGCATGTATAACTGCTTTCCATACAGCGCCCGGACTGCTCCTGCCTGCCGGTTAAAGGATATGTTAAACGGGCGGGCACGCTGTGCTGCGATCAAAGCTTTCGGTTCAGTATCCATGGGAGCTGTCCGCGTATTGGAGAGCAGTCCCGCGCCGTTGTCAAAGACGGGACAGTAATCGTATTTACCGCCGCACTCCAGAACCGCGATATTGTCCAAATGGCGGTCGTCGTTCAGGAACAGCGCGTCTACTTCAAACAATAGCGTCAGATACTGAGGGAACAGTTCCAAACCCGTCAGTTCCGCTGTAGCATCAGCCAGATAGGCAATGCGCTTCTTGTCGCTGGATTGCCGCGACAGAATATCCCGAAGAGACACTTCGCTCTCCCTTTTGTACAGGTGGCTCAGCGTGATGATGGACTGATCCGATTGCAGAAAGTTTTCGCTGCTGCACCCTGTCCGTTCGATGCCATGGGCAGTGAAACGCTCCATACGGTAACGGGTAAAGCGGAACGGATAGTCCTTCTCACAGTTGCTGAGCTCCAGCAGTTGTGAGATCAGCGTCTCCGCCAAGGCTTCATAGCCAAACTGATCCAGCTTGTACCAGCGGTTTTCATCTATCCACTTTTCCTGATTGCCCTTGGAAGATGTCTCAGCAATCCTTTCATTTGTCACAAAATGCAGGCTCATTCCACTACCTCGATCCACTGTTGGTCTTCCGCCATGCGGCCCTTTGTGCGTTTAATGATCTCCCACGGGTCATACTCGTCCAATCCCAAGGTGTCCAGATATTCCCGAATACCCTCGCGCTGCCTGGGAACGCACCGCTCTTCCAAGAAGACCATCAGATCAGCCCATGTAGGAAGCCGTTTTTTCCCAAATGCCGTTTTTACCATCTGCTTGGTATGGTTCTCGGCGCATAGGGTATGATCCGTAAAGTCCGCCACGATCGTCGTACAGAGTGTATTGGCATTCCAGAACTTCAGCGTTTTCACGTTGTGGGACTGTGCCTTCTTTTCGTCGTAGAATTCCTCGATGGTGGTGACTCTGGTGATGACGATCTGATGCCCGTCAAAAGCCAGCTCCACCTCCCGGTTTTCATCGGTGATCCCCATGGCCTGAAGCCAGCAGGACGGCAGCGTTACCTTGTGCGTTTTCGCACCGGCGCCGGCTGTTCCTCCGGCTGTACTGCTGTTGATCCGCGCCAAACGTCTTTCCATGTCATCGCCTCCATCTCAGTTCAAAATATATCATATTCGGTACGAATAGTCAATGTTTGCGCTTGAGTTTGAGTTTGAGCATGCATGCTATCCGGTCTGATGACAGCAGGTAATCCACAGCCCCGACATCGCTCTGCTGGACCTGGAGCGATTCGGTGCGGAGCTGGCCTATACAGTGAACAGGCCGGTTTCTGGCAAGGTCAAATATACGACGTTCCATACCGCACGGAATATGCGTTATCACGATAAATAGAAGCCCCCACTCAGATACTTTGAGTGGGAGTGTATTTTACCCGGTTCAGCCCACGGACAGGCGTACCTGTGCCCGGGCAGCGCCATGCAGATAATCCTCTGATGAACCGCAGCTTGCTGTGTTCGGAGCTTCAGCAAGCGCATCGACCGCAGAGCCCTTGTTCTTTTGTGATGGGCAATGTTGCTGAAGTCTTATAAGTGAGTCCGAGATCACACAGTTGGCCTTGCTATATATGACCGACAGGAAAAGATTGTTGCAAAGAGAGAAAGTGTGCAAAGTGTCGGGCAATTATATGTGACATTTACACAAAAGAGAATGTGACGTTTTGTGCATACGAATGAATTGTCAAAAAATCTGCTTTTCGCTTGCAAAACAGGGCGCAAATATGATAAAATAATAACACAATTTGGTCGACCAAGGTATACCAGAAAGCGGAGGGGAGAATTACAGTGCTTATGAGAGATTATAACGACATAACCAAGGAACTGCTGTGTGGCGCATATGATCTGCATGTACATACGTCTCCTGATCACGACCAAAGAAGCCTCAACGATTGGGAGCTTTTGACTGAGGCAGAAGCGCTGGGCATGGCAGGCGTCTTGATCAAGAACCATTACGAGCCGACCACCGGGCGGGCGAAACTGGTTCAGGCCCTCTACCCCGGGAAAACCGAGATCTATGGAAGCATCGCCTTGAACTGGTCGGTAGGCGGGCTCAATCCCTACGCCGTAGAAAGTGCGGCACGCATGGGTGCGAAAATGGTATGGCTGCCGACACGGGAGGCTGTTTCCAGCATGGAAAAGGCCGGGATCGGGAATTACCGTGACCGCCCGGCTCTTCATGTGGTCGATGGAGATATGCAGCCGCTTCCGGCACTTCTGGAAGTTCTCGAAGTTGCCCGCGACTATAACATCCCGGTGTCCACAGGGCATATCCTTCAGGAAGAATCATTTGTTGCCTGCCGTGTCGGCCTGGCGATGGGTGTGACGATGGTACTCAGTCATCCGGAGTATGATCACACGCCGATCAGTGTCGCGGCGCAAAAGCAATTTGTTGAAATGGGTGTACTCATTGAAAAGGATTGGGTGGATATCGCGTTAAAGATGGCCACGGTGCCGGAGGTCGCGCAGAGCATCCGTGAGATCGGCGCGGAACATATTTATCTTGCCACGGATCGCGGGCAGAAAAACGGAGAGCATCCGGCAGAAAGCATGCGGTTGTTTGTCACCGGGCTGCTGGAAAACGGGATCAGCGAGAATGAAATCATCCGTATGATCCGGGAAAACCCGAGACGAGTTCTCGGAAAGTAAGTACTATGCCTAGGGATATGCCTTAGTGGAATAGTAAGATAACGAAAGGAAGAAAAAGAAAATGAACATGAAGAGATTGCTTGCGCTGCTTCTGGCGATCGCTATGATTGCTGCCCTAACCGCTTGCGGAGGCAACACCAATGGCGACGCAGACAACACGCCTACCCCTGGCCAGAGTGTGACTGCTGGCGGTGACATTGATGTCAGCAAAGTTGAAGGCACACTGAGAATGACCACCACTTCTCTCAGCTCCAATGGCCAGATCCTGGGTTCGGCTATGTGCGACATCGTCAACAGTCACCTGCCCGGCCTGAAGAACTCCGTCATCATCTCCGCCGGTTCCGGTGAAAATGCCTTCCTGCTGGCCGACAAGGAAGCGGAGCTAGCTATTATGACGCCCGACGTTTCCTACCAGTGCCTTAAGGGTATGGATCCCTATGGCGAGATCGAAATGTACGCCGTCACAAAGACCTTTACCAATGAGACTGTTTTCGCGGTACGCGCTGACAGCGGCATTACCCGCATGGAAGACCTAAAGGGTAAAACCGTTGCCGTCGGTGCTGTGGGCAGTGGCCCTTATGAGCTGGCGAAGGCTGTTTTGGAAGCAGGCTATGGTATCTGGGATGATATTGAGAAGGTCAACCTAGCCACCGGTGATTCTCCCGACGCGCTGCGCGATGGCGTTGTTGATGCCATGGTCGCACATCTGAGCTCTGGCTATCCCGCCTCTTACCTTTCCGAGTTGGATTCCGGCACGGTGGATGTTGTTTATCTGGGCATCAGCGAAGATGTTCTGACTAAGATCCAGAGTACCCTTCCTTTTGAGATCTCCGTACAGGAGGTCGAAGGCGAATCCCGCCTGAACCAGCTGAAGGGCACAATCCTGTGCATGTCCAACACCCAGTATGTGGCCGTCCGTACTGACGTTCCCGAGGATCTGGTGTATGCCTTTACCAAGACCTTGATGGAGAATGCCGCTGAGCTGGATGCCTATCACGCGCTGGGTACAACCATCCGCCCCGAGACTGCGCTCTCCGGCCTGGATCCCAATATCCCCATCCACCCCGGCGCGGCCCGTTACTATAAGGAAGCTGGCGTATGGGATGACAGCCTGACTGTGGGTACGATCCACTAAAGCGTCACAGAGTCTTTTCAAGCTATCGGTATATCCCTCTGAAGCGCTTCTGAAAAGTAGTCTGCAGGGTGGACTCGCACCTTGCAGACTACTTTTTTGATGAACACATTATGCGTTAAAGGAATAAAAAATATGGCAAATAAAAAGTACGCTGTAACTCTTGAAAAAGTGATTTACCTCATTGCGTTGGCAATGGGCATTTTCCAGATTTATACCAGTCTATTTCGATCAATGAATCCCATTAAACTTCAGAACATCCATCTGATGTTTTCTATGGTTCTGATTTTCCTCGGCAGCATCAATAAGCTTCTGAAAAGTGATAAAAAGCCCTGGCATTTAATCATACCGATTATTGGCCTTGTTTTCTCCGTCGTTACCACATTCTATATTCAGATATCCTATGATGACATGGTTCTTCGTGTTGGCCGTTCCACAACGCTGGATCTGATCATTGGCGGTATTCTGCTGGTCACGGTTCTGCTGGCCACAGCGGAATCCTTTGGTAAGGCGATTCCCTGCCTGATTATCATCGGCATTATTTACATGTTTGTGGGCCCATATCTGGGTGGTATTTTCTACCACGGTGGCTTCAGCCTCAAACGGGTGATCTCTTCCCTGGTAACTAACTTCAGCGGATGCTATGGCAGCCTCCTGAATACCTCAGCGACATACATTGCCCTGTTTATGATCCTTGGTGGTTTTATGACCACCACCGGTGCCGGTAATTTCTTTGTGCAGTTGGCACTTTGTGTTGGTGGACGCTTCCGCGCTGGCCCTGGCCTTACCGCGGTGGCGGCCAGTGGCCTGATGGGCTCTATCAACGGCAGCGCCAGCGCCGTTGTAGCTACTACGGGCGTATTTACGCTGCCTTTGATGATGGAGCGCAAGTATGACCGTGAATTCGCGGCGGCTGTTTGCTCCGCAGCGTCTACCGGAGGTATGATTCTGCCTCCCGTCATGGGTGTCGGTGCTTTCGTTATGGCCGAACTTACCGGCAATACCTACGCGGCCGTAGCGCTGGCCGCTGTGGTTCCCGCGTTGCTGTATTATCTGATGATCGTTGGCGTGGTGGTCATCCGCGCCAAAAAGATGGGATTACAGCCCATCCCCCGCGAGGAACTGCCCAAATTGGGGCCTACCCTGCGTGAGGGCGCACTGTTTCTTTTGCCGCTGCTAAGTATTGTTTACTGCCTGGCGGCTGGCTTTTCCACCACAAAAGCAGCACTGTACTCCATTGCGCTGTTGATCATTGTGTATCTGCTTAAAATCCTGGTGAAGTCTCCTCGTGAGCTTCTGGTACTCAAGACTTACAAACCATTGGTAGATGGTCTGGTTTCCGGCGCAAAGAGCTGTATCGGCATCGCGGTCACTATGGCGGCGGTGGGTATTCTGAACAACTGCGTTGTTTCTACTGGCCTTGCCAACCGTCTGGTCAACATGATCCTCAGCCTGGGTAATGAAGGTCAGCTTTTCAGCCTGGTAATCACCGCGCTGCTGACCATCCTCTTTGGTATGGGTGTGCCTACCACGGCTGCCTATATTATTCTGGCAATGATGGCCGCCCCTGCGCTGGTAAAGATTGGCCTACCCCTGCTGCCGGTTCATCTGTTTATTTTCTATTTCGCCACGATTGCCAACCTGACGCCCCCTGTGGCGCCCGCTACTATTATTGCCGGTAAGATGGCCAACGCCAACTACGTCAAAGCATGTGGTCACGCCATGAAAATGTGTCTGAGTGCGTTCATCATTCCGTTTATCTTCGTTATGCGCCCCGCAATGCTGCTGCAGGGCAGTGTCCTGGAGATCATCAACGTTGTGGGAACAGCCATTATTGGTTTGCTGGCATTTGCCTCTTTTGCTGAACGGTACCTGCTGCGGAAAAACACAATTCTGGAAGAAGCGTTGCTGCTTTGTGCTTCCGTGGTACTGCTGCTGCCGCTGGATTGGTATTTCTCTTTGTTGGGAATTATCTGCATCGCCGTAGTGCTTTTGCTGCAAAAGCGCGGAAATAAGCAGAACGAACCGCAGATTCCCGCCAGCATGTGACACCAATTATTCTGTAACTAGGAGGAGCTTTTACTATGTCTATCGCATTTATCGGCCTTGGCACCATGGGTAAGTATATGGCGCTCAATCTGATCAAGAGCGGCGAACTGATCGTTGTCAGCGACGTTGTGGACAAGGCATTCGCGGAATTTACGGAAAAGGGCGTGGCGGCCACCACGGCAGTCGCTGAAACGGCAAAGACCGATGTCATTTTCCTCAGCCTGCCCAATACTGAGATCGTTCAAAACGTGATCGGCGGTCTGCTGCCCCATCTTCATGAGGGACAGATCATCGTCGACCTCAGTACCATCAAGTACAACGCCACCGTAGAGCTGCGCAAGACGTTGGATGAGGCTGGCATTGAATTCCTCGACGCACCGGTGTCCGGCATGGAATCCCGTGCCAAGGACGGTACCCTGACGGTCATGTGCGGCGGCAAGGAAGAGATTTTCGATAAGGTCAAGCACTACTTTGACTACATCGGCAACAAGGTGCTGTATATGGGCGGCTCCGGCGCGGGCCAGCTGACCAAGCTGATCAACCAGCTGCTGTTCGACATCAACGCGGCGGCGCTGGCGGAGATCCTGCCCATGTCGGTGAAGATGGGGCTGGACAGTGAGAAGATCGGCCAGGTCGTCAACAGCGGTACGGGCCGCAGCTATGCTTCCGAATTCTTTATTCCCCGCGTGCTGAAGAACAGCTTCCACAACGGCTATCCCATGCGCAGCGCCTATAAGGATCTGGTCAGCGCGGCAGAGCTGGGCGCCAATCTGGGGATTCCCATGCCGGTACTGGCCGCCGCCACAGCCACCTATCAGCAGGCACTGCTGAAGGGTCTGGGCGACAATGATAAGGGCGGCATGATCAAGGTCTTCGAGGATCAGCTGGGCGTACAGTTCCGCGAAAAGGAGTAACTCATGTACAGACGTGGCAACGAAAATGACATGACCGAGGCCTATTTCATCGGCCTGATGGGCTCCACCGGCTACCGGCAGAAGGATATTTCCCGCAAGCCGATCATTGCGGTGGTGAACTCCTGGAACGATGTCAACCCCGGCCATAAACCGCTGCGGGAGCTTGCCGGATATGTGAAAGAAGGCATCTGGGCAGCGGGCGGCACACCGGCGGAGTTCTGTGTTCCCGCTCCCTGCGACGGTATGGCCCAGGGCGGCGGCATGCACTATGTGCTGCCCCAGCGTGACCTGATCGCGGCGTCCATCGAGACCATGGTCTCCGCCCACAGCTTTGACGGCGTTGTATTTCTGTGCTCCTGCGACAAGATCGTGCCGGGCATGCTGATGGCGGCGGCGCAGCTGGATCTTCCGGCGCTGTTCCTGACGGCAGGCTCCATGCTGACCTATACAGAGCGGGAGAAAACATACTGCACCTCTGACCTGAAGGAATCCATCGGCAAGTACAACAAGGGTGCCATTGACCGCAAGACCTTTGACCGCTGGCAGGCCCGGATGTGCGCCTCCTGCGGCACCTGCTCCATGTTCGGGACGGCCAATACCATGGGTACCTTCCTGGAGGCGGTGGGCGTAGCGCCCTTTGGCAGTGCCACCATGCTGTTCTGCGACGCGGAAAAAGTCCGCCAGGCGCGGGATGTAGGCGAGCGGATCGTTGCTCTGACGAAGGAGCATGTGACCTTCCGCCAGTACATGACCCGTGAAAATCTCATCAACGGTCTGCGCTATATCTCCGCTACCGGCGGTTCCACCAACGCGGTGCTGCATCTGCCCGCCATTGCCAAGGTGCTGGGCGTGGAGCTGACGCTGCGGCAATTTGACGAATTGCAGGCAGCCGTACCGGTGGTCGCCAAGTTCAAGCCATCCTCCGGCTATACCATTTACGATTATCATCGGGCAGGCGGTGTGGCCGGTGTCCTCAAGACGATCCGGGACTATCTGGATCAGGATGTGAGAAACGCATATGAGGGCTGTTCCCTGCGGGAATACCTTGATGGTTTTGACGAGGAGATCGACCGCGATGTGATCCACGAACCGTCCGAACCGCTCTATGCCGACGGCTGCTACGCAGTACTGTTCGGCAATCTGGCACCCAAAGGTGCCGTGGTAAAGAAGAGCGGCGTCGAGGCGGCCATGCAGTACCACCGGGGCCCTGCAGTGGTGTTTGATTCCGAGGAAGCGGTACGTGACTATTTCCTGCACGATACCATCGCGCCCGGCTCTGTGCTGGTGGTGCGCTATGAAGGCCCCAAGGGCGGCCCCGGTATGCGGGAGCTGTCCATCCCGGCGGCGATGCTGGTGGGCATGGGCCT
>OQVL01002655.1_pt1 | contig 10943 bp, 10 predicted proteins | sample 1691501 | NCBI WGS metagenome assembly OQVL01 (sample SAMN03418253, study PRJEB22391) | human gut metagenome | biome: human-gut; feature: organic feature; material: feces | host: Homo sapiens | place: Tanzania | collected 2013-01
GATATCTGTTGAAAGGAATAAGAGGTTAAGTGTCTCGGCATCATCTGCGAAATCAACGCCTGTAAGAGAAACTGTGTATGTACCGTTGCCCTTGATAACGGCATCTGTGATTGTTCCGGTTCTTACGACCTCATCGTTGCCGTTCCAGCCTGTGATCTGGTTCCACTCAGGAGTTCCGAGACCATAGCTGTCATTCCAAGCGTTACGGAAGGAGTAAGCTGCTGTCTGAACACCGAAGTACACGTTGAACTCGCCGTTTGGATCAAACTCACCGTTTCCTGTTGCTGCCTCGCCTGCCTCAGCGTTCTTGCCGTAATCTGATACAGTGAAGGTAACTTCTACTGACTGGACGCCTGCGAGCTGATCTGCTGTCCAGAGGCATGCTGTTGCGTCCATAAGGCTGCCGCTTGCAACACGCTGGTCAAGATGGCTGTCGTCGCCTGCCGTTGCAGTGTCATCAGGTTTGTTCCACTCATTGTAAAGGTTAACTCTGGTATCTACACCTTCGCCGTCTGCTGAACAGGTGTAGCTTGCGCCCTGGAGAGTGATCTCCTCGCCGTTAATCTTGATGCTGTCTACCGTGAGAACACACGCTGTACCGAGAAGTGCCTCGCCGTTAGGAACCTCAAGTGCATTGAACTGTGCATTATTGTTTTCATTTCAAACCTCCGTTTGAACAGATTCTAAAGCTTCTACACGAGCAGTCAAAGCAGCCAGCGCTGTCTGAATTGTTAACATGTCTGCTGCATCTGCTTTTCCATTCCAAGCTGCTTTTTCTTCGTTTGTAACATGTATGTCTGTATTGCTGTTATGTTCTCCAATAGTCTCATCTAAAGTTTCAAAATTTGTATTAAGAGCATCAAGAGATACCTTTTCAGGTTTTCTGCCTTGCAGTGAAAGATGCAGATTTTCTGTATATGTCATAAATTACCCTCCAACATATTCCATGTAAATTCTTCAAGTTCATCCCATGTATATTCTTCAAGATTATCCCAATATATTAAGCTTTTTGCAATACTTTGATCAAGAGCTGTCTGCAATGCTGCAAGCTGTTTATCAATTGCATTGCCGCTGTTTGTTGAAATAGTCTGCGAAAAAGAATCAGCACGAACAATCGAGCCTTTAAAGTTCCCGAGAACGATAGAAATTGTTTCGCCTGTAATTGCGTTGACTTCTTTTTTTACAACTTTTTGAATACTGTCGATATTTAATTGCTGTATATGTACAATACCGCTGTCCCCGACATTCATTGATTGTAAGTTGGAGAATTCTGTATACCGTTCATCATTTTTCAATGCAGCGAATTTCACTTCATACGTTACCCTTGGAACGTAAACAGTTCCAAAATACGCCTGTGCATCACTGCAAAATTGATCATAGTCCGGTTCGTCATAATTAAAGTTGACCTGTTTTGTAATGTGATGATGATGCAATCCTGCAGTTCCTACATATGATACTCCAAACCTTTGATTAAAATTGTCATACGCTATTAAATTAGTACACACGTCAGTATAATCTACAGTTTCACGAACTTTGAGCAAATCAACACCATATCGTATGTTAAACGCATTTTGTTTTGCATTCTCTTTATTCTTATTTATGCTGAAATAGAAATTATTTCTGTACAATTCACCGCCCAAACGTTTTATCATACAATTATCCTCGCCAATCAAGGCTGCTACGGGAGATGTAGCTGTAAAATATGATGTTGCAGTATCAGTAATATCAGAAGCATACTCAAATTCATAGAATGAATAATCTCCATACAAATCATCATGATGCATATGTGTCATTATCCAATCAATAAAGTTGTAGCCATTCTTTTTTTCAGGGCGAACATCCTGCAGTAACCTGTCGTTCAAATCATAAAAAATATGACGTGCATAAACAATTCTGCTCATACTGCTGTCATTTTCCATTAATGTGTCCTTTTTATAAATACGAAAAAGCTGATCTTCTGCTTTAATTACATTCATTTCTATTAAGTATTTCCATTTCCCCTGTAAATCAACCGGATGAACCATATACAATTCATATGTTCCATTAAGCTCTTCGGTGACTGTACATTTTGTTGGAGATAAGATTGCAAGTCCGTTGCTGTTGAACTCGTCTTGTTTCGTGCCTATGTCGTATACATGTATGTATTTACGTTTAACTGGCTGGAGATTAACGCCTAATATCCCCGGCATTAATTTTGTAAATGGAAAACCATTATTATATAGAGTATCAATACGCCACAGCATATCAGGATAGGGAGCAGACATCGAACTTTCAGGCATATCAGCAAATTGATCATTAGTCAATATGTTATCAATGATTTTCCACATTTAATCAACTCCTATGTCAAGACCTATGCTTTTCAAATATGCAGCATCTGTAAGTTGAGCAGGGGTACAGCCTATTGCATTTACACTGTTTTCTGTGAATGTTGACTGTGTGTTGGCATAAACAAGTATATTATCACCCTTTTGATAATACCAGATCGGCTTATTTGCATTCAGTAAACACACATTATTACCGCCAATGTCAACCTTATCACTTGTTGCATCACCAACAATCATCGCCACTTCCGTTTGTTCGGAAGTTATGTTTATTTTTCCGTCAATTAAGCATTCTTTCAGAACCGTTGCCTTACAGATTGAACCTGACGCTAAATTAAGATTTAATTTGAATTGCACTGACTGACAAGTTACAGCTACATAGTCTGTAAATGGATTGCCAGAAGTACCTAATATAAGAGTTAAATCATTATCACTTTTACCTTCAATATTAAAAGAACAGCCAATTATTTTTGAAATTACTTTTCGATAGTTTCTAATAAAATATGATTCGCCATTGTAGTCTACACATCCTGAAAACTTGCAGTTAATCATTACATTACGCATAAAAGTAGAAGATGCACTTTCGTAATCCATCAGTAATATAAATGTAGCTTTTGAAGCTCGATGATAAAAATTTAAAAAGTTTAGATTTTTTATTCTAAAATATCCCTCTCTTATCGTTTCAATTTTTAATGCTGTTTGTGATTCAGTATAAAAATTCATTAGTGTCCAGTCATTGAAATCAATATAATTTTTTATCACAATCGTGTCCATACCGGCTGGAGATATGTCATTAAAATCAATTGTTTTATTATCAGAGTCTGCAAATTTAATAAATTTTTGAGAATTGCCAGCATTTGCAGATATAAATTCACTCCATGAATCTACTACGAATGGATCTGTTTCCGTTCCTGTTCCTGTCATTTACAGCCACCTCTCATTGATATTAATATTCATTGCTGATATACCGCCTGAATGCTTTATATAATTTTTACCAATATTTAAAAGTGGAAGGTCGCCAACAGATTGCGGCATTAAATTTACCTTTTCATTAGTACTTGTAATATAGTAAATAATCAGCAAAGAACTATCTATTACAATTGTTTCAGCTTCTTGCGGTATATCTTCTATTTCATTGATGCGTTCAATGGTATCTTCCACCATGAGATTGATGCTTTTCTCTTCCTTAGCACTCAGGCGAGTTAGTTTGCGGTAATGGACATTATTGAGAGCTGAACGATTTTCACGAAACAGATAGTCGGGGGAAATGTTCAGGGCTTTACATAATGCGATGAGAATGGTACTGTCTGGCATACTCTCGCCTCGTTCGTATTTGGACACAGATTGTTTGGTGACAATATCATTCATCATCACACAGAGTTGTTGCATGGACAAGCCTCGCATCAAACGTGCGTTGCGCAGTCGCTTAGAAAATATATCTTTTAGTTCCATAATTAATCATTTGTTCTATTGGTTGACAAAGATAGTAAAAATAATCGAAGTAGTCAACCGGCAAGGCGGAAATATAACAATATTTAATTATAATTTGAAAATATCGGGCAAGGAGATGAAAAACTTTGTTCGATTGTATGCAGCTACGCATGATATATAAGAAGTTTGTTATGAAGAAAATTAAACTTTTTGACTACCAACAGGAGATGTTGGAGAAGATTATCACGAAACTGACAAAGAATTCGTTTACTCCTTTTCGGAAGAGGAAGGAATATGTGGAAAACTACTCGGTGTTGGTGCAGATGCCTACGGGTACTGGCAAGACGTATGTGATGGCTTCGGTGGTGAAGTGGTTTCTTGACAACCATGAGAAAGGTGAGGTGTGGATTGTAGCGCACCGACGTGAGCTGGTGGAACAGATGCAACAAACACTTGACAGATTTTGCTTGGAGTATGGCGAAAAGGAAATGGTGATGGAAGCCAAAGTTAGGATTCGTGTGCTTTCCATCCAATGGCTCGGCAGACATATCGGAGAACTGGAACAGGCTGAATGCACGCCTGGGCTGATTGTGGTGGATGAGGCTCATCATGCCTTGGCTCGTTCCTATCAGGACTTGTTCCTGCGCAATAAAATGGCGTTGAAATTAGGCATGACGGCTACGCCTTGTCGTATGAAGAAGGAATCTTTCGGCAAGTTGTTTGGAAAACTGTTGACATCGCCTCCAACCCAGGATTTTATCAAGCGTGGCTATCTTGCTCCCTACGACTATGTGGTAATTGGACAGTTCTCGCAAGACCAGTTGACTATCAATAGCCTGAAGGGGCGTGGCAGTGACGGCGACTATTCTGTCAAGGAGATGGACGAGAAACTGAATGTGCCTCAATCCATCAAACGACTATATGAGAGTATAGTGAAATATGCCAATGGCAAGAAAGGCATCGTGTATGCCATCGATATCGCCCATGCACAGATGATAGCTTCTTTCTACGAGGCGATGGGCATCAAGGCGGTAGCATTGGACAGCAAGACTCCTGCCAACACCCGACTGCGGATGGTGGAGGCTTTCAGAAATGGAGTATTGGACTGCTTGGTGAACGTGAACCTCTTTGATGAGGGTTTTGACTGTCCTGACGTAGAGTATATTCAGATGGCTCGCCCTACGCTTTCGCTTGCCAAATACTTGCAGATGGTGGGGCGTGGACTGCGCATCAACCACAAGCAGAAGGACAAGGTGTGCATGATATTGGACAATGTAGGAAACTACCGTAAGTTCGGCTTGCCCGATAAAGAGCGAAATTGGGAAGCAATGTACGCTGGTTTGAGGGCAGGAAAGGGTACGGTACCACCATCTGTCAAAAAGGCAAATGGAGTAATCGTAGTAAGCAACGACATGGTGTTTGTGGCGCAATATGACAAGCAGAAACAGGAACAGACACGCAAGCAACGCTACGAATATCTACAGAATGTAAAGCCATTTGAGGTTTCGGGCAGATGGGGACTTCGTGTGGGTGATGACATCATCCTGCAACCTGTGTATTGGAAAATCCATGATTTCGTGGGTGGTTTCGCCATCTTTGAGATTGCTCCAAACAGAATGGGTATCTTGATCAGAAATGGCAAAGTGTATTATCCTGCCGATTATCAGGAGATAAAGATTCTGCCGAAGAATCGAGCTTTGCTGACAAAGAATGTCATCAAGACTGTGGAGGTGCAACTTGATACGAAGTGGGGATATTGAAAAGTGGCATCATGAAATCTGCTATTTTATGGGGGATTTCCTGTTATTTTTGAATGTAATAAAAGAAAAGGAGTAAATTTCTTTTTTTGCATCATCTATTTCTTTATATTGTTCTTTATCTATGATTTCCCAGTTTTCTGAATTGATAGAAGGGAAATATGTGTCTGCTTTTGGCATTTTTTTATCCACAATAGTAAGATACAGATTATCGGCAAGATTCAAACATTGCTTATAAATACTTTCACCTCCTATGATAAATATGATGTCGTCTGTACATTTGTCAAGCGCATCTGTCAGAGAGTGATATACCTCACAGTTTTCCAGTTGTATTTCCTGTTGTGTTATCACGATGTTGCGTCTTAATGGGAGTGCGCCATGGGGGAGAGAATCGTATGTTTTCCTCCCCATGACTATGGTATGATTCAATGTAAGTTGCTTAAATCTTTCCATGTCCTTTCTGATATGGAAGAGCAGTCGGTTCTTGTAGCCTATCGCACCGTTTTGGTCCAGGCATGCTATGATATTGATTTGCATTTCAGAATATGATTATCACCCTCTGGTATGTGAGAACTTTTGATCTTCCATTCCTGTGGGTATAGATTATTGGCACGATTGCCTATATTTTTCATCCAACCTAATGGGACATTCTGATAAGTTACTATAATATATCCTTTAGGTGTTGTTGGAGGCAAAGTAATCGCTTCTTTACGAAGATAGTTGATAGCATCTTCGTATGAGAGTTCTACTTGTGGAATATCAGTCTTATCCAATTCCGTCGATAAGGCAAGTGACTGTGCAGGGATCAGGTCCTTACCTTTTATACTTCCGATTTTGATTCCTTCGTGAAGTACTCTTAGTGATTGGTTTGCTTCTTTCACTGCCTCTGTCCATTTCTTGCTGATTGCATATACATCATTTTCTGTTAATGTATAATTCCACTCATCCTTGTTTTTTAACCAGTTATTTTTTAATATGACAGGTTCTTTGGTCTTTCCTTTTGCGTTCTTCTTGCCAAGATTCTTTTTCTTTTTATCTCCTTCGTATGTGCCATTTTTACGTAATACGGCAATAAACAATCCTTCTCCGCGGCTTATACCAGGGAAGAAATGATACATGGAATCATCATTGATGAGGCTCTTTGTAATATTCCAACTTTTTTCGATATCCAGAGGAAGAATTTCGGCTCCAAGTTCCTCTTTTATCCAATCTACATTTTCTTCATCTTCGTGGGCATTAAAAGTGCAGGTAGAATAGATCAGTATCCCACCAGGCTTTAAGCAGTTCCAAATGTCACTTACGATTTCCCGTTGAAGTTTCCAACAATTATTTACATTGGCTTTACTCCATTCATTGATGGCTTCTTCATCTTTTCTAAACATACCTTCGCCCGAACATGGGACATCGGCAAGTATAATATCAAATTTCAATTTTGTTTTTTTGTAATCTTTTGGATAATTGTTGGTGACAACAACGTCTGGATGCCCAAACTTTTGAATGTTTTCTGATAAAATTTGAGCCCTTGTCTTCATGGGTTCATTGCTGAAAAGAAGACTTCCTTCTGGAAGAGCAGCTCTTACGCATGTAGATTTGCCACCTGGTGCAGCACAGAGATCCAGCATGGTGACAGGTTCTTTGACATATTGTCGGATGGCTAAATCAACAATCATGGATGAGGCTTCCTGTACGTAGTATAGACCCGCATGGAAAAGAGGATCGAAAGTGAAGTTCTTTCGTTCCGATAAATATTTGCCTGTTGAAGGGCACCAAGGAATGATTCCTGAGGTCGTTCCTTCGTTTAAAACCGTCTCTTCAGGACATTTGAATGGATTGAGACGAATGCTGACAGTTGCATTCTCATCAATTCCTTTCATCAGTTGATTGAAGAGGTTTTCCCCCATAAGTTCTTTGGTATAAGTTTTGAAATCCTCTGGTAATTTTGTGCTTCTATCTGTTGTCATCTTGCCATTCTTTTTCTTGTTAATTCAAAATCATTTGCAAATTTAAAAAATATTTTGTTTCTTTGCAACTAAAATCGCAAGATATACGTCTTAGTAGAAGAAAAAATTCAAAATAGTGGATAAAATAGTAAAAATATTCGATATGAAAAAAGAAATAATCGTTATGGCTTTGGCGATGAGCCTTGGTGTATTTCAGCAGTCATTGGCTTCTTCTGCACCTAAACACCGTTACACACCATCTACTCAACAGGTAGATAAAAAAGTGGGAAATCATTCTGAAAATGATGAGGGAATAGATGCATTTTCTGACACAACAAGCGTAGATACTTCGTCTGCGGTATCTGCTCATAATAATCCTGCTTCTTATACATCTAATAATCCTTCTCAGTTTAGTTTAGATAATTATGATGACCCATTTGATTTTCTGGGTACTGTATTTGGAAAAGGTGTACTCCTTTTTGTTATCATCCTACTTGGTCTGATTGGCTTGCTGACATTCTTAGCTCCTCTTATTGCCCTCTTTATGATTATTCGTTATTTATATAGGCGCAATCAGGATCGGATGAAGTTGTCGGCTATGGCTTTAGAAAAGGGTATTGAAATACCGGAAAGTGTGCGCCCTATAGATAAGCAAAGTAATGAATATCTGGTTAAAAGAGGACTGCGAAATGCTTTCTTGGGTGCAGGCTTATGCGCTATGTTTGCTATATGGGGTGCTGATTTTCTGGCAGGTATTGGCGCTTTAGTACTTTTTTATGGTGCAGGACAGGCTACCATTGGTTCTCTGCCTTCCATCAAACAATGGTGGTGCAATAGAAATAGTGGAAAAATTGGATGATTTTGCTCTTGTAGCTAAAGTGGTAATGTTTCATGACCGTAAGTCTTTTGACTTGTTGGTCAGGAAATACCAGGCGTCTATTCGTAGCTTTTTTCTTCGGCAAACTGTTGGAGATAAGCAATTGAGTGACGATTTGGCTCAAGATACATTTATCAAGGCCTATACCCATCTGGTGGGATTTAAGGGGAAGGCTAACTTTTCCACCTGGTTGTATCGTATAGCCTACAATGTCTGGTATGATTATGTGAGAAGTCATAAGATAACTCAAGATATCGACAGTCCAATAGTGGTTCATAAGCAAGCGCAAGCAAGCAGTGACGGATTAAAATTGGATTTAATAAGTGCCCTCAAAATACTGAGCGATAAAGAACGTACATGCATCACTTTACAATTGATGGATGGAATGTCTATAGAAAAGATCGTAGAGATTACAGGACTTGCTTCTGGTACCGTCAAGTCACATCTCTCACGTGGTAAAATGAAACTTGCAAGTTACTTAAAGCAAAATGGTTATGAAAGAAAATGAAGTAAAATCTACGATATCAGAGGAAACTCATCATCAGCAGCAAGTTACTGCTGATGATGAGCAGATGTTGCAATCTTTCTTTGCAGATTGTTCTTTGGATATAGCTGATGATGGCTTTTCCGAACGTGTAATGTCTTCTCTTCCAGGAGGGGTTACTTATCATCGTTTGGCGCATATATGGAAAATAGCTTGTATTATGATTGGTATCAGTATAGTCCTTTACTGTCAGGTTTTGACAAATCTTCTGGATACCCTTTATCTAATACGGATAGATGCTATGATGTTTTTTCCCAGAGCCGTATGTCGCTTGACGGAAGTATTGGGTGCTTCCCATCATTTATTGATGATCGTATTAGGGATGATTACGATTTTTTGTGTATGGGGATATAATAAAATGATGGATGCTCGCATATAAAAAGTGAGCATCCATCATTTCGTTATAACGAGGCTTCTCTGCTATCTCGTTTTATCGTAGTTAGCTTCATTCTTATTCAAATATAAACAAATCTTCCTCTTCTTTGGAAATCTCCTGCTTCTTAGGCTTAGGAGGATTTTTTAAGTTGCCTTTTTCATCAAATAACCCATAAGTCGTTCTGAGTACGATAAACTCTGTGCGGCGATTCATTTGATTACATATTTCCTGATTTTCTTTATTCTGTTTCAGAATGAAATCCGTCGTCAGTTTATCTCCTTCCTTGAGCCATGGATATTTGGCAGCCACTTTTTTGCTGATAGTCTTAGGTTGCTCTTTGCCATAACCCATTGGTGTAAGTCTGTCTTTGGCAATTCCGTGTTGAATCAGATAGTTGACTACCGATTGTGCTCTCTGTTGAGAAAGATGTTTATTATATTCAGCACTTCCTTTATAATCACAATGTGCACTAAGTTCGATGGTGACATTCGGATTTTCTTTCAATAAGTTTACCAATTCATCCAATGCTTTTGTACTGTTGGCAGTAAGGGTCGCCTTATCAAATTCATAGAAGATATTATCTATTAATACCGGTGCCGTGATGGAAGCCAATGGGAATTGTAAGGTATATTCCTTACTTTCCTTAGCAGAATCTACTCGAATTTCTTCTTTGTGATTGAGGAATCCTTTGCAAGAAGCCATCAGGAGATAATCTACCTGTGGCTTGATGACCATACTGAATGAGCCATCACCTTTGACTGGTAGTTTCTTATATGTTCCATCGTTTCCGACGACCATTACTTGGGAAGCAGGTAATTCATAACCACCCATTTCGTAAACCCAGCCTTTGATGGTTGTTACGATTTCCGGGTTTTCAAAAGAATAGATGTGGTCGAAACCTCTTCCGTCCTTTCTGTTGGAGGAGAAATAGCCTCTGTTGTGTGGACCTTCGAAAGTCATTCCAAAGTCGTCACCTTCCGAGTTGAGAGGGTAGCCAGGATGGAAAACCTTATATTTTTTAGTTTTTGGATCCACTTTGGCAATATAGATGTCCAATCCACCCATTCCAACATGTCCATCGCTACTAAAGTAAAGGTCTCCGTTGGGTCTGAATGTAGGGAAAGATTCATTTCCTGGAGTATTGATAGGTTCCCCCAAATTCTCAACACCTCCCAATCCTGCAGCTGTAATTCTTACTCGCCAGATATCCAATCCTCCCATTCCTCCTGGCATGTCTGAAGTAAAGTACAACCATTCTCCATCAGGAGAGATGGCAGGGTGCGCCAAACTGCTGAGGGTATCTTTGGTAATTTCCAGTTTTGTGGCTTTTCCCCATGCCGCATCGGAACGTGGGGAGGTTACTATTTGTGCATATCTTGGAGAAGACGGGTCGGTTGTGCATTGTGTGAGATACATGTCCCGTCCATCAGGTGTAAAGCAGCAAGCCCCTTCATCATATTCCGTATTCAGCCCCGTACTGATGGCTTCTGGTTTGCTCCATTTACCTTTATCATCTTTTTCAGATATAAAAATATCGCCATTTTTTGTTCCTGTAATACCGCTCAGTTCATCTCCGAGCGCTTCATTTCTGGTAGATGTAAAATAGAGTTGGTCAAATTCATCTCCTAAGAGCATTGGGGAGTAGTCTGCTCTTCTGGAATTGAAAATATCCATTTTCTTCACCGTATATCTGCTCC
>OQVL01002658.1_pt1 | contig 10941 bp, 8 predicted proteins | sample 1691501 | NCBI WGS metagenome assembly OQVL01 (sample SAMN03418253, study PRJEB22391) | human gut metagenome | biome: human-gut; feature: organic feature; material: feces | host: Homo sapiens | place: Tanzania | collected 2013-01
TAATACTAGGAGTTATTAAATTATCATAGGTCTATTATATGCTTTAAATACAGTATTTTCATAAAATAGAGCACTGAAAATTCAATATGAGTAAAATTGAATGTGCTGTGAGTTCAATGGGATTATTCTTTGTTGTTTTAAAATGCTCAAAGTTTGCTTTATTTATATAAACCTAAGATCTAAAGTTACAGGCTAATAGCTAAAAATGGCATTTAATAAGAGAGGCTAGTAGTGAAAAAACTACGACGTATTATTTCGATGATGTTGATAGGTATGAGTTTAACCTTCGCTTCATCTGTGGTAGCTTCAGAATATTTTGAACTTGGTACTCCTGGGGGCCGAGGGCTTTCGCTTGAGCAAGAACGGGAGTTGGGTAATTACTTTATAACAGTGGCCCGGTCGCAACTTCCCGTTATCACCGATCCGGTATTAAATCAGTATCTAGAAGGCTTAGTGGGACGCTTGGCTCTAAGAGCTCAAGGTACTAGATTTCCATTTGAGCCATTTTGGGTGCGCGATAATTCCATCAATGCGGCTGCGTTCTTTGGGGGCAAAATAATGGTGCACACTGGGGTAATATTGGTTTCAGAAACAGAAAGCGAATTATCATCCGTTATAGCCCATGAAATGTACCATGTGATTCAAAGACATTTAGCTCGTAGCATTGAAGAAAAGAGAGCTAATTTACCTGGTGGCGTGATGTCAATAGTAGGGAGTTTGATTTTAGCAGTGATTAATCCTGCTTTAGGCGCACCAAGTTTAATGGCGTCTATGGCTGGGATGCAACAGGCGGATATAAATATAGTGCGAGCTAATGAATATGAAGCCGACCGTTTGGCGGTAGATTTGTTGGCGCAAACTGGGTTTAATCCTCGTGGTATGGGGAATATGATGCGTCATTTGCGCGCTGCGGGAGGGCAGGTAAACCCAGCTTTTGAAATGTTAATCGATCACCCAGCTGTAGAAAAACGTATTGCAGACGCTGATAATCGTGCAATGTCTTATAAAGTGCAAAATTATTATGAAAGCCCTGAATTTTTGTTTGCTAAAGCACGCATCATGGTGCGATATAGTGGTTTAAAGGCTGAAAATTTGTTACAGGAAGCGGATAAAAGACTGCTTACAAATGCCAAAGAACCGTTTGCTTTATATTTAAAGGCACTAGCGGCTTTAGAACTAAAAAAAATGACTGAGGCCCAAAATGCTCTAGAGCAGTTAAAACCTAATTATGGGCAAAATTTATTCTATCTCGATACCATGTCGGATTTTTTAATTGCTGAAAAACGCTATGCCGAAGCGGAAAAGATGCTACTAGAAGGGCGTCGCCGTCTAGGTCCTGATAATGAAGTGATAGCCGCCAATTTAGCCGCGCTCTATTTAGAGATGAAGCGTTATAACGATGTCGTTAAAGTAGTGCGTAAATGTCAAACTAGTCGACGCTTTGCCCTCGGGGATGAGTTTTTAATCAAAACTTATCGCGCGCAAAGGAACTTTTGTGGCATGTATATGGTTAACATTGCTTCTGGGGAATATGCCGGTAAATGGGATCAAGCATTGTATAGTGCTAATGAAGCATTACGCACCTGCGATAAACAAGACGATATTTTAAAAGTAAGAGCGTGGATGGGGCGTTTAGCCGAAAGCAGATCATTTTATGAACACCTACTTGATAACGTGCAATAGTTAAGGACTATAAATCGGTTGTGGGTGACTTAATGAACGATTCAAAAAGGCTTGTAAGCCTAATTAAAGATGTGAAATATTTTTGGGGGCTTTAGCTTCGATAGGGCGGGATAAAAGGGCCAGTGAAAAATTTTGCCGAGCTCAAATGAAACGGTAGCTAAGTTTTTGCTACCGTTTATTCTTTTTTTTGTTTAAAGATTTCTTTATGCCTTCTACAATTTTAGTGGCTGAGACAATCTTAGGAGTTTAGTAAAGCAAGGTGTAGAGTTTACGTCTATACACAGGCTGTAAAGGGTCACCATTGATAGTGGCTAGAATATCAAGGGAGATTTTCTTAAGATCGCCAGCATTAAGATCCTTTCTTAGATATTTAAGAAGTAGTTCTAAAGCTTCAGCAATTTTACCTTCTTGACTCCAAGCTGTAGCTAACTGACTTACAAGTTCCAAATCATCAGGGTTAGCGGCTAGCTTTTCTTCCATCTGCTTACTAGCCGGATTCTTAAGGCTAGCTTCAGCTAAGGTAAGAGCGGACTCTAAATCAGTATAAGTCTTTTGAATACGGTTGTTAGCGTCGACGGAATCAAGGACGGTTCTTGCTTCTTCAATTTTTTTGTTTTTAATTGCCATGTCTGCCATGGTAAATTTGATATTGATATCTTTATCATTCAAAGCATAAGCTTGTTTGATTTGTTGGTAAGCTTCGCTGAATTTATTGTCTGCTGCGAGTTTTAAGGCTTGAGCTAAAAATATTTGATCTTGAGCTGGGATGTAGGCTTTGATGGCTTCGCTTGCTTGGGCTGCGTCTTGTAAACGTTCAGCGGTAACAATATCAACTGGGCGACCGCCACTAAAGACACAGATAGCAGGTAGGGAAGAGATGCCGATTTGCATGCAAACTTGTTGAATTATTGGATCGTGAGCATCAGCTTCAGCGATGGTTAAAAAATCTTCAGCCACAGATGTTGCAGCAGTAATAGCTGCTTTAATGGTGGCAGACGCGGGGGTTTGTGGATCGAAAATGAATAAAAGTACAGTTTTATTCATTGAGCCTGTGACGACAACTTCTTGAATATTATCTTTGTTGACAGTAATGTTTGCCATTGTTTAGTCCTTAAAACATCTTATATGTGTTCAGTTTTACACTTAATAAATTTTTAAGCTCGTAGATTAGTTTTCCGTAAACTTGTTGAGAAGCTTCATGGCTTTAATAAGTGTGGTCATATTAGGTTGTTGATTAGCGCCAGGAGTGTCAGCATAAATACTTGCGTTGCCCTGTCTATCGTAGATGGTAGTTTGAGTTTCGCTAATGATCTGAAATTCTCGATCGGTGCCAGACAAAATCCATAGACGAGGCTGCATCCGACGCAGATTAATGCCGTTAGAGAAGGTTTCAGGACTGTTAGTAATACCTAAAACTTCACGCGCAATAGTAGGGGCAATATCTTGAGTGCCGGTAAGCATATCTATGCGACTTGGACTTGTAACTTCGGGCCAATGCATAATTAATGGTGCATGGTAATTATGTCTAAAATATGCGTTTTCACTCCGAGCTTTGGCGGAAGTGATAATGATAATGGTGTTATCACTCATTCCAGCATCTTGCACTGCATTTCTAAGCATAGAAATATGTTTATCAGTGTTATTTAAACACTTTTCATATTTAGCTTTGATTTCGGCGCTGTGTGAAACTTCAGCCATGTAGGCGGCGCAGGAGCCACCATCATAGAGGTCGTTTAAACTAACTACAGAAAATTGGTGGCGCTCATCCCATTTGTTAATTGCTCTGACCGCAGCTTGCACAGTTTCATTATCAGTTTTGTAAATCGAAGTGGCATTACTTCTAAGCCCCATAATAGATGATACTTGGCCTTTTGAAATTATTTGTTCTTTATTAGATAAGTAAGCGTGGATTTTATAGTCCTGTAAGCGCATTTCCGAAATAATTACGGGCACGTAACGGCTTGTTTCAATAGAAGATTGATATTGAGCCGGTAAGCCATAGCTAAGTTCAAAACTTGCTTCTCGAAAATCATTAACCCCTAAGTAATGATTGGTGAACATCATGTTGTTTTCGGCATAACCATTTAATTCAGGCATGGCCTCTTTGCCAAGTTTGAAGGCGGTGTCGTAAGTTAGACCGTTAACGAGAATCAATAAAACATTACGATAATTATCTACTGTTTCAATTTCGATGTTTTCTAACGGGTAGTGAGCTGGTCTGAATTTAGCTTTGTGATTACTCTTTTCGGCAATGATCCAACCGTGTTCAGCTAAAAATGTGTTAGCAGTCATTGGATAGTATGCTGGGAAAAGTGTTTTTTGTGCGGTAATCGGAGTGTACTTATAAGCGCTAGCCCAAATGTTTAAAACGTGGGTGGAGAGAAAACACAATAAGAACACAGCAACGAAAGCGTTGGTAGTTTTTTTGTAGTTGTGAATATAGATGTGTTTCCACGCTAAATGAGAAAAATAGCATTCAATTAAAATAAGTACAGGGATAGCAATGTATAAGAAGTTAAAGTTAATCCCAGTCGAAAAACCTTCTTGCTCAAAGAATAGCTCTAGCACACTAAGACTTAAGTGAATTTTAATCTGTTGGTAGATTTTGATATCTACAAGCATTATTGCTAAAAGGATAACCGCCATGGTGACGGCAAAGATTCGATAAAAGCGTAACGAGCCTATAAATGAAAATGGGAATAAGAGCAACATATATAGGAGGAAGGTTAAACAGCTGAAATGACCAAACCAACTAATAATAAGATAGAAATTACCTAATGAAGTGTAGTCTGTATTAGGACTATATAAGATGTAAGCGCTACCTAAAAGAATAGTCAGAAAAATATTAAGAAAAGTAAACCAATGCCCCCAACTAATGGTTCGGGATACTTCATCCTTGTAGGTAAAATACTTACCAAAATTTGAAAAACTATTCATAACGCCTCGTAACAGACCAAAGTTGGGCTAGCTAATAGTCAAAATATTCTTATATGATTATAAAGTATTTTGTTATGGATTTCATGCATTAGTGTAAACGATAAGTATGTTCCACAAGTATTACCAAATAAGGTAAAAAGCCCCAAAAATGCGGTTTAACGGTAAAAAAAATGTTGTTTGAAAATGATTTCACTGTAAAATAAGTGCGATCACAAAGCGGAACATCGTCTAAAAATGCGAAGTGTGTCTAATATGGAGCATTTTTAATGCTACTTTTGATTACATGTAGTCTATGATGTTTATCGTCAAATGAGGGCGGGTTGAACGCCGCTATTCAATATAATTAAATCGAAAAGGATTGACTAATGAAAAAGACTGTTTTAGCTACTCTTGTTGGTTTAGCTGCTTTTGGTATGTCTCAGGTTGCTTCTGCTGCTATCGAAGAAGGTCAGTTGACTATTTGGGTTAACGGCGACAAGGCTTACGATGGTATCGCTAAGGTTGGTAAGAAGTTTGAACAGGCTACCGGTGTTAAGGTTACCGTAGCTCACCCAGACCAGGTTGAAATTAAGTTCCAGCAGACTGCTGCTACCGGCAATGGCCCTGATATCTTCATGTGGGCTCACGACCGTTTTGGTGAATGGGTTAAGGCTGGTCTTCTTACCCCAATCGAACCAAGTGCTGAAGAAAAGGCTAAGTTCCAGGACGTAGCTTGGTCAGCAATGGAAGTTGATGGCAAGTATTATGGTTACCCAGTATCTCTTGAAGCAGTTGCTCTTATTTGTAACACCGACATCGTTAAGACTGCTCCAAAGACTTTTGAAGAATTAATTCCTCTTGACGAAAAGCTTAAGGCTGAAGGCAAGCGCGCAATTATGTGGGACTACTTGACCCCATTCTTCACCTATCCTCTTATCGCTGCTAACGGCGGTTACGCATTCAAGAAGATCCCTGGCGGTTATGACGTTAAGGATTCTGGCGTAAACAACGAAGGTGCTAAGCTCGGTGTTCAGTTCCTTATCGATCTCGTTAAGGGCGGTCACATCGAAAAGGGTGTTGACTACGGTGTTATGGATTCAAGCTTCTCTCAGAACAAGGTTGCTTGTATCATCAACGGTCCATGGTCATGGGGTCAGTATGATTCTAAGAACATTAAGATTTCTGTAAACGCAGTTCCATCTCTTAACGGCAAGCCAGCTCGTCCATTCGTTGGTGTTCAGGGTATGACCATCAATGCTGCTTCTCCTAACAAGGACCTTGCTAAGGAATTCCTTGAAAAGTATCTCCTTACCGATGAAGGTTTGACCGAAATGAACAACGACAAGCCACTTGGTGCTGCTGGTCTTAAGTCATTCCAGGCTAAGCTCGAAGCTGATCCTAAGAGCGGTGCTCGTGTTAAGCAGACCATGGAAAATGCTAAGGTTGGTGACCCAATGCCTAGCGTTCCTGAAATGAACCGTTTCTGGTCTTCATTCCAGACTGCACTTAAGAATGCAACTACTGGCCGTCAGTCACTTGAGGAAGCTCTTTCAACTGCTGAACGTCGTATTGAACAGTAATATGCTTTATTTAGCATAACAAATCAAACCCCGGTGCAGATCGGGGTTTTATGATTAAATAAATTTGGTTGTTATGCCATAATAAACGTTAGAAATAAAAGCTTTAATAATGATTATTTATTAAAGTTTTTATTTGTAATGAAAGGAATTTTATTACATTTACAAGCTAAATTACAAAGATAGGAAAATTTGGTAACATGGAAAAACAAGCAAAAAAAGCAGGGCCTGATACAGGTTCAGCTAAAAATGCTCAAAGAATTCCATGGATGAAGTTGCTGTTTTTAGCAGTAGCTCTCGTCCTAGGAATTGTGTGGGTAGGAAAAATGATTATGGACAGCCAGTATGCTTTTGCTGTGCTGTTTGCTGTTATAATTGGGGCCGGTGTTTTAACATTCGGCTTAAACAAGCTATATCCTCATAGATACATCTTCCCAGGTGTTGCGGGTATGGTTGTGTTCATTATTTTCCCGTTGGTATATACGATTTATATTTCTTTTACCAACTATTCTGCTAAGAATTTGTTTACTCTTGAAAGAGCGGAACAGTTTCATTTAAGCAAAACCTATCGCGTAGAAGGTGGTAGCTATTCCTTCGATATTCTTAAGCGCGCAGGCGATCAACACGTTATCGTTCTCAAGTCTGCAGAAGTTAAGAATGAAGATGGTACTGTAACACCTTCAAAGATCTACGCTTCAGATCCAGTTACTTTGTACAACAAAGAACAAATGACTAAGCCTGTAAACAAGTCTACTGCGTCAAAAGCCACCATTAAGGTTCGTGAGGAAGCTTCTGTAAACGGCGAACTTTGTGGCATTAAGTGCAAGATCATGTATCGTGACTACTTAAAGCTTGTTAAAGTGCAGTTAGATGACAAAGAATTGTCTATGACTGACTTGAACAGCTTCGGGGCTGTAAAGAAAAAGTTCAAGAAGATCAAGAACAAGCTTCTTGCTAACAACACTCAAGTTTCAGCTGAAGATTACAATGGTAGCCTTTTGCTTGATCAGCAAGAAAACAGACTTTTTGCTCCAGACATGTCTGTAGGTTACTATCGTTATCTTAATGAAACTGATGGCTCATTTGTTGGTGATAACTACACCCCTGGCTTTATTATTGGTGTTGGTTTCGATCAGTTCAAGAAGATTGCAACTGACCCTAACATTTCTGAACCATTCATTAAGATCTTTATTTGGACCGTTTGCTTTGCTGCTGGTACTGTGTTCATTACCCTTGCTATTGGTATGGTACTCGCATGTCTTGCTCAGTGGGAATTCTTAAAGGGTCGTGGCTTCTACCGTGTAATGCTTATTCTTCCATATGCGGTTCCATCCTTTATTTCTATCCTCGTGTTCAAGGGGTTGTTTAACGAAAACTTCGGTGAAATTAACCGTATCCTTGACTTCTTCTTTGGTATTAAGCCAGATTGGTTCGGTGAAGCTGGCCTCGCACGTTCAATGATCCTCATTGTTAACGCATGGCTCGGTTATCCTTACATGATGATTCTTTGTATGGGTCTTTTGAAGTCAATTTCTGATGACCTCTATGAAGCATCTGCAATGGATGGTGCAGGTCCTTTCCAGAACTTCTTCAAGATTACTCTTCCGCTTTTGATGAAGCCATTAACTCCACTTTTGATTGCATCTTTCGCATTCAACTTCAACAACTTCGTTCTTATTATGTTGTTGACCAACGGTGGTCCTGACTTCATTCCTGAAGAAGGCTCAACCACTGCGTCTATGGCTGGTCACACTGACTTGTTAGTGTCTTACACCTACCGTTTGGCCTTCGAAGGTGGTGCAGGTGGTAACGACTACGGTCTTGCTTCTGCAATTGCTACTACAATCTTCATCCTCGTTGGTGCATTGTCTGTAGTTAACCTTAAACTTTCAAAGATGGCAGCTAAGGAGTAATTAAATGGCTATTGTTCAACCAAAATCCATTAAATATCGTATTGCCATTACCCATGTAATTATGTGGATGTTTATCCTTGCGATTATGTTTCCACTTTATATGGTAATCATGATTTCTTTCCGTGAAGGTAACTTCGCAACTCAGGTATCTGACTCACTTTGGGGGCTTTTCTTCCCTCCTCTTGATTCTCTTACCTTGGATCACTGGAAGCTTGCTTTCAACATTTCTTATGTTGATGAAGTATCAGGTAAGGTTGTAAACCCACCATTCCCTGTGCTTAAGTGGTTGTGGAACTCTATTTATATTTCTGCAGTTACTTCAGCTTTCATCGTGTTGTTGTCTACTACTAGTGCTTACGCATTTGCTCGTTTGAACTTCGCTGGTAAGAACTTCATTCTTAACTGCATGCTCATTTTCCAGATGTTCCCAGCTGTGCTTGCTCTCGTTGCTATCTATGCATTGTTTGACAACATTGGTCACTATATTCCATTCCTTGGTCTTGATACCCACGGCGGTTTGATCCTCTCTTACATGGGTGGTATCGCGCTTCACGTTTGGACCATTAAGGGATATTTTGAAACTATCGATGCTTCACTTGAAGAAGCTGCAGCAATCGACGGTGCTACTCCATGGCAGGCATTCAAGCTTGTATTGTTGCCACTTTCAGTGCCAATTTTGGCTGTAGTATTCATTCTTTCATTTATCGGTACCATCACTGAAGTTCCAGTAGCTAGTATCCTCCTCAACGATGTTGATAAGTATACTTTGGCAGTTGGTTCTCAACAGTACCTCGCTTCACAGAACAAATTGTGGGGTGACTTTGCAGCAGCAGCAGTAATGTCAGGCTTACCTATTACCATCGTGTTCCTCATGGCACAGCGCTGGCTCGTAGGCGGTTTGACTGCTGGTGGCGTAAAGGGTTAACAGAGCTTATATGGTGCGGGAGGGAAACTCCCGCATTGATAAAACAGAATTTTTGAATTTTATACGGAGCTATAAATGGCTAGAGTAGTATTAAGAAACGTTTTAAAGAACTATAAGAAAGGGGTATTAAAGGATACTCTTCGTAACATCAACCTCGACATCGAAGACGGCGAATTCATCGTATTCGTTGGTCCATCTGGGTGTGGTAAGTCAACTCTTCTTCGTATGGTTGCAGGCCTCGAAGACATCACTGAAGGAGAACTCCTCATTGATGACAAGTATATGAACGACGTTCCTCCTGTAGATCGTGGTGTTGGTATGGTGTTCCAGTCATACGCTCTTTATCCACACCTCAACGTTCGTAAGAACATGGAATTTGGTCTTAAGCTTAAAAAGGTAAATCAGGAAACTATCGATAAGCGTGTTAATGATGCAGCTGCTAAGCTTGGTCTTGATGCTCTTATGGATCGTAAGCCAAAGGCACTTTCTGGTGGTCAGCGTCAGCGTGTTGCTATCGGTCGTTCTATCGTTCAACAGCCACACGTATTCCTTTTCGACGAACCATTGTCAAACCTCGACGCTGCACTTCGTGTGAAGATGCGTATCGAAATTGCTAAGTTGCACAAGGAACTCAATTCAACCATCATTTACGTTACCCATGACCAGGTTGAAGCTATGACTCTTGCTGACAGAATCGTTGTATTAAGCCCACTTAAGGACAACGCTGAAAGCAACCTCGAACAGTTTGGTACACCACTTGATCTTTACCACAATCCAAAGAACAAGTTCGTTGCAGGCTTTATCGGTTCTCCAAAGATGAACTTCCTTAAGGGGCAGCTCATTGAAATCGGCGAAGGCAAGTGTAAGGTTAAGCTCAATACTGGTGATGTTATCACTGCTTGTGTTGACGCTAGCAAGGCTGCTGTTGGTGATAAGGTTGAACTCGGTATTCGTCCTGAACACTTGGTTCCAGTTGATCACAGCAATGCTACTAGCCGTCTTTCTGGTACCGTTCAGGTTGCTGAACACCTCGGTGCTGAAAGCTTTGTATACATGGACGTTGATGGCGAAGACTTCACTGTTAAAGCAACTGCTGAAATCCCTGTTGAAGCAGGTGATCAGCTTGAAGTTGGTATCCCAGCTGAAGCTTGCTACCTCTTCGATCAGAATGAACAGGCGTTCCCAAGAACTACCAAGTACATTCGTAACTAATTTATTTAGCTTGTAAAAGTAATAAAACGGCACTTCGGTGCCGTTTTTTTTTTGGTCAAGGCCATATAAAACAAATATTTGATTTTGTGGGCTATGTATCAATATTAAAATTAAAAAAATTTTTGAGATGTTTTTTAAAAATTCTTGACGAGGTTCACAAATCTGATATAATGGCCCCAGTTCATTAGTCCTATTTAATGTTATTTTATTGATAACACCGGCGTCCCCCTTTTGGGACACCGGTTTTTTCTTTTATACAAAATGACAAAATGATGTAATACTTTTGCTTTTGCTATAAAATGCTACATCCTATTGTTTATCTCGGTGCCGGTTGGCTAATCTCTTTTTTTGTAACCGGTTTTGACGAATATCAAGATGAAGCGATGGATTTGCACGCATTCAGATTTTTTGAAAAACCTTTTGATGCCGGGCGCCTGTATGCAAGCTTGGATAAAGCTTTGCAATATATAGATGAAACCTATATTGATTTATTTTTATATAATGCCGGCGAGGATAAGAAAATACTTGTTGACGATATTGTATATATCAGAAGAGAAAACAGAAAAATCCGGATGATCTGGATGGAGATGAGGAAACCGTTGGAGGCAAAATCCTTGTGTTCTTTGTCACGATTATTATCATTCTGATCTGGCTTGCCATCTTTGCAATGCTGATCAAGCTGGATGTAGGTGGGTTTGGCTCGGGAGTCTTAGCT
>OQVL01002661.1_pt1 | contig 10934 bp, 8 predicted proteins | sample 1691501 | NCBI WGS metagenome assembly OQVL01 (sample SAMN03418253, study PRJEB22391) | human gut metagenome | biome: human-gut; feature: organic feature; material: feces | host: Homo sapiens | place: Tanzania | collected 2013-01
ATTCGCGGCTGCCTTCTTCGGGCAGAACGGTGCCCTGGCGGTTTTCTCGCTGTATATGCTGGGTATCGTGATGGCGGTGCTGACGGCGAAAGAGAAAGAACTGGACCGGGCGGAAAAGCGTGTGGGTCTGCGCACCATTGAGCTGAACCGGGAACGGGATCCATACGGTATGAACTTCCAGTTCCGGTTAAACGGCGTGCCCCTGTTTATCAAAGGCTCCAATTTGATCCCGCCGGACAGCTTTATTACCCGCTTTGATGACAAAAAGTTAGAGGCACTGCTGGATGCTGCACAGTTTGCTAACCTGAATATGCTGCGGGTGTGGGGCGGCGGTTACTATGCATCCGACGCGTTTTATGACGCCTGCGATCGGCGGGGGCTCTTGGTGTGGCAAGACTTTGGCTTTGCCTGCCAGGCGTACCCCTTCTTCCAAACGCCCTCATTATGGGCAATGCCCACCGGCGAACCGGGGGTGTAGGGCGTGTCCGGATCCTCCGCCCGAATTTCCGGCTCCAGGATCTCATAAAAGAATTTTTCCGTGCGCCAGCGGCAACGACAAGATGGTGTATTATATTGCTTCTCGTTTCCATTTGCCCCGGCGGTTTTGGGATTATATCTATCTGTCCCAGGTGACCCAGGATACCTGCATTGCAGACGCCACCGAGCACTGGCGCCGCCACAAGGGGCAGTGCAACGGGGCTATGTACTGGCAGTTTAACGACTGTTGGGGTGTGTGCTCCTGGTCCAGTTTGGACTACTACGGCAATTACAAGGCACTGCAATACGGCGCACGGCGGTTTAACGCGCCTCTGTCCGTGTCGGTAGAGGACAGCAAGGACCGGTTCGATGTGTATGTGCTCAACGACCTGAACGCCCGCCAGACGGTGACGGTGGAGTACGAACTGTTCGACTTTGTTACCGGCACGCTGGAGAAAGAGAAAAAGAAGCTGTTGTTGCCGCCATCAATGAGATGGCGAATATTATTCTTTTCATATCCTTTATCGCTTTATATCTTAATTCTCAGTATTTTCTTATATATTATAAACGTATCTGATACATCTGTATTTTATCAGAATCACTTTTTTATTTCAAATTCTTATTTCTGAATCTTCTCAGCCTTATCGGGCAGATAATATCCCAGATGCGGAGGCTGATTATATCCCACATTCTGCCAAGCCACTCCCATACGATAGATATGGTCGTGCATCAGGGTTGGAACCCGATATTCCGTAGGGATATTGGTGGTGAAGATATTGAGATGCGAGGCATCGCTCTTATCCCAATAGATGACTTCCTCTCGCCAGTCGCCAAAGAGATCAGCCTGGAGATTAGGAGTCGCCTTCGACCAGTTGCAACTCAACGAGTTGCCCATCTCATACAGTTGCTTGCCATTGCTCAAAGGCAAAGCCACCGCCTCACTGCCGTTCCATTTCTGGAGATAAGGAGGGAAATGAGGAGGACGACCGTTTGCCAGAAGTTCATCCTGCAAGTCACCATCCCAATAGATCCGGAAGTTCATTGCCGGCATTTTTGTCGTTGCCGAAATCGATTTACCCTTGATGTCTCTTACAACAGGAGCATCCGAACACCAAAGTTCATATCCCCGATGCTTGGCATCGATATCTGCAGCCACTCCTCTTCCGGTATCATCCTTATCGAGTGTACGGAACAGGATTTCGCCCGTTCTCGCATCCCGCAGGTCAGAGCCGTAGGGATATTCTTCGTGTACCATATAATATTCCAATCCCGGTCGGTCGGGATCCAGATCGGCAAGATGCTGCGCATCGCCATGTCCCAATCCGGTAGAATACAACAAGGTTCCATCATGGTTGATGGCTGCCGAACCGTAGGTAATCTCGTCACAGCCATCCCCATTCACATCACCCACAGCCAGACTGTGCGCTCCCTGGGCATAAGCCGTATTCTTACATCCATGAGCTTCCTTCAGTATCTTTCCATCGGCATCGGTTACCTTCCAGTCATTCGGAGTCAGCGAAGCATGGAGCCATTTGATCTTGAGTTCCTTTCCATCGAAATCTACCGCCCAGAGATAAGAGCGGGTATAATAGCCACGGCACATCACGGCACTCGGCTTCTTGTCGGCACCCTCCAGAAAAGCCACACCGGCAAGGTATCGCTCGCCGCGGTTGCCATAGTTGTCCTTATCGCCCCAGACAGAAGAATAGGCAGGGAATCCGTTCTCCAGATGCTCTCCCTCTTCCACCTGATTGCCTACACCGAAGGCACGGTTGGGCTGATACCAGATGGTATGCATCGCCTTTCCGGTTTCGCCATTAAAGACGGTGAGCAGTTCGGGACCTGTCATAATGCGACCTCGCGAATTGCGATAATCGGCAGCATTGTCCAGTTCTCGGATTCCGGCATCCGTAGCCGCATCACTCACAAACTTACCCTTGGCATCTACCGATCCCACCGATGTCTTGCAGATCATCTCCGCCTTGCCATCGCCATCGAAATCATAGACCAGGAACTGGGTATAGTGAGCACCGGCACGGATATTCTTACCCAGATTGAGGCGCCAGAGCTGGGTTCCATCCAGCTTGTAGCAGTCGAAGATGACCTCTCCCGTATATCCGTCATGTGAATTGTCATGGGCATTGGTTGGGTCCCATTTCAGGATGATTTCATATTCTCCGTCTCCATCCACATCGCCCACACTACAGTCGTTGGGTGTATATTCGTAGGATTTTCCATCGGGAGTGACACCGCCGGCAGGACGGTTGATGGGCAGGGAGCGATAGAGATCATTCCATGGCTTCACCGCCTTCGAAACTTCTCTTTCTGCCGGAGCATCCATCCTGGGTTCGTTCTGATAAGTGATGATGCGATAGCTGTTGGCTGCAGAACCTTTGCGGTCTGTATAATTGGTCAGCTTCACCTGATGAGCGATGATTTTTCCATCCCTTTCTATGTCGAAGCATACGTCTTTGCTATCCGTACCCAACAATCGCCAGCTGAGGAAGATTCCCTTGTCCTGGGCAGGCAAAGCCACCAAGCCACGGTCCAGCTTCTCCATCTGCGATACCGGAGTCGGTCCTTGTGCATGGAGATGAGAGCAGGGAGCCATACCCAGCGCCATACTCATTATCGGAAATAACATTTGTTTGATTTGCATGATGATAGTTGTTTATTGTTTTGTATTTCTGCTACAAAAGTACACATAATCCGGAACATCTACCTGGTAAAATCATCCGAAGAAGCGAAGAATCATACAATTCTCCATTATTCCATTCTTACAGTTTTCTGTACGAGAAGAAAAAAGAGCGATACCTTCTACCGAGAGAAAGATACCGCTCTTCAACATATAATCATTAACCTATCCTATAGATATTCGATTAGTAACCAGGATTCTGCATCTTCTCCTTCTCCTCGTTGCTCAAGGAAGCACCATTCTCGTTGGTAATACCATCGAGGAATGACTGAGGAATTGGGCGATAATAATGCTTGGCTGGATCAAACTTGCCGATGCCACGCTCAGAACCGTCATTGAATGCATTCCAACGAGCTTCCAAAGTCTTGGTACGAGCCAGGTCTTCCCAACGCTGGCTTTCACCAATTAACTCACGGGTACGCTCATTCAGGAGGAAGCACATCATCTTCTCTGCCTCTGAATTGCACTTCAAGGCTTCGTAGATAGGCTTGTCTGCCTCTGAGTTCAGAATATCGTCAACACTGTTCAGATGCATACTGCTCTTGGTTGCGGCGGTAGTTACAGGAATGTTGTTTGACTCGAAGTAAGTGTTCTCCTCTGTATAGATGGCACCCTCGGCAGAGAAACCGCCACCCTTGTTGGTACAAACGCTGTTCTTCTTGTAAGCCTGACCACCATCACGGCTGATAGAGCGGTCTTCGCCCTCTGCATATCCGGCACGGTCGCGAACCATATTGAGATACGTGATGGCATTGCTGTAATCCTTCTTTCGGATATAAGCCTCAGCAACCATCAGCACATCGTCAGCAGAACGGGCGATGATGGCATCGCGGGTACCGAACTGAGAAGCGATAGCGTTGCGGGCACCATCACGGAACTTAGACAAGGCTACGCCACGGTTGTGTGGATAGATGGTATAGTAATTACCAGAGTGGGTAGTATTGTCCTTGGCTGTATTCCACTGGAAATCCTGACCGGCATAGTAGCGCACAAAAGTATGCTCTGGGCAAACCTTACCATTCTTCAATACGAAATCCTCTGATTTAGACTCGTTACCATCCTTGTCATGACCCGGAGTGAAACGGGTATCACCAGGATTGTTGACGATATACTTCAAACCAATCTGACCACCCACGAAGCGATGTTCGCCAGCTACATCCTCTGCAGTATATTCATCAGGATTCTTAGCCATGACATCAGCATCCCACTTTGGAGCACCATTGGTATAGTTACAGCCATACTTGGTGATGAATGACTTCCAGAAACGGGAGTCGTTCACGCGGTCGAATACCTGGATGGTATATTCTGTAGAGCTTACATAGCTGAACTCACGGTCGCCGGAAATATCACGCTTCATACCTGCCAGGTTCTGATATACAGATGGGAAGCAGAGGTGCATCTGGTTACCGAAACGGCCCCAGGAGTCGCTGTTGTCAGAGAACTGGGCAGCAAGTACCACCTCGCTCACCTTCTCATTGGCACCATCAGGCTCGGTGTAATCCCAGAGTTCCTGGAAGTTGCTGCACAATGGATGCTTCTTGATTACCTCGTCGCCATACTTGATGACTGCAGCCAGATCGGCATCCTTATACTGGGAGTTCCAGCTGTCATGCAGTTCTGATGCACGGAACAGATGAGCCTTTGCCAGGAAGTGGGCTGCAGCCGACTTGGTGAGACGACCCAGCTGTTTGTCCTCAGGATCCTCAGGCAGCAATTCGTATGCCTTCTCGAAGTCGGAGATGATCTGAGCGAAACACTCTTCCTCAGAATTGCGGGTAAAGGTATAAGATACACCTGTAGATGGCTCCAGCTTCAATGGCACACCACCATACTGACGAACCAAACCGAAGTAGAAGAAAGCCCTAGCCCAACGAGCCTCCCATTGGAAGTTCTTGTAGCTATTCATCTGCTTGGCATAGTCCTCATTCCACTCATAACTTGGGAATGTCAAGTCATTAAACTGGTATAGGAAGAGATTGCAATAAGCAATGCCCTCATAATACTTCGTCCAAAGCCAACTTTTCGAATTGGTAGGTCCCCAAGCCCCATTATAGAAATCCTCTATCTGGTTGCCCGAAGTGGCATACTCACTCTCATCGGTAGCAGAGGAAAGCATCGCTCCACCAAAATTGCCACCGAAATCATAGTCGATGTCCTTGTAGATGGTGCTCATGAAACCAGACACACGGCTATAAGTCTCATTGATATAATCCTTATCGTATATCTTGTATTCCTTGTAATCCATCTTGTCTGCACAAGAAGCCAAAGCTAGCAACCCTGCTGCAACAACTGAATATATTTTAAATCGTTTCATAATTATCTCATTTTTTATAAATAAGCATTTGAATTCTTCACTCTTCGTTCTTCACCCTTCACTTAAAACGTAATTTGTACTCCAGCCACCACACTGCGAGTGAGTGGTTGAGTGCTACTATAATACTCTGCATCCATGCCCTTGACATGATCAAAGGTGAAGAGATCGACACCACGTACATATACCTTTGCTGCGTGGAGGAAACCAACCTTATCCAATATTGTTTTTGGAAGATTGTAATAGACCTCCAAGTTGCGAAGCTTCAAGAAAGAGCGGTCGAAGAGCCAAAGGGTACTGTTCTGATAATTGTTGCTATTGCTCTGCGAGCTCAAACGTGGATATTGAGCAGCCTCAGCAGTCGCCTCCGTCCAACGATGGTCGTAAGCATCTTGGAAGAGATTGGTGTTCTTGACCAGTCCATAATAGCCACCTGAGATATTTTTAATACCCGAGAATCTACCTACACCTTGGAACATGGCGGTAATTCCAAGTCCTTTCCATTCTGCACCGAGGTGGAACTGATAGTAAATCTCAGGACAAGCACTGGTATAGCCGATAGCCACATAGTCGTTCTTGTCGATAACTCCATCATGGTTCACATCCTCATACTTGATGTCTCCAGGGCGACAAGTACTGAACAATTGCTGAGGACTATTGGCTATGTCAGCCTCATCCTTGAAGAAACCGATGGCACGAAGACCACGAATCTGGTTCAGTTGTTCGCCTGTCTCTACCAAGTTATCGTATGCACGAGGTTCCTCATCCTTGTTCTTTACCTTGTTCTTGTTCCAAGCAAAAGTACCGCCGAGGTTGAAATCTACCTCTCCGAAACGGTGATTGTAGTCCAAACCAGCCTCTATACCCCAAGTATTCACCCGTCCGTCATTGGCGTATGGTGTATTGAAACCTGCGAGGGCGGTATATTTGCCACTGGTCTCCACCCAAATGTCTGAGCGACGCTGATAGTAGGCATCTACCGTGAAGTCGAGGCCCCCCAACAACTTGGAGTCTATACCTATATTATATTTATAGGCTTTCTCATGAGAAGGATTGATGGTTGCCATGCGATCCATCTTGACAGGAGCAGAACCAGCATTATAGGTATTGTCAAAGAGATAACCGACACCACCGATAGAATAACCATCTGAATAATAGGTCCAAGAATCGTTAGGCAATAAATCCATGTTCAACATACCGAAAGAGACACGTAACTTCAAGTAATCTACCCATTTCACATCCTTCATCCAACTCTCACGAGACACAATCCATGCTCCCGAAATCGTAGGAGACAAAGCCCACTTATGTCCTGGAGCCAATCGGCTGCTACCCGATGCCACCAAGGCGAAATCTGCCAAGAGACGCTGGTCGTAGGCATAACGAGCATAGAGAGAAGCATTCTGTCTGTAAATCGTCGAGTTGACAGCATATTTGTCTTGGAACTCATAATTCCACTTCAACTGCGTATAGAGACTGTGCATCTCACCCAACTGTGTTGAATAGTTGAAACCACCATCAAAATAGAATCTACGATTATAGGCAGTTGTGCCCGAACCTGTGCCCATCTCGGAATTCTTACCATCCGAATAAGGGTTGTTGCTCACGACAGGTATGCCATTCTCCCATCCTGTAATGATGTCCATACCATATTTATAAGTCTTGGAATGGTCTTCGTATAAAGTAGAGGAAACATCATAGGCGATGCGAGCCGTAGCGTGTAAGCCTTTTATCCAAGAGCTCAAGTCTTGGTCGAGTGACAAGTCTGTGAAGAGAGCACGGTTATGATACTTATAGTAAGCAGCACCTGTTGCCTGTGCCACAGGGTTGGAAGTACCAGTCCAAGTAGAGTTGCCACCCCAATTGCCATAAGCATCCTTGACAGGATAGGCAGCGGAAGGGATAGAATAGATGGATGACCAAATATCCATATCACTACCAGGCTTGCTCTGCTCGTCGAGTGTTCCAAAGATGTTAGCCTTCATCTTGGTGGTCTTGGTCAACTCGAAATCCAAATTGACACGCAAGTTTCCTCTTACATACTTATCCTGTGTGGAATAGCCTTCATTCTGAAAAGGTTCCTTGATAAAGCCCTTATCTGAAAGAAGGTTGACCAACGTATAGTAACGGAACTTATTGGCACCTCCACGAAACTCGACACCATATTTATTGGTAACACCATGGTTGCGGAACACCTCGTTTATCCAATCCACATTCGGATAGTAACAAGGATATTGCCCACTCTTGAAGGCAGCGATTTCCTCATCCGTATATCTAGCCCCCAGTCCATCATTGGCACGAGCCTCATTCATCGCCATGGCGTAGGTAGGTCCATCCACAAACTTGGGTTTGGTAACGAGGTTATTAAACTCATGGTCGTAAGTTACCTTGATGGATTTGCTATTGGCAATACCACGCTTGGTGGTAATCAAGATGACACCGTTGGCACCCTTGTAACCATAGAGGGCTGTAGCGGCAGCATCCTTCAAGATACTCACCGATTCCACTTCCTCAGGACTGATATTGTCAATGCCTCGCTCGATACCATCCACCAAGACCAAAGCAGCACTTCCCGACAAGCTTTGCAAGCCACGTACATACATGGTAGGATTGGAAGAAGCATAGACACCCCCCTTGCGAAGAGACTGCAAGCCGACACCCTGTCCGATAATAGAGTTACCGATATTTCTGGCACCTCGCTTGTCAGTCGTCTTGCTGGTGATGATGGACACAGAGGCGGTCGATTCAGAAAGAGGAACAGCAACATCAGCACCGACATCCACCATTTGGTCGAGATAGTTGTTGTCAAAAACCGTCTTCTCCTTATCATTGTTTTGTGCCATGGCTGGCAAGCCCATGCCTGCCAAAGCCATCAACACGAAGATATTATTTCGTTTCATACCTAATCTAATTTGTAATTTACGATTTATCACTTAAGCTTTACCATCCTGGATTCTGTACCAAACCATAGTTCTTGAGAATCTCATTGTTTGGGAATGGAGACAAGAACCACTTGTTGTCCCAGTTGTTCCACCAAGCACGTTGTTGCACGATATCAGTCTTCTCGTAATCGAATACGGAAGGTTGGTAAGCCTTTCTTTTTTTAGAATCCCCATCTGTTCCCGAACGCCACTTGCTGGTGATACGATTCCATTTCCCTGTGGCTGCATCATACTTCAGGCGATAGATTTTCAGACCATGAAGTGGCTTGTTGAGCAAGTCAGAACGCTTGTAGCGCATGATGTCCATGAATCGTGCATTCTCAAATCCCATCTCTCTAGCACGCTCGTCTATCAACTGCTTGATAAACTCATCCTTATTGTTCATTGCCTCAGGATAAGCCTCCTCAAAGCCATTGAGTCCTACACGGGAACGCACCTTGTTAATCCATTTCACTGCTTCCGTATAGTTTCCATCAGCCTGCACCAAAGCCTCAGCGTATGTCAGATAGACATCGGATAAGCGAAGTGTTGGCCAGTGGAAAACATATTGGCGATAATCAGTTACTTTACCATCTCCCAAAGAGAACTTCATGTTCATCAAGGATGTTCCCCATTTCTTACACTCTGCCTGTGTGGTAGCGTCAGTACCCGAATCAGAACCACCTTCCCAAACTTCGTATGGGTCGCCACTCATCTTACCTGTTGACCAGTCAAGGTTACGAGGCAAGCCATTCACAGCCATGCTCTCATAGAGGCGAGGGTCACGAGTCAATCGAATGTTCTGCAGACCGACATTCTTCTTGGTGACATCGGAGTCGCCTACCAAGAACATTTCATTTTGCTTACCTTCTCTCATCATCTTGTCCCAGTCAAAAGGAGTACCATCCTTCCATGGGAACATTTCCATATATTCCTCTGTACACCAGTAAGCTGCACGGCCATTCTTTACCCAACTATAGAAGTTGTATTGGGTCTCATTGCTCTTTTGTGTGACACGTACCGAATGTAAGACCTCGGTAGAACCTTGGTAATAATAACCCTTGCGAAAAGCCAAGCGATAGTTCTCAGGCATATTTCCATCCGCTTGCTCCAAGGCATAATAGCCATTTGTGTTCAGTGCCTTCACGAAGTCCTCACAAGCTTGACGAAGACGAGTCCAACGTTCTTTCTTGTAATCTCCATACCAGACATATCTTTTTTCGCCTCTTCCAGTTCCCCTTTCGGAACATTGCCGCCTTCTTCTGTCGTATACTCAAAAACATCCCAAGTGGCAGGATTCTCTTTCGCCTTGCAATAAAGGTCGTAAAACCAGTTGTAGCCTTTTGGGGTGGATATATACAAAGCCTCTCCGTCATGGTATTTGTCAGACAAAACTGGACGGATAATGTCATAAGCCTCTTTCTTGATAAATCCGCATTCGTCCATAATTAAAAGGTCTACGCCGCTTCCTCTCAGGCGGTCTGGGTTTTCAGCGGAAAGCACATACAGTACAGAACCGTTTTTTAGCCACATTACCATAAGCTGTTCATTCTTTTTCTGTATATATTCTTCCGGCATATGTTCTTTAATCCATCCATCCCAAAAAACATTTCTTGCAAGGTTCTGCGTCGGGGCTACATACCATACGACTGACTTCGGTTTATTTGTCAGTTTGTTCATTGCCCTTGCTCCGCTTAGCCACGTTTTTCCGAATCGACGACCTGCATTTACAAATACAAACCGCTTGTTAGATGAGAGTATTTTTGCTTGAGGTTTTGTCAGCCTGTATACAATTTCAGCCATTAAACAATCATCTCCTTGCCGTCATCGGTCTCTACAAGAATTCCGATTTCGTCATTGTCTTCAGAAGGGAGATTTTTGTTTACAGAGTTATCAACCTCTTTCAGGGTCATATCATTAAGAGCAAACACAACCTTAGGCATAGGTTTGACTTCATCTGTTTTCATAACAGCGGCTTTTCCATACAGGCGTTCATAGATAAGTTTCTGTGCCATAATTGCGTCCGAATTCGACTCCGCAAACATCGCGACATTAGTGAGTCGTTCTGCCATAGCCTGTGCGACTGTCATCTGTCTGCCGTCTTCTGTCGAGACAAGCTCACGCATTTTTGCGGACAGAACCCTGAGAAGAAACTTCTTATCAACTGTTACAGGCTTATCTTTCCCTGTTGATGGTGGTGCGATTATTGCCATATCAAAAAAAGTTTATGGATATTTGTGATAGTTGTTAAATGTAGTTAAAAATAGTTGTAATTTACAATTGCCGTTCGTTTTTATCATGCTATATGCTTGTTATAGCTGATGTGATATGGAACCTGTCTGTAGACGAACTCGGCTCTCTCAGGTTCCGCTCCATTTTCTAAGGAAAAAAAATAGATGTTAGTGTATATATCAGGACAGCCGCCCGGTCATTCTCGGAATCGATGGGCTTGACAGTGCTCTTGAAGCTGTTAAAGATGGCACCAATCATAGTCATAACCATGTTGTGTGGTGACATTAATTCACGGCCATAA
>OQVL01002663.1_pt1 | contig 10933 bp, 9 predicted proteins | sample 1691501 | NCBI WGS metagenome assembly OQVL01 (sample SAMN03418253, study PRJEB22391) | human gut metagenome | biome: human-gut; feature: organic feature; material: feces | host: Homo sapiens | place: Tanzania | collected 2013-01
AGGATTTTTTTATGCAGACACTTCATCTGACAGGGATCAATAAACTTCTTCATCCGGAGCGCGACAAACGCTCCGCCACCGAGCGCATTTTTGACCATTTGAGCCACTCAAACATCGGATTAAACCGCGGCGAAGCAACGGCTGATACCGGCTCTGCGGCATCGGCGCTCGACAGCTTTTCCATCACGCAGAATATCTCGGAGCTTCTCAGTCCCGCCTGCGGCATGAGCGAGGAAGAGAAAAAAGCCTACCTTGCCAAAATCATTGCGAAATTAAAGAGCGGCAAAAAGCTTACCTCAGAAGAGATGCGCTTTCTGCAGGCGGAAGATCCACAGCTATACCAGCAGGCGGCTCGTGTCCAGGCAATGCGGGGCTCCCTTGAGTCGGGTCTTACGCACAGCACTTCCAAGGAGGAGGCGCAATCTGTCTATCTGGACGCGCTCACCCATATCAGCGAGGAAGATCCCATGAAAGAATACATCATCGCAGCCTACGATGATGCCATGAAGGAATTCCAGAAATCCGACCAGTACCAGTCGCTGCCAGAGACAAAAGAGGATGCCGCAAAGCAGCACACCGGTTCCCGTCATTCCCATAGCTGATAATTTGATTTCATGTTGCAGCAATTATCTTTGTGTGTCTGTCTTCCAAGCTGCCAGAACGCAACCGCACTGGCAGCTGCAACATTTAAAGAATCGACGCCGTGCGCCATTGGAATGCATACCGTATCATCGCATGCTGCGATCGTCTCCGGTGCCAGACCATCTCCCTCTGTTCCCAGTACAATTGCAAGCTTGTCCTCATTCATAAGCTTCGGAGCATCAATACTTAAGGAATCCTCTTTCAATGCCATCGCCACCGTATGAAATCCCAGTTCATGAAGCTGCTTCTGCCAATTCCCGGAATCTGCTTTCTCTTCCGGCTCCGAGTTTCGTTCTATCCCTGTTCCCGGCTCTTTCTCTTCTTCCGGATCCGGATTTCTCACAGTCTCCGGCTTTGTCTCCTCTCCAAGATATGTCCACGACACCTGAAACACCGTCCCCATACTCACACGGATTGCTCTCCGGTAAAGCGGATTGCTGCCCCCTGTGGTCAGCAGCACCGCATCCATGCCCAGAGCGGAAAATAGCGCCCACGTTCGTCGGATTTACCACATTTTCCAAAACTGCAATTCGTTTTGCCCCCTTGCAGACACTCCGCACCGAAGGGAGCGGCTGCCGGTACATCGCACAGAGCATTCCTCTGGTCAGTTGAAACCCCGTCAGCTTCGTGAGTACATCAAATTTCGCCGTATAGACCGGGATCTCCCCGCACCGCGCAAGAATCTTCTGTCCCTCTCCCTCAATATGCCTTTTTTCCGTCAGAATTGACACCGGCATATAGCCTGCGTCCAGCGCCCTCTCGATAACCTTGGGACTTTCCGCAATAAACATGCCTTTTTCCGGCTCATGGCGGTTAATCAACTGATTCTCTGTCAGTCTTGCATACACATCCAATTCGCGGTTACATTCAATTCGGATTGCCTGAAAGGTTCTCTTTGCCGGATGGCTTTTTCCGTTTCTTGCCTTCGCCGGCATAGAAGCGCGTATTAAATCGACTAATTCTAAGGTCGTCTCAATCGGTTTTTCTTTCCTTTGTCTGCAAATATTTCTTGCAATACTTCTTGCAAACCGTTCCTCGCCATATTCTTTAATAATGCGGAAAAGTTCGGATTCCGGGTATTCATTTACAATGTAGTTCCGTGCAGTCCCGGTCAGGAAAAACTCCTGGCGGATCAGATGATTGAACTGGAGGAACGGACCGGAATCCGGATCGCGCTTTACACTCTTACTTTGCATCCGGAAGGTTTTCCGGCTTCCCGCAAGGCCGAATATCTGACCGAAAGCTACCGCCGGTTCAGCTCGGCTCTCGCTGGCAGCAGGGTGCGTCCCGGTGTATTGATTCAGAGCATTCTGGGACATTGGCCGCGCGTGGACAAGGATGAGGAACAATGGACCCGGACAATCAATATTGAAGGAGAAGCTGCGCGGTTCTGTCCGCTGGATCCGCAATACCGTCAGTATATTTTCAATACCATTGCCGCTTTGGCAAAAGAAAAACCCTGTTTCTTCCTGGGCGATGATGATATCCGCGGTTTTTCCCCTCATGCGGAATGTTTCTGTCCGCTCCATACGGCAGAATACAACCGTCGTACTGGAAGCAGTTTCACTCCGGAAGAATACCGGCAGGCGGTACGGAACAGCAAAGTCGGCGATCCGGTTTTCACGGCATATGAACAGCTGCGCGAAGATACCGTCAACGGCGTCTGCAAACTGATCCGGGAAGCGATTGATTCCGTGGATCCGACCATTCCCGCAGGAACTTGTATGCCCGGCTGGGAACAGCGTTTCAACGGAGACGCCGCCAGAGCCATTGCCGCCAAAGGTCAGCCGCCGGTCATGCGTCTTGCCAACGGATCCTATATGGAATCCACCCTGCAGGGATTTTCCGACAACTTTCTGATGACGCAGACTCTCCGGCTGTTCCATCAGAATATTCCTGTGGTGCTGTGCGAAGCGGATACCTGTCCGCACAATCTTTACAGCAAATCCGCCCGGACTTTTCATCTTGGACTTCTTTCCTCCATGTTTGCCGGAGTGTCCGGCGCCAAAATCTGGTATGTCAACGGGTACAAATTCGGTCTGCCCATTTCCCGGAAATATACGGATATACTGGCAAAATACCGCAATCATGACCAGGTGCTTGCTGCTGCTTTGAAAAACGCAAAACCGGAAGGGATTGTCATTCCCGCCTACGACCGTTTCCCGAACTGGCATCCGCTGAATTCAGATGAGCGCAGCTGTCCCGCTGAAAACTGGGTAACGCAGCTGCTGGGCGTTTACGGCATTCCGTTCCAGGCGTCTTTCCGGCTGGATCAGGACCGCATTTACGCTGTTGCCGGTGCGGACTCCATCCGCCGTTTCTCCGATGAACAGCTCAAACAGCTGCTGAGCCGCAGGCTTCTGCTGGATGGTCCGGCGACAGTTGAGCTGGTCCGGCGCGGATTTGCTTCGGAACTGGGAGTGAATGCCGAAATGAAGGATTTCCGTTTCAACCGGGAATTTTCCGCAGACGGCAAACAGCTGTATCCCACCTCGAAAAACCCGAATGTGCCGTTCCTGACGGTTGAGAATCCGGCGGCGGAAGTCATCACCTGGCTGGGATATGCACCGTTCAACAGCTCTCCGGATATTGAAAAGGCGGCACCGGGTGCAGTGATTTTCCGCAATTCTCTCGGCGGTACGGTCTGCTCGACCGCCTATCATCTTTCGATTCTCTGGAGCTGGGCGGCGGAAACCCGCAAACTCTGGCTGCTGAATCTGCTGGAACGTCTTGAAGAAAAACAGCTTCCGTATGTCCTGGATGAAGATCAGTGGTGTATGATGCTGCATCGCACTTTGCCGGAAGGCGGGGAACTGCTGGGGATCTTCAATCTGGGTTATGACCCGATGGAAGAATTGCCGCTGCGCTGTCCGGAACAGGCTGTCCGGTTTGAACATCTGATCCCGGACGGTGTCTGGAAACCGCTTGCTGTCCGCCGGGACAACGACCGCACAATTTTGCCTGTCCGGCTGGAATGCGGCGAAATGGCGGCGATCCGGGTTGTGCCGGGAGCAGAAGATGTGCAGCATGGCAATTGATCTTGCCGCTGTCCGGCATGGACTGATCTGTCTGACCTTTGATGATGGTCTTTACGAGCAATGGCTGCCGCAGCTGCCGCTGTTTGCCGAGTACCGCGCCCATGCGACTTTTTTCTTCAACGGTCTGCTGGAAAAACCGGTTACGGATGCGATGAAACAGCTTCAGGCGGCAGGTCATGCGGTCGGAATCCATACGGTTCATCATCGGGATGCCGACAGCATGATGCCGGAAAATGAAACGGAATATTTGCAGACAGAAATTTTTCCGCAGATGGAAGCCATGCGTGCCGTAGGATTGCAGGCGGAATATTTCGCTTATCCGAACAATGCGCGGACACCGTATTCGGAACTGGTCATGAAACGGTATTTCCGCCATTGCCGTGCCGGAATATGTCCTGCTGCTCCCAAAGGATACTGGATTGCGGATCAGCCGCAGGCATTCATCGGTCTGGATGAAATCGCCGAAACTCTGACGCTCGGCGGCTGCGGAATCGGCGATTATTATCTTTCCACCTGCGATAATCTGGACGCCGCGCTGGAACGGACCGCCGCAGAGAATAAACTGCTTGTGTTTTTCTCTCACGGCATATCCGCGGATGCGTCCACCATCAACATGAAAACAGCCATGCTGGAACATCTGCTCCGGAAAGCCTCCGCGCTGTCCATTCAGCCGGTATCTTTTGCGGATTTACCTTGAAACGGAGAGTGAAGTTATATGATACAGAATCTGACACAATTTCTGAACGGGATTCCATTTTTCAGTTCGGTCTGGTTTGGAGTCATCGCCATGGTGATTGTCGGCGGCAGCTGGTGCCTGGTCGGTCTGGTGATGGGAGACGCTCCGAAACGCGGCATTGAACCCAGTCTGGTTCAGCTGTTCGGCGCATGTTTTTCCATTCTTGCCGGACTGGTGATCATGCTGATCATGAATGCGGTTCCGGTCTGTTCCTGGAAAATCTGGCTGCCGGTGTGCCTGACGTATGCGACGGCGGGAGCATTGAATTTCGTGATGCTTCAGGTCATGTCATACGCCATGCAGCGCGGACCAAACGGCATTATCTGGTCGATTATCCAGTCTGCCCTGATTTTCCCGTTTCTGGGCGGAGTGCTGTTTTTCGGCGTGTTGCTGACGCCGTTCCGGGCAGGCGGTATTCTGACTTTGCTGGCGGCACTGGTGCTGTTCGGTCTTGCCAAAGATCAGAAAACGGGCGTCAGAACCAGTGAAAAGAAACGGGGCTGGCGCGGGGCGGCGTTTCTGTGTCTGGCGATCTGCGCAGTGCAGCAGAATCTGATGACAGCGCCTTCGTATTTTGAGGAAGCCCGCGCGGTAACCAGCATTGCCCGGTCGCTGGCTACGGCTTCCGGAACTTTTCTGGGCGCGTTGGTTTACAATCTGCTGCGAATGAATGCGGAACGTCTTGCCCAATTGCGGAGCAATCTGGGACGCTGGACTTTGTGGCGTTACATCATCGCACTTCAGTTTTTCGGACTGGTGTTTTCCTATACGCTTTTTTATCCCGGCATGAACGTCATGGCGGATGCCGGGCTGGGCGGAATCTGTTATCCGATGATGGTCGGTTCCTGCATCGTAACGTTTTCTCTTGCCAGTGTCTGCCTGCTGAAAGAACGGATGACACTGCTGCAGGCCATCGCACTGACGGTCTGCATCACGGGGCTGGTGCTGATCTGTCTGTAAATCCACTGTTCCGGGAAAAGAAAAAACGCACGGACTGTTTTTCAGCCGTGCGTTTTTTATGGGACAGGGGACTGGACAATCAGCCCAGAATCATGAAGCCGCGCAGCGGAGATTCCGGCGGAGCCAGAATCTGCAGAGACGCGCCGCGTTTGCCCAGAATGCGGTTTGCCCAGCGGCGGAATTCAATGATGGACATCATATCCCAGTGCGGCAGAGATTTGCATTTTGCCCGGTCCACGTGTCCGGCATTCACACAGTAAACCGGCAGCACATTGGTCAGCGCAAAAACATCTCCTTCCTGTGCGGAATCCAGATTGGCGCGCACCCATTTTTTCAGAATGTTCAGCGTTGCAGCGGCACAGAGACAGCCACGTTCCGCCGGATCTTCCGCGTGCTTTGCCAGACTGGCTGCCGCCAGAGTCGGCTTCGGCCAGTTGCAGACCGTCAGGTCGTAGAAAGACACCGGTTTGACTGCATCCGGCAGCGGAAGTTTTTTCCACGCTGCCGCCCAGGTGATCCGCCAGGTGCGCCCGTGGATCGGTTCTTCATCCGGCGATTTTTTCGGTTCCCGTTCAAACAGTTTCCACTGCATCCGAACGGTATCTTTTTCCCGGATGACCGTGAACCGCGCTTTGCCGTTACCGATTCTGCCGGCATTGGTCCACCGCCAGAAATCGTCGCCGACCATCCAGTCGAAACGTTCCCGTTCCGATTCAAAAATCAGACCCAGCGGCGGATACGGGGCATCATAAATGACTCCGCCGTTTTCGTCGTAGGTTGAAAAATCCGCTATTGCCGGGGCTTCCATGGAAGAACCATGGGCGGGAAGCGGCAGAATTCCGATTTTCCGAATGTCTCCGGAGACTCTGATTCCTCCGGCGGAAAGCGTGGTCAGTTCATGGGAATTGCGCATGGCAATATCCATGGTTACGCAGATCAATCCTTCAGCAACCCGGATCTTGCGGCGGATCTGCGGTTCAGCTCCGAACGGAATGGTGTTGTCGGTTTCCAGCGTAAGTTCCTCGCCGTTTTCGGAATGGTGCATACGGCGCTTGGTGGAAAGCGACATGGTTTCGGAAAGTTCCCCGATTTCCACCGGAAGCGTGGTCAGGGCGAAAGCTCCCGCCTTGAGCGTGAACGCATCCACGGTCGGAGTATCGGAGGACAGATAAGCTCCGGGCAGTTCTGCACTGATCATGGTTTATCCCTCAATGGTTACGAGTTCGGAAAGTTCCTTGCGGTCGAACGGACGCGGTTCTTCCGCGGCAAAGCCCAGCGGGGACATTGCAAACGCGGAGTAAGGCTTCTGAATGTTCAGCACCTGATTCATTTGCGGACGGCTGAACGCGCAGATCCAGCAGGTACCGAGTCCCTCTGCCGTTGCCGCCAGCACAAAATGTTCCATGGCGATGGACGCATCAATATCCGCCGCCGGATTGCCTTCAAGACGATGCCAGGATGCGGCTTCGTCGGTCATCATGACCGCAATGACGGGAGCCTGACCGATAAATTTGAAACGGCAGTTTTCAGTGATCAATGCCCGTTTGGCTGCATCACGCACCAGCACCAGTTTGTACGGCTGGCGGTTGCATGCCGTGGGAGCCTGACGCACGGCTTCGGCGATCCTTTTCAAAGCGGCTTCCGGCACCGGGTCCGGCTGATAAGCCCGAATGCTGCGGCGTTTTTTCAGTACATCATAAAATTCCATTTCAGACCCCTTTCTTTCTGAATATCCGGTTGGAAAATGTTTTTACTTCGTCTATCCTCAGTAATATAGCAAGAATCAGGAAGATTGCAAGGAAAATGAACCCCGCCGCCGCCAAAGACGGAAAAATCCCGACTCCGGCAACAGCTCCGATCCGGCTGTTCACCTGTCCGTAAAGCCATTTCGCCGGCCATAATCCCGGCAGGGACAGCAAGACCACCAGACTGAAGAAACGCGCCAGCTGTCCCAGCGGCAGACATTTCAACTCCTTCTGCAGCAGTCCCAGCAGAATCAGGTTGTTCAGATACGACCCGATCACAGTCGCCAGCGCAATGCCGCCCTGTTTCAGCGGAATCATCAGAAGCAGATTCAGCACCAGATTCAATGCCATGCAGGAAACGGAAACCACCATGGGCGTTTTCATGTCTTTGCGCGAATAGAAGCCGGTCAGCACTACTTTCATGGAGGAAAACGCCGGAATCCCGAATGCGTAACAGAACAGCGCCTGTGAAGTTTCCCGCAAAGCCCGTTCGTCAAACGCTCCGCGGAAATAGACCAGCCGCAGAATTTCCTCGTGAAACAGACACATGAACGCCGTCAGCGGCACGGTCAGGAAAAGCAGGAAACGCAGCGAGGCAAACTGCGTGGATACCAGCGTTTCATAATCGTGTTTCTGCGCCAGACTGGACATTTCCGCCAGCGACACGGTGCCGAATGCCACGGCGAACACTCCCACCGGCAGATAAATCAGCCGTTCGCTGTAACTTAAGGACGCCGCGGCATACGGACTGATCCAGGCGGCGATCAGACCGTCCGCCAGCACGCTGCCCTGATACGCCAGCGCACCCAGCAGTCCGGGCAGCGCCAGCACCCATAATTCTTTCAGGGCGCGCAGTCTCCGGAAAAGTTTTCCGCAGAGGGTCGGCAGAAAACCGTATTTTTTCAGCAGCATCAGCAGCAGAATAAATTCCAGTACGCCGGAAAGCAGCACGGCATACGTCAGCGCGGAAAGCATACGGAACGGTTCGCCCGTATAAAGCGGACATACCCAGAGCAGGGCGGCTATCATGCACAGATTCAGCAGCAGACTGAATACTGCCGGCAGAAAGAAAACCTTCACGCTGTTCAGGATTGAAGTCATCACTCCGACCAGGCAGATGAAGATACAATAGGGCATCAGCAGCGGGACCAGTTCACATGCCAGCACCAGATGTTCCCGTTCAAAACAGGGGCGGAGCAGCAGCGCAATGCCGGACACCGCAACGGAGCAGATACAGAGAATCAGGCTCAGCCACATGAAAATCGTCGAGAACCGCTTCCGGGCGTTCTCCTGTCCGTGCCTGCCGATGGTCTGCGCCATCATGGGGATCAATACGGTTCCGATCAGTCCTTCGCCGAAGATGCGGCGGAACAGATTGGGAATTTTGAATGCCAGACTCCAGGCGGACGCCGCCGCGCCTCCGCCCAGAGCATTTGCCATCAGGATTTCCCGGAGGAAACCCAGCAGACGGCTGGCAAAAGTCGCCCCGGCCAGCGAAGTGGTCTTCTTCAGGATTCTTGCCGCTGCCGAGGCCATGGAGTTACACCGAGAACCGGACGAAGACGGAATCGCCGTCCTGCATCACATATTCTTTGCCTTCAATGCGGAGTTTCCCGGCGAGTTTCGCTTCGTTCCAGGAACCGTACTTGACCAGATCATCATAGGAGACAACTTCCATGCGGATGAAGCCGCGCTGCATGTCGGTATGGATTTTTCCTGCCGCTTCCGGCGCAGTCATGCCGCGGGTGATGGTCCATGCCCGGCTTTCCGTCGGACCCGCCGTGAAGAATGTAATGTAATCCAGCAGACGGTATCCGGTCCGGATCACGCGTTCCAGTCCGCTCTGTTCCACGCCCAGATCTTCCAGGAACATTTTAGCTTCATCGGGATCCAGCTGTCCGAGTTCCTCTTCCAGTTTGGCGCAGACCGGCACCACTTCAAAGCCGTGTTTTCCGGCGGTTTCAATCAGTTTGCGGGAGATATCTTCCTTGCCGAAATTCTTGAAGGAATCCTCATCCGTATTGGCGCAGACGAATGCCGGCATAAGCGTGAGCAGCTGAAGGTCGGCAATCACTTTTTTTACTTTCGGATCGGTGCGGTCGGGCTGCGGGATGCGGCCTTCTTCCAGATCCTTCATGAACGATTCCGCAATTTCATATTCCGCCTTGGTTTCAGCATCTGCTCCGCGCAGTGTCTTGGCGGCTTTCGCCAGACGGTTCTGGAGCAGATCCATGTCGGCAAGCATGAGTTCCGTCAGGATCAGTTCCAGGTCGCGGGACGGATCAACTGTCGAGCTGACATGCACCACATCCGGATCTTTGAACAGACGCACCACGTGCGCAATGGCATCCACTCCGCGGATATGTCCGAGAAACTGGTTGCCGAGACCTTCGCCCTTGCTGGCTCCTTCGACCAGACCGGCGATGTCGATGAATTTCAGGGTGGTCGGTACGATCTTGGCGGAATGTTCCATCTTCGCCAGTTCATCCAGACGGCTGTCGGGAACCGGAACGATTCCGGTGTTGGGGTCAATGGTGCAGAACGGGAAATTGGCGGCCGCCGCGCCGCCTTTGCACAGCGCATTGAACAGAGTGGATTTCCCCACGTTGGGAGACGCCACCCTTTACACGACGTTCAGTCCGTGTCTGCTCTGCGCCAAAATGATCATCAACGCGGGAATTGCGGAAGTTGTCTACGGAGAACGCTATTCCATTGATTCCACTTCGCGGCGGATTCTCAACGAAGCCGGCGTGGTATTGCGTGCCATTGACTGGAAACCGGCGGAATAAAAAACATTTCAGAATAAAACATATAAATAAGGAAAACGCAAAGGCAAACGGAATTCCAGATTCCCTGATTGACCGTTTGTCCTTGGACGACAAAAGAATCAACGGAATCATAGAAAGCCTGAACATTGTGATTTCCCAGTCAGACCCGATTGGAGAAGAAATTGCCGGCTGGAAAACTCCAAACGGATTAAATATACGGCAAGTAAGAGTTCCTCTTGGAGTTGTCGCAATAATTTACGAAAGCCGGCCGAACGTAACTGTAGATGCATTCAGCCTTGCCTATAAAAGCGGAAATTCAATCCTTCTGCGCGGCTCATCTTCTGCGCTGAATTCAAACAAGGCAATCGTAAAAATAATAAAGGACGCGCTTTCTTCGGAAGAAAACGGAGTTCCTGAGGCTATTGAACTTGCAGAAGCAAAAGAACACGACCATTCAGACGTTGACCAAATTTTAAACGCAGTCGGACTCATAGATGTTGTTCTTCCGCGCGGCGGAAAAAAATTGATTCAAACTGTTGTTTCCAATGCGAAAATTCCTGTTATTGAAACCGGAAGCGGAGTCTGCCATCTTTATATTGATGAATTTGCAAATCTTGAAATGGCGGCAAAAATCGCGGAAAACGCAAAAATCCAGCGGATACATAGTTATTACTGTTTCATATCCGACAGGTACTGACTTAGGTTCTTTACCATAGCCTTTAACTCCAAGCAACGAGCCTGTGCCGATAACATCATATCTACCATCTGTTTTGAAAAATTTCAATGCTGTTCTTGCCTCAGGGCATTCCTGAATTTCATCCAAAATGATTACTGTTTCATTCGGCACAAACATTACATTAGGTCCTAACACTGCAGACATCATCATTGTGAGATTATCCACCTCTAATGAGCCGGAAAATACAGACACATAATCAGGATTTGAAAAGAAATTGATATACACCACATATTTATAGTTTTCTTCTGCAAATTTCTTTACAGAGTATGTTTTGCCGCACTGACGGCAGCCTTTAACAATTAACGGCT
>OQVL01002664.1_pt1 | contig 10929 bp, 8 predicted proteins | sample 1691501 | NCBI WGS metagenome assembly OQVL01 (sample SAMN03418253, study PRJEB22391) | human gut metagenome | biome: human-gut; feature: organic feature; material: feces | host: Homo sapiens | place: Tanzania | collected 2013-01
TTGAAAACGCACGTCCGTGGAAAAACTAAATTTCATAAATGAAAAAAATTGTTCCTTTTATTGCCGGTTATTTGACATTCATCATCATAGCAGGATCTTCAACATATATACGAACCGGTTATTTCATTTATCAAGGCGATACCCTTTGGTTCAATATTTGTGATGACGCATATGATGGCGCAAGCATAGCACCGCACTATGGGCAAGACCCTTATGAGAAAGGCAAGCCAAGATATATAGAAGACATGCGTACAAAGACATGCTTTGAATGTGCCGATATTTGGAAATCAAGATGCCTTCCGTGGATAATGAACCATAAAATAGAATGGATAAAAAAGATACCTTACCGCTTATGGTATATATATTCGTCCGACCATGACAATATATCTGCTTTTCTTCACGACAAATCAAAGCCGGAAAACAACGTTATGACATTGCCAATAAAACACATTTTCAAAGAATATAAGACATTGTCATCAACACAATGGTTGGCACTTGCCAATGCTTTAATCTACTATTCATTGATTCTGTGCTTTGTTCTGTCTTTAATTATGACGTGTATAAGAAGAAATTGGAAACAAGCATTCCTACCGTTGTTTATCGTCATAGTAGGCTCCTTGTTGCTGGCATTGGTAATTCACGGAGAAACTCGTTTTAAGTTGCCGTTCTTACCTTTTATCTTCATAATAGCCGCCTATTTTGTTTCTAACCTTCTCAGCACAAAGACAGCCTCGCGGCCTACGTTGAAAAGCAAATCAAGAATGCTCTGATTGGGCTGAAATCCAAATTTTGACGACCATATCTGATAGTATGGCTCGAGTGTTTGCTCCGTCAGCACACCGTCGCGCAGATTGAGGGCGTCAGAGGCCGCCAAATCGTTTTTATTGTCAATAACGACTGTTTCTATATCCAAGTCGAGAAAATCGACTACAGCGGCGTGCAGCGTCAAATTAAGCGATGCTATTGTTTGTATCGACTCGTCTGTATAGATTTGCTTCAAATCATCTGCAAAATAGTCGAAGAACGGAGTGCGTCCGTAAGCCGAGAACAACGCACCCCAATGCGTATGTCGCCAATTGCCGTGACTGGAAAGCTCCACCTCACCCACCGCCATCCGTCGGTTTGGCTTTTGCAGCGACGCCGACAGCTGCTGGCATCCGTTTGTGCCAACAATGTCCATACGGTTAAGATGCTTATGGTGCTTGTCGAAAGACTCCGACAAATCTATCGCCACCTTGCCATAACGAAGCATGGCAGCGTAGTAGTCTACGCTGCCCGCATATCTGGAGCTGAACACTGCTTTCAATGTGTCCATCTTATTCTACTTGTCGGGATTTGCATCCTTGAAGATTCTGTTCCAACGGATTCCAGAGAATAACGGTTTATCCTCGTCGAATGATATGATGACAAACATCGGCGTGCCTACTATGTGGTCTTCAGGCACAAACCCCCAATAGCGCGAGTCGAGCGAATTGTCGCGGTTGTCGCCCATCATCCAATAGTAGTCCATCTTGAACGTATAAGAGTCAGTCTGTTTGCCGTTGATAAATATTTTGCCGTCGCGCACCTGCAAGTCGTTTCGCTCATAGTTGCGGATGCATCGCTCATAAACAGGCAGATTGAACATGTTAAGCTTCAGCGTCACGCCTTTCTTAGGTATCCACATTCCGCCCTGAGCTATATTTGTGGCATAGTTGGCACGCGTCCATCCGTAATAGCGCGTAATAGGATAAGGCGGACACGGCTCCATCACTTCCGAGCGTTCCACAGCCGTGACATAAGGCAACGATTTGAAATAAGCCACCGCCTTTTTTGTAAGAGGCACACCTCCGGAATAGAAAGATCCGTCACGGTTCATCTTCTTGTCGTAGACCATCTCTCCATCGGCATTTGCAACCGGAGCATTGCGGTCGGCAAGACTGATGCCTGCCTTTTCCCAATCCTCCTCGCTGATCGACTGTCCGTTGGTATAGATGTCATAGTTAAACTGCAAATTTTCCGGTTCATCAAGCGGCTTGCCGTTGATATACACCGTTTGGTCGACAATCTTCAGATAGTCGCCAGGCAAACCGATGCAACGCTTCACGTAGTTCTCGCGGCGGTCCACCGGACGATACATCACCTTTCCGAAATATTCCGGATGCTGGTTGACCACACGGCGCCCCAACTCAATGCAACGTTTGCCAAACTCATAGCTGTAGTATTCCTGTATCGATGATGGATTCTGCTGTTTGAAACCTTCGATATAGCAACTTGTGTAGTAGTCAGGATTCTGCACATTGTAGGCAATCGTGTCGCCCGCCGGGAAGTTGAACACAACGATGTCATTGCGTTCCACCTTACGGAAGCCTTTCAGACGACGGTATTCGTTTTCCGGATGGTCGAGATAACTCTTTGTGTTGATTATAGGAAACGTGTTCTGACAAAGAGGAAAGTGAATTGGAGTGATAGGCACACGCGGCCCGTAGCACATCTTGTTGACCCACAGATAGTCGCCCACAAGAAGCGTTTTCTCCAATGAAGAAGACGGAATCTTGTAGTTCTGACCAATGAATGTGAAAATTATATATACAAGCACAAGGGCATAGACAATAGCGTCTATCCAGCTCATCACCGTGCGCACCACCGACGATTTCGACGTGCGCCACCAGTCCCAACGCACGTAGCGCGTCAGATAGATGTCGACCAAAACGGGATAAACCAGCAGAAACCACCAGTTGTCAAGCCATGTCAAAAATGCAAAAAACAGCACTGAGACAATAGCAAAACGTATTTTCTGTGATATTTTTGCCGATAATATCCGCTCCTTTATACTTTTACCCTTTTTGTTTGATTCCGTCATATATTCTTAAAAACTTACTTTACTACCAAAATTTTAGTGACACAGCCGCTCGATTTATCGTTTTCATTCTGCGATGCAAATACATAGTAAACACCTGTGTTCACGCGTGAACCTTCGCTGTTGAGTCCGTCCCAAACAAACATACCTCCTGTGGAGCGTCCTGAATAAATAAGGTTGCCCATAGAGTCTGTAATCTTCACGAGAGAATTGTCCATAAGTCCTGCCACTGTGATATGTCCACTATAGTCAGGACGCACTGGATTAGGATAAGCATAGACATCACTGTAGTCATTTTGAGCCGGCGCAGCGTCACTTTCATAGACAAGTGTACCTTTCTTTGTTCCTATAAACACGCGATTATCATCTGAGCTGCATGCAACAGATGTTATCTCATCACTTGTCAAAGGACTGTTTTCCGTAGAAAAATGTTCCAATATCTCACTGCCTTCGCTACTGGTCAAATATAATCCTGAAGTAGAGGATCCAAACCATTTTCTATTTGCTCCATCAACGGCTATGTCATTAATACATAAACCATCAAGCAAATAATCGGCAAGATTTGTACCATCGTTACGAGGCACTTTCACTCTATTCACAACCACATTTCCAGAAAAAGCAGCTTTTATATTGTTTATCAAACCAACGCCTACATTTGTAGCAAGCCAATATTTTCCATTATCTTCCTTGATAGAATTTATATATCCTATATCAAAATTTTTTCCGTCCTGATCATTGTAGGTTGATACAATTGCAACTCTATCATCTGAAATATCAGTCAATGTCCCATTGGTGTCAATTATAGCCAATTTTGATTTCCACATATTTGATCCCAACAATACGTATCTGCCATCTTTAGAAATGCATAACTGGCTGCCATACGTTGTGGCAAAATTGCCTAAATCAATAGATATAAAATCGTCGGCTGTAAGATTTTCTTTATAAAGTTTGTCCTTTGGTAAAATATACAAAGGTGCGTATGTTGTCTTATTGAAATTATAGAAAGAAAACCACAGATTTCCCTCTTTGTCAAATTTCAAGTCGCTTACACAAACAACAAAATCTAAATACATAGGTGAATTCAGATGGTCTATTTTCTGAACCTGTTCACCATTTTTTACACAATATATACCTTCAAAAAAAGAACCAAACCAAATTTTTTCAGAATCAAATGGATCTATAGCCATTCCATAAGGCTCTATTAATGATTTGTAACTCTTGTTATGTATATCAATTTTTATTGGATTTAAATTATTCCAAACACCATCTTTCAAAGAACTCAACATAACAGATTTTTCATTTGAAGCTCCCTTATAATTTCTACCCGAATTCATAGAATACAGCGTGCCGTTTTGATAAGTGAGGTAGTAAGGCTCGCTGACAGTAGAGGTGTTTGGGCGGTAAGTGTCGTGAAGAATGGTGACAGAGCCGTCGGAGATTGAAAATTCCTTCAAGCCTTTGCTGTCGAGATTCCACAGTCCTTTGCCATCGATTGTTGACAGATGGCTGCCGTCAATTTCCGAAGGCATCGCTACTGTCTGCGATGTTCCATCCGGGCTTACAACGATGTATTTTTCCTTATACGAAGCCACCATATTGCTGCCCGACATCGACACGTTCGACGGCGCCGACTTCTCTATAACCGACATTGCAAGGTTGGTAGGATCCTCTCCTATTTTTATATAATAAAACCATCCTGTTGTTGTCAGCATACTGCTGTTGTCTATTTTCCGCAACTGCATTTCTTGCTTGATGTTGGTTTCCTTGAAACTGCTCAGTTCATAATGACTCTCACCAACCGACGACACATAGATTTTTTTGTCGAACGTGGCAAATATGTTTTTGTCGGTCACTACAATCGATTTGAAAGCCTTTCCATAGTTGAACGACTCTTTTACCACACATTTGTTGCAGTCTACGACCATATATCCGAAATCAGTGGCAATGTATGCATAATCGCCGCTGAAATCCACGCTGTTGATTGTTTTCGACACTGTGAGAATAACGCTTTTCAGGTCAGGCACATTGTCAACACGTCCGTTTTCGCGCACAATATCGATGTTTGAGTTGCTGTATGCCACAAGCAAGAATTTCTTGTCGTAGTTATAGTAAATTCCAGATATGTCAGTGTCCGACATTCCGTTCATTTTCGTATAGAACACCGACTCATCGTTATCTTTGTCGTAGGAATACAACCAACCGTCGGCGAGATAGAACACCTTGTTGTCGGTGTCGACAAGCGAATTGTTGTTGTTGCCCGAAAATACGGGATAAATGCTCCAACTGCCCACTTGCTGGGATTTCGCCGGCACAACAGCCATCACAAGCAGTAATGCAACTGCCAAACATATTCTCTTTATCATAGTGTCTTTTTTAAATAGTCTATAAGTTTTTTTGTAGCCCTTGCGCGATGGCTGATGGCATTTTTTTCTGCCGACTCCATTTCTGCAAAAGTGCGGTCGCCGCCTTCCGGCAGAAACACTTTGTCGTATCCGAATCCACCTTCTCCATGACGCTCTGTGGCAATTGTTCCCTCTATTTTTCCCTCAAATTCAATGCTTTCACAGCCTTCAATAAGTGCTATCACCGTGCGGAAACGCGCTGTGCGGTCGGTCTTTCCAGCTAATTCACCGAGCAGCTTGTCTATGTTGCGCTCCGAATTGCAGTCCTCGCCTGCATAACGTGCGGAGTAGACACCCGGACGTCCGTCAAGCGCCGTCACCTCCAAACCAGTGTCGTCGGCAAAGCAGTCGTATTTGTATTTGTCCTTCACCCATCGCGCTTTAAGCATGGCGTTGCCTTCGATTGTAGCCGCCGTTTCCGGAATGTCGTCGTGACAACCTATTTCAGAAAGACTGAGAATATTGTACTCTCCTCCTGCAATAGCCCTGATTTCCTGAAGCTTGTTTTTATTATTTGTAGCGAATACAATATTCTTCATATCTTTCTAATAATTCAGCTGTTCTATTTATTAAAACGTTGTTTTACACGCTTTATTTCACAACGATGTTGACAATCTTGTTTGGCACAACTATCACTTTAACCACAGTTTTGCCTTCAAGCCAGCGTGCGGCATTCTCATTTTCAAGAGCCAGACGCTCAACTTCAGCCTTGTCGGTGCCGTTTGCCACTTGAATGTTGAAACGTGCCTTTCCGTTGAACGACACAGCATAGTTCACGTTTGCCTCAACAAGATATGCCTCGTTGAATTTTGGCCAAGCTGCGTCGCATACCGTAGTGTCGTTGCCTACAGCATGCCACAATTCCTCTGCAATGTGAGGAGCGAACGGTGCGAGAAGCACCACAAGTTCGCCAAGCACCTCGCGCGAATGGCATTTAGCCGCCGCAAGCTCGTTTACGCAAATCATAAACGCGCTGACCGATGTGTTGTAAGAGAAATGCTCAATGTCCCATGTCACTTTCTTTATCAGTTTATGAAGCGATTTGAGCGCCTCTGCCGACGCTTTTTCATCGTCGACGAGCAATGTGTCGCCTTTGTAGAACAAGTTCCACAATTTCTTCAAGAAGCGGTTCACACCGTCGATACCGTTGGTGTCCCACGGCTTGCTCTGCTCCAACGGACCGAGGAACATTTCGTAAAGACGCAATGTGTCGGCACCATAAGTTTCTACAATATCGTCTGGATTCACAACATTGAACATTGACTTTGACATCTTCTCAACGGCATATCCACAAACATATTTGCCATCCTCAAGCACAAACTGTGCGTCGGCAAACTCCGGACGCCACGCCTTGAATTTTTCAATGTTGAGCACGTCGTTGCTCACGATGTTGACATCGACGTGGATAGGTGTTGTGTCGTAGTCTTTCTTCAATCCGTATGAAACGAATGTGTTGGTATCCTTTATGCGGTAAACAAAGTTGGAGCGTCCCTGAATCATACCCTGATTTATGAGTTTCTTGAACGGTTCTTCCTCGCATACAACACCGTTGTCAAACAAGAATTTGTTCCAGAAACGGCTATAAATCAAGTGACCTGTGGCATGTTCCGTACCACCGATGTAAAGGTCTACGTTGCGCCAATACTCGTCTGCCTCTTTCGACACAAGAGCATTGTTGTTGCGCGGATCCATATAGCGCAGATAATATGCCGACGAGCCAGCGAAACCAGGCATTGTGCAAAGTTCGTAAGGATAGCCTTCGGCTGTGTGCCAGTTTTTGGCACGTCCCAATGGAGGCTCGCCAGTCTCCGTAGGCAGAAATTTATCAACTTCGGGCAGTTCAAGAGGCAACTGGTCCTCATCGAGCACATGAGGAATGCCGTCTTTGTAGTATACAGGGAACGGCTCGCCCCAATAGCGCTGACGACTGAAGATAGCATCGCGCAGACGATAGTTCACTTTTACCTTGCCTATGCCTTTTTCTTTGATAAACTTCTTTGTTGCGGCAATGGCTTCTTTCACTTCCATTCCGTTGAGATTCAACTCCGCACCCTCAGAATTTATCATTTTGCCCTCTTTTGCGTCAAAACTTTGTTCCGACACGTCGCATCCCTCAATAAGAGGCACTACGGGCAGATTGAAATGACGTGCGAAAGCATAGTCGCGGCTGTCGTGGGCAGGCACTGCCATGATTGCGCCTGTGCCGTAGCCAGCAAGCACATAGTCACTTATCCACACAGGTATTTCCTTGCCTGTAAGCGGATTCACGGCATACGATCCTGAGAACACACCGCTGACCTGCTTGTCAATCAGACGCTCACGCTCTGTCTTATGCTTTATTTCAGCCAAATATTTATCTACTGCTTCACGCTGTTCGGCAGTAACGAGTTTTTCAACATATTCGCTTTCCGGTGCGAGCACCATGAATGTCACACCAAAGATTGTATCTGCACGGGTTGTGAAGATTTCAAGATTGAGATTTTGTCCCACTACCTTGAAATTCATTTCAGCACCCTCCGAACGTCCAATCCAATTGCGCTGTGTTTCTTTAAGAGAATCAGTCCAGTCGATGGTGTCAAGACCGTCGAGAAGACGTTGTGCATAAGCCGACACACGCAGACACCATTGGTTCATCACCTTCTGCTCCACCGGATATCCACCACGTATCGACACACCCTCGCTCACCTCGTCGTTGGCAAGCACAGTGCCGAGTTTCGCACACCAGTTGACCATTGTCTTGCCACGATAGGCAATACGATAGTTCATCAGCACGTCGCTCTGCTCCTTTTCGCTCATTGCGTTCCATTCGGCAGCCGTGAAGTGCATTTCCTCGCCGCATGCAGCCTCCACACCTTCCGTGCCGTTCTGCTTGAACGCATCTATAAGTTTGTCGATGCACTCAGCCTTGTTTGTCTTCAAGTCATAGTAACTCTTGAACATTTTTACAAATGCCCACTGTGTCCATTTGTAATATTGCGGATCGCACGTCTTGAGCTCGCGGCTCCAATCGTAGCAGAAACCAATCTTGTTCAGCTGCTCACGGTAACGGTTGATGTTGTTTACGGTTGTCACCTCAGGATGCTGACCAGTCTGAATGGCATATTGCTCGGCAGGCAAACCATATGCGTCGTAGCCCATCGGATGAAGCACATTGAATCCCTGCAGACGCTTATAGCGTGAGAATATGTCGGACGCAATGTAACCGAGCGGATGGCCTACGTGAAGTCCCGCACCCGAAGGATAAGGAAACATGTCGAGGACGTAGAACTTCGGACGCTTTGCATCGATGTCGGTTTTATAAACGTTGTTGTCTTTCCAATACTGTTGCCAGCGTTTCTCTATTTCTTTGTGATTATATTCCATATTTCTTTTCTTATTTTATCAAACCAAGTTGTTTAGAAATGTCGAGCATCTTGTTTATCGGACGCACTGCGCGCTCGCAAAGATCCTCGCTTATCTTTATTTCCGGAGCCTCGTATTTAAGGCAGTTGTAGATTTTCTCAAGTGTGTTTAGACGCATATAGAAGCACTCGTTGCACGCACATGTGCTGTCGTCGGGAGGAGCAGGAATGAATTCCTTATCCGGACAAGCCTTCTTCATCTCGTAAAGTATGCCCGACTCCGTCACTACAATAAACTGACGGGCGTCTGACTTTACAGCATAGTCGAGCAAGCCTTTTGTCGAGCCCACCTTGTCGGCAAGAACAAGCAGACTCTTCTTGCATTCAGGATGCGCCAGCACTTTCGCTTCAGGATATTGCTTCTTCAATCCTATGAGTTTCTCAAGCGAGAATTTCTCATGCACCATGCACGCTCCGTCCCATAGTTTCATCTGACGTCCTGTAAGACTGTTGATATAATTGCCGAGGTTGCGGTCTGGTCCGAAAATCATTTTCTGATCTTTCGGGAAACTCTCCACTATCTGGCACGCGTTGGATGATGTGACAACTACGTCGGTCAGCGCCTTCACCTCTGCCGTCGTGTTGGCATAACTTATAACGATGTGGCCGGGATTCTCGTCGATGAACCGCTGCAAGTCGGCGGCCTTGCAACTGTCGGCAAGCGAACATCCGGCATTGAGATCGGGCACAAGCACCTTCTTCCGCGGCGACAGAATTTTCGCCGTCTCGCCCATGAAGTTCACTCCGCAGCTGACAATCACGTCGGCATCCGTCTGCGCAGCCTTCTGTGCCAACGCCAGACTGTCGCCGATGAAATCGGCTATAGCCTGCACCTCGTCGCGCTGATAGTAGTGAGCCAGGATGACTGCATTCTTCTCTTTCTTCAGTTTGGCAATCTCCTCCACCAGATTCAAACCCTCCTCTACAGGAGCGTCAACGTAACCTTTATCCACAGTCATTATTTTATATATTTTCTTTTTATTTTTTTAAAAAAGGAATTTTATGTTGTTACTATTAGCGCGTTGATAACTGTAGTAACTTTTTGGCTGTTTTCTTGCTTTTTAAGTTATTGATATAATTGTCTACGTTATCAATATGCTGTCAACACGCAATATCCTTATATTTCAGTTTCATATAAGTTTTATCAACACCTTGTCAATAATCCGCAAAGTTAGTAAATTCTTACGATTTTAAGGCTTGATTTATGTCGAAAACCTGTTTAATCAGCGATTATTATTTTATGCTAACTTTTTTTGAAAGTTGAAAACTATTTACATACGTTGTTGATTCTTAGATTGCAAGAAAAAAGTTTCAATTGTTGTTGTTGGGTTTTCAACTGTTATCAACCATTTATTCACATATTGTGGACAACTCCTGTAAGTTAAATTCATTACCTTTGCATTCAAATAATTAACTTCTGAACAAACAATGAAAAAGAAATCAATGCAGGAACTTGCTCGACTGTCGTGTGAGGAATATCATAAAGTGGATAAACTCCACATTGTAGTGGTGCTCGACGACGTGCGCAGCCTTAACAATATAGGCTCTATATTCCGCACGGCTGACGCCTTTCTGATAGAGAAAATCTACCTTTGCGGAATCACTGCCACTCCTCCAAGTCCGGATATTCACAAAACGGCGCTCGGTGCTGAAGACAGTGTGGACTGGCGGTATTTCGACAATGCCACGGATGCAGTGGATGAGCTTCATGCCATGGGGTATCAGGTGTGTGCCGTGGAACAGTGTGAGGGCAGCACGATGCTCCATGAATATGCTCCCGATGCAGGGCATTTCAAGGGTTTCGCCGCCGTGATGGGCAATGAGGTGAAGGGCGTACACCAGGAGGTGGTCGATATGAGCGACCGCTGTCTGGAAATCCCGCAGTTCGGCACCAAGCACTCGCTTAATGTCTCCGTGACGGCAGGCATCGTAATCTGGCATTTCGCCAACAGATTAATACTTTAGGGCGGCGACGGGAAATGGTCAAAACTTCGTCTTTGGCGGTTTGTGGTCAAACGAAGAATACATATCCGCAGGGTGTTCCCCTAAAGTGTCTGAAATTTATTGATAATCAATAATATATTTATATCTAGTTCTCTATTTATTTTTTTCGAGGGTAAATGTTACATGTTACATTTGTTACATTTGCCCCCAAGGATTTTTAACAGTCTGATTTTCAAGCACTTATAAGCCGCAGAGAGCCGAAAAAGTGTAACAATCGGCGAAATGTTATATTTGTTACAATCTGGATTTTGAGCGGTTTTCGAGCGTTTTTGCGGAAAAATGG
>OQVL01002666.1_pt1 | contig 10926 bp, 10 predicted proteins | sample 1691501 | NCBI WGS metagenome assembly OQVL01 (sample SAMN03418253, study PRJEB22391) | human gut metagenome | biome: human-gut; feature: organic feature; material: feces | host: Homo sapiens | place: Tanzania | collected 2013-01
AATTTCTCGATTTTCGGACTTTTGGCAGTGCCGTCTATATAGATAAAAAATAAAAAAATATTTTTTTATTTAAAAAGAGGGTTTGCAAAACAAAAAAGATGGATTATATTATGAGTCTTCGCGCGTGTAAAAGCCGGGAGTCGCGTCCCGACTGCATTCCGACATGTGCGTGCTGTGCCTTCCAGAAGAAGGTTATTGTGTGTATTTGTGGAATTAATAAGAAAAGAGGCTCACGATCATGAAAGTCAGGGCGTCAATCAAGCGCAGATGTGAAAACTGCCAGATTATCAAACGCAATGGCACGGTTCGCGTGGTGTGTTCCCGCAACCCCCGCCACAAACAGAAACAAGGCTGAAACGGAGAACAGAAAACATGCCAAGAATCATCGGTGTTGACATTCCGGGGAACAAGCGGATTGAATTCGCTCTCCGGTACATTTACGGAATCGGGCCGAAAGTCGCAGAAGAACTCGTGAAACGCGCGAATATCGCTCCCGGAACCAAAGCTAATCAGATCACGGACGAAAATATTGCGGCGATCACCACCATGCTCCAGAATGAGTTCGTGGTGGAAGGCGATCTCCGCCGTCAGCTGGCGCAGGATATCCGTCGTCTGCAGTCCATCAACTGCTATCGCGGAACCCGCCATCGCAAAGGCCTGCCATGCCACGGACAGCGCACCCGTACCAATGCCCGTACCAGAAAAGGCAAGAAGATCACGGTCGGTGCGATCCGCGACAAAACGCAGCGTAAGATCGAAAAGAGCGGTGCTGCCGCTCCTGCAGCTGCACCTGCCGCCAAGGGCGGAAAGAAGTGATGCCGCCTGAACGGCATTGCTGAACAATTCAATTTGATTAACCGAAAGGCTTTGAACAAAGATGGCTGACGAAATCAAGAATACTGCGCCTGTGGAAAACGCGCAGCCGGCCGCTCCTGCCGCGGCTGAAACCGCACCTGCTGCTGAAACTGCGGCTGCGGATACGAAACGCAAGAAAGGCGGACGATATGTTCCGTCCGGAATCGCCTTCGTTCTGGCGACCTTCAACAATACGAAAGTTACCTTCACCGACCTGCACGGCAACGTGCTCTGCTGGTCCACCGGCGGCAAGAACGGCTTCAAAGGCTCCAGAAAGAGCACTGCCTATGCCGCACAGGTTGTGGCTGCCGACGCCGCCAAGAAAGCGGAAGCCCTCGGCATGAAGGAAGTCGAAGTCCGCGTCAACGGACCCGGCGCCGGCCGTGAATCCGCGGTCAGAGGCATTGCCTCCACCGGTATGGAAATCAATGCGATCAAGGATATTACTCCGGTTCCGCATAACGGATGCAGACCCCCGAAACGTCGTCGTGTCTGATTTTTGCCGGACAATATCCGGGACGGAGCTTCGGCTGCCGTCCCATGTGTTGAATCTCTGAATATTAACCCCGTTACAATCAATTGGAGGATAAATAAAGATGGCTGCCGTATCCGGATTTCCTATGCCTCAGTCCCTCGTGATGGAAGAGCAGACTGCCACAGATACTTATGCCAAGTTCATTGCAGCTCCGTTCCAGAGCGGCTTTGGACACACCATTGGCAACTCTTTGCGCCGTGTCCTGCTTTCCTCGCTGGAAGGCTCGGCTATTTCCGCCGTCAGAATCGAAGGGGTCTCCCATGAGTTCACCTCGCTTCCAAACGTGGTTGAGGATATCACGGAGATCATTCTCAATCTGAAAAAAGTCAAGCTTAATTTGCATACCGATCCGCCCAAAACGCTGGAAATCAAGAAAAACGTCGCCGGACCGGTTACCGCGGGTGATATCATTACCGACGGAACAGTTGAAGTGCTGAATCCCGACCAGGTGATCTGCACGCTCGACAAGGATATTCCTTTCCGTGCGGAAGTCGAAATCTCCAAGGGCCGGGGCTGGTGCCCTGCTGAAAAGAACAAACAGCCGACTCATCCCTATGGGACGATTCTGGTGGACTGCCTTTTCAGCCCGGTCACTCATGTAAGCTATCAGGTTGGGGCCGCCCGTGTCGGTGAAGAAACCGAAATGGATTCTCTCACTCTCGAAATCTATACCGACGGACGCGTTTCTCCGCGCGATGCTCTGGAAAAAGCGGCGAAGATCCTCAAGGATCATCTCCGTCCCTTCCTCGGCAATCAGCTCACTGAAGACGATGCGCTTTCTTCCATCAGCGAAGAAGAACAGAAACTGTTCCGCATCCTCTCGCAGGATGTCGAAGTGCTGGATCTCTCGGTCCGCGCGATGAACTGCCTCAACAATGCGAATATCAAGCTGCTCGGCGAACTCTGTCTCAAGACTGAGTCCCGTATGCTTAAATTCCGCAACTTCGGCAAGAAATCTCTGGATGAAATCAAAGAGAAACTCGCCGACAACAATCTTCAGCTTGGAATGACTTTCAGCGAAGAACTCACCAATGCAATTCAGGCCGAAGCCGACCGCGCGAAGGCCGTCAAGAAAGAGGAAGCGTAATCATGCGTCACCTTAGAAATATTTCCAAACTCGGCCGCAACTGCGGTCACAGAAAGGCTCTGCTGGTCAATCTGGCGTGCAGCCTGATCGAACACGGACAGATCAAAACCACGATCAACCGTGCCAAAGAAACCCGCAAACTGGTCGATGCTCTGATCACCTACGCCAAAAAAGGCGATGATCACAACCGTCGTCTGGCTGCCCAGAAACTGAAAATCAACACCCCGTCCGATAAACTGCAGGGCAAGAAGATCGTTCTGGAAAAACTGTTCGGCGAACTGGCTCAGGCTTATGCCAAACGTCCGGGCGGTTATACCCGTATCGTTCATCTGGGCCATCGCGTCGGCGACGGCGCCAAGTTCTGCATCATTCAGCTGGTCGAAGCCGGCGAAGCCGCTGCGGATGCAACGGTTGAAGCCGAAGCGAAAGCGGAAGATGCCAAGGCTTGATTCAAGCCGCTTCTGATTTTTCAGAAATATGACCGGATAGTTCTTCGGAGCTGTCCGGTTTTTTTATTGAAAAAACGCCGGAGTCTGTGCCGGATTATTTTACAACGCCGGAAATAATGGCTTTTTTTTGAGTATGAAATTTGTAATTGTCCCTTCCTGCTGTATGGTAATGTCCGGGAAATAAACAGGGAGAATTTTTATGAATGATGCGACCCGGCTTCTGGCTGAAAATGAGTTGAAAAAATATGATTTGAACGCGGCTCTTGCCATCGAAACACCGCTGCCGTCGTTTGAGATCCGCAATGCCGGCGGAAAAGTAATCATCGCCGCACCGGACAGCATAGAACTGCTCTACGGCGTTTATGATTTGGCGGAACGTTTTGGCGGGTACTCGTTTTTTGAACCCGGACGCGACCGTTTTGATGCCGCCCGGAAAGTCCCTGTTCCGGAAGGCATTGCCGTTTCCGCCCGGAAACCGCTGCTGAAACGGCGCGGATTCATTCAGGAATTTCCTTTCAATGCGGAAACGCCGCAGCTGTTCGACTGGATGGCGAAAAACAAGCTCAACTATCTGCTGGTCTGGATGAAATATTATGATGAGCTGTCCGAAGAGAGCAAGGAAGCGGCGCGGATTCGCGGTATTGTCATAGAAAGCGGACATCATAATTTCAATTACTGGATCCCCGGACGGAAATACGGGGGGAGCCATCCGGAATTTTTTGCGGAAATCAATGGAAAGCGCATCCAGTCATCGGACGGTAAAAGCGAACTGCTGCTGAGTGAACAGCTCTGCACGACCAATCCGGAACTGCGGGCGGAAATTGCCGCCAACATGCTGGCTTATTGCGAAAAACATCCGGAAGTCAAAGTGATTTCTCTGGTGCCGAACGACGGCTTCGGCTGGTGCGAATGTCCGGAGTGTTCCCGGTTTTACGACAAGGAACAGAAAGGCGATTTTTACAGTTTGTCGGAACATGTCTACAAGGCGGACCGCATTTATCATGACATGGTTCGGGACATCGGGGCGCGTTTACGGGAAAAACGGCCGGATCTGCAGCTGACATTCTGCGCTTATGTGAATTATTGCGCACCGTCGCCCGGTTTCAGGCTGGAACGCGGCATGGCGGTTCATTTCGCTCCGTACTGGCGGTGCATCAACCACACCATGGATGATCCGGCGTGTCCGGTCAACTCCCGTTATGCGGAAGACATCCGCCGCTGGGAAGCCGCGAAAAACGGCGGCGAAATCAATATTTATGAATATTACATGGGCGTCAATTTCTATTTGTCCCTGCCGATGATTCATTTTCATGAAATGTTCCATGAAATGAACTGGTATGCGGAACATCACGCGGACGGTATTCTGACCCAGTTTCATCTGCCGCACTGGACTGTGTACGGCATGAATTATGTGCTGATGGCACGTGCCGCGCGCGGTGAAAAAGAGCAGGACGCCATTCCCGCACTGTTTGCGGCGCTGTTCGGAAAAGATGCGCCCGAAGCAGGACGTTTTTACCACCGGATCAAAGAGTTGCTGCTGAACATGGGACGCTGCCATATTCCGTATCCGTATTCGCTGTTCCGGCGGACTTGTCTGAAGGATTATCAGGAACTGCACGGCATGGCGCAGCAGCTGGCGGCGAAAGCTCCCGCCGACCGTTTCCGGAGTGAACTGGTTCTGTGGACTGAGTATCTGATCCGGTTCAAGACGCTGTTTGACCAGTATCATGCGGGTCAGCTGACGGAAACGGATCTGGACGCATTTCTGGACTGGATTCATGCACATCGCGACTCGCGGGTCTTTGTGCAGGAACGTTTCAACATGTATTTCCAGGCATTGCGGGAATGTCTGCGCACCGGCAAACCCTGGATTCATTTCAATCTGGACTGGGAAGACGCTTACATTCTGCGCCAGGAAAAAATGATTTACTGAACTTTCGGGTTCCGGTGTCTTTCGCGGTATTTGCCGGGGGTGCAGCCCAGATGTTTCCGGAAACATTCATGGAAATAAGTGTTTCCGGAAAATCCGCATTCCACGGCGATTCCGGAAACCGGCAAATCGCTGAACAGCAGCAGGTGCATGGCTTGTTCCAGACGGTGTTCCAGCAGCATCTGGTGCGGACTGACCGCGAAAGTCCGGTTCCATTCATAGTAAAAAGACCGGCGGCTGTATCCGTATTGCCGGATCAGCAGATTCAGATTTTTTCCCTGTTTCAGTTCCAGTGCAAGTTCCTGGAGTTTCATGCCGCCTGTGCGTTTTTTCTCCGGTTCCCGCTGCTGTAACGCCGCCGCAAAAGCAATCTGAATAGCCAGAGCATCAATCCGGTCCGCCGCTCCCAGATCCATACGGTGTTCGAGCAGTTCCCGAAGACGGGCAAGCCGGTGATGGAATTCCGGTGTCAGTTCCAGCGGCAGTCCGCGATGGTTTTCCAGCGGAGCGAAGACCGGCATCAGACGCTCTGAAACTTCCCGGGAATAGGAGAAGAAAAGTTCATCATGCGGGTACGGTCGGTCCGAATTCAATACTGTGCCGGGAAACAGAACGCTGAACCGCGGAATGCCGGCGGATTCCGGCGGATTGTATTTGTCCGCGTTGAAACTGAAACAGATGAACAGCCGCTGTAATCTGTTCTGCCGGTGCATGGCATAGTGGTTGACCATCAGTCCGACTTCTTCCACGGGATACGGAAAAGCAAGCATTCTTTTCAGTCCGCCGATATAATAAATCATGGATTTCATATTTTGCACAGAACCTGAATTGATTTGCACGGGTTGACATTGCGGAAATCTTTTTCCTGTGTATAATATAGCAATGTGCCGCTTCCATTTCAACCCAAAAAAAGGAAACAGAACATGAATATTGTCAATGTTGTCTGGAACACGCAAAAGAAAACCGGAGAAAAAATCCGCAAGCTGAACGGCGGAAATCTGGCGCCGCACATTTCCAATGAAATGGCAGGACAGAATATCCGCAGTTCCTTCAAGGAACTGAACCTGGCGTTTGCACGTCTGCATGACGCCCCGCTGACCAATCCCGGCTGCCGGCTGGTCGACATCAGCCAGATTTTCCCGCTGTTCCATCTGGATGAAAATGATCCGCGCAACTATGATTTCAGCTATACCGATGATTATATCGGAAACTGTGTCGGAGAATGCACCACTCCGATTTTCTACCGTCTGGGCGAATCCATCGACCATTCGATCCGGAAATATAAAATCAACCCGCCCGCCGATGTGCAGAAGTGGATCAATATCTGTTCCAACATCATCCGGCATTACAATGAAGGTCTGTGGAACGGCTATCATTATAACATCGAATGGTGGGAAATCTGGAACGAACCGGAGTGCGGCGGCAATACCCGGATTGATCCCGACGCCAAAAATCTCATGTGGCTGGGAACTCTGGATGAGTACAACGCCTTCTATGTGCAGACGGCAACGGAATTGAAGAAACGTTTTCCGCATCTCAAGTTCGGCGGTCCGGCGCATTGCTCATTCTGTGAAGGGAGAACAGATGTGTTCATCCGGTACTGCGCCGAACATCATGCCCCGCTGGATTTCTACAGCTATCACTGCTATACGGACGATCCGTACGGCTGGATTCAGCAGACACCCGGCATGGTCCGCAAACTGCTGGATGAGAACGGTTATCCGGATGCGGAAATCCATCTGAATGAATGGCATTATTTACCCGGCGGAGAATGGCACCGTCTGCGTACTGATCCCGATTTCAAGCAGCACATGTACAATGATGAAATGAAAGGTCTGGACAGTGCGGCGTTCCTCTGCACGACCATGATGCTCTGGCAGGATACCCCGCTCACATACGGCGGATATTATTACTGCTGTTCCGGCGGCTGGGGCTGTTACAAAAATTTATCCAACGGTCTGACGCCGTCCTGGTATGGGCTGAAAGCGTACGGCGACATTGTGCGCTATCCGGAACGGACAGAAGCCCGCAGCGATACCAAAGACGTTGCTGTGCTGGCAGGCGCAGACGGACAAGGCGCAGGGGAACTGCTGATTTCCGCGTTCCGGACCGGAGAGGTGGATTTCGTCCTGACCGCCGATGTCCCGCTCAAAGCGGAAAACTGCCGCATCCAGCTGCTGGATAACGAACACCGGCTGACAGCTCCGGACAAAATGGAGTTTGACGGAAACACTGTCCGGTTCTCCAGTTTTTCCAATTCCGCTGTGGCATTGGTCCAGATCAGCTGATTTGTCCTTGCATTTCTGCCGGGAACGGGTATATTTCCAACATTCAGGAAAACAGCAACCGGGACCGGCAGATGCGCAAAATCATACATATCGACATGGACGCGTTTTACGCTTCCGTGGAAATGCGGGACAATCCGTCCCTGCGGGGAAAGCCCGTGATCGTGGGCGGTCCGCCGCATTCCCGGAGTGTGGTCTGCACCTGTTCCTACGAGGCGCGGAAATACGGAGTCCATTCCGGCATGAGTACGGACGCCGCATACCGGAAATGTCCCAAGGCGGTTTTCATTTTGCCGCGCATGGATGTTTACAGGGCGGTTTCGCGCGAGATCCGGAAAATTTTTCTGGACTACACCGATCTGGTGGAACCGCTGTCCATCGACGAGGCTTATCTGGATGTAACGGTCAACAAAAGCGGCATACCGTACGCCACGCGGACGGCGCGTGAAATCAAGGCACGTATCCGGCAGACGACCGGGCTGACCGCTTCCGCCGGCGTTTCCTACAATCTTTTTCTGGCAAAAATTGCCTCGGATTACCAGAAACCGGACGGCTTGACTGTCATTACTCCGGAACGTGCTCCGCATATTCTGCGGAATCTGCCGATCGGAAAATTCTACGGAATCGGGAGAGTAACCGAAAAATATCTGCTGGAACACGGCATACGAACCGGCGCACAGCTGCTGCAGATGTCTTTGCAGGAATTGACGCAGACTTTCGGCAAAACCGGAGAATACTACTATTATGCTGTCCGCGGGATAGACGACCGGCAGGTGATTCCGGAACGTGAACCGAAATCACTGGGAACGGAATCCACGTTTTCCCGCGATACTTCCGACATGACGGAACTGGTTCCGTTCCTGAAACAGCAGGCGGAAGAAGTCGCTGCTGATCTGACGAAGCATGACTGCATGGGAAAAACCGTAACCCTGAAAGTCAAATTCTTTGATTTCCGGACCATTACCCGCAGCCGTTCATTGTCTTTTTACACCAGAGATGCGGAAGTCATTTTCCGGACAGCCCGCGAACTGCTGGAAAAAACGGAAGCCGAAACCGTGCCGGTGCGTCTGCTCGGCGTAACCGTGTCCAATTTTCCGGAAACGGAAAAAGAGGATGAAGGAAGCGGCGGCATGATTCAGCCGGAGTTTGATTTCGGCGAAGAACTTTAAGGAGAGTTCCGGAAAACAGAAAACGCGGAAAAACGCCGTATTCTGTACGGCAGTTTTCCGCGTTGAAAAAACAGGAATCAGATTTTATTCCCGCGGGAGCAGCACTTCGTAGCCCTGTCCGCGGAGGAATTTTTCCTTTTCCGCTTCCTTCATATCTTCTTCCACCATTTCGGCGGCGAGATGTTCCAGATCGTATTTCGGAGTCCAGCCGAGTTCCTTGCGCGCTTTGGAGGAATCGCCCAGGAGCAGGTCAACTTCGGCAGGCCGGAAATAAACGGGATCAATTGCAATGACTTTGCGTCCGGTCTTGCGGTCGATGCCGACTTCATCCAGTCCTTTGCCCTGCCATTCCAGCGGCATTCCCAGCTGTTCAAAAGTCATTTCGCAGAATTTGCGGATCGTGGTGGTTACGCCGGTTGCCAGCACGAAGTCGCCGGGTTTGTCATGCTGAAGGATGCGCCACATGCCTTCAACGTAATCCTTGGCATGACCCCAGTCGCGTTTGGAGTCGAGGTTGCCCAGGTAGAGACAATTTTCCATGCCCAGTTTGATCCGGACCGCGGCGCGGGTGATTTTACGGGTCACGAAAGTTTCGCCGCGGCGCGGGCTTTCATGGTTGAACAGAATGCCGTTGCTGGCGAACATGTTGTAGCTTTCGCGGTAGTTCACCGTGATCCAGTAGCCGTAGAGTTTCGCCACGGCATAGGGGGAACGCGGATAGAACGGAGTCGTTTCTTTCTGCGGCGTTTCCTGCACCAGACCGTAGAGTTCGGAAGTGGAAGCCTGGTAGAAACGGGTTTTCTTTTCCAGACCGCACATGCGGATGGATTCCAGCAGACGCAGCACGCCCAGACCGTCGGTATTGGCGGTGTATTCCGGGCAGTCGAACGAAACGCGGACGTGGGACTGCGCGCCCAGGTTGTAGATTTCATCCGGCTGGATTTCATGAATCAGACGGGTCAGATTGAGGGAGTCCGTCAGGTCGCCGAAATGCAGGAACATGCGGCAGTCTTTGGAATGGACATCCTGGTAGAGATGGTCGATCCGGCTGGTGTTGTAGGAGGAAGCGCGGCGTTTGATGCCGTGGACTTCATAACCTTTTTCCAGCAGCAGTTCGGTCAAGTAGGAACCGTCCTGACCAGTGATTCCTGTGATAAGAGCTTTTTTCATGTTGTTTCCTTTTGGTTTGTATGTTAAGCCTGTGTGAATTTGCATTTCCGGAAGGGCGAGTAGGAATACACCCGTTCTCCCAGCGAATATTTCAGACCGGCATCACGGGAAATGTATTCCAGCGATTTGCCGACAAAGAAAAACAGGTGGAACCGGGTATATTCAAACGCGTATTCGTAACAGCCGGAACCGTGAATCATGCAGCCGCCCGGTTTCAGCATGGCGGACATGAATTTCAGTTCGTTCACCGGATCCGGCAGATGTTCCAGCAGGTCGTTGGAGAAAATGCCGTCGAACTTCATGTCCCGGAGCTGTTCCGGATCCCGGATCAGATTGTCCCGGTCCGCGGCGGGCGCGTACGGTTCATAATCATAAACCGTGAATCCTTCCTGCCGCAGTTTCTCGCTGGTGGAATTCCACGCACCCGCTCCGTAGTTGAGGTAAATCCCTTCTTTGACGGGGTTCAGGTCCCGGAAGATGTTTTCTTCCAGCGCGGTGCAGTCGCTTTCCGAGTATGTCGTGTAGGACTGCCGGTATTCTTCCGCCAGCTGACCCGGTTTGAGCATCATCATTTTCAGCGGGCCGAAGATCACGCCGCATTCCGGACAGACGAACCGTTCCAGCAGTCCGCCGCTGAATTTGCACATGGTCGAAACCGTCTGATAATCCTTCCGGGCGGCAGCGTGTCCGCAAATCGGACAAGCCAGCCGCGTATCCGGCGGAAAGAGCAGCGGTTCCAGCGCGTCCAGCATCTGCCATCGGATCTGTATTTCATTCCGGAACAGGGATTCATACTGCTGATGCAGAGTCTGCCGGAATTGTTCCAGATTCTGCAGCTGCTCCGTGATGTCGTCAAAGAAATGTGTTCTGTTGCCGATGAAAACGAGTTTGTCGGTCATTTCCTTTTGAGCCTCCGCCAGGCGGTCCGCCGTCTTGCGGATGGAACTTTGCATATCGGCGACGCCTTTCTGGTTTTTCAGAATGTCGTCGAAGAAATGAGTTCTGTTGCCGATGAAAACGAGTTTGTCGGTCATTTCCTTTTGCCCTTCCGCCAGGCGGTTCACCGTCTTGCAGATGGAGCTTTGCATTTCGGCAGCGTCTTTCAGGTTTTCCAGAATGTCGTCGAAGAAATGGGGCCGGCTGCCGATGGAAGTCAGTTTGTCTTCCAGAAGTTTGAATCCGGATTTGATTTCCGCAATACTTCTGGCGGTTTCATTCTGTTGTGCGGCAAGAGTTTTTCCGGTTTCCGCCAGAGCGTTGTTCAGAGCCGCCGAGTTGGCGGAAACAGTCTGACAGATTTCCTGAATTTGCCGTTGCAGTTCTTTCAGCGACCGGTCATGCTGCCGGGAAACGGAATGGAGATTTTCATATTCCAAACGCATGGTTTTCTGCGCCAGTTCCCAGCGGCGGAAAAATTCCGCCTGAAAAGCCATCTGCTTTCTGCGG
>OQVL01002667.1_pt1 | contig 10923 bp, 5 predicted proteins | sample 1691501 | NCBI WGS metagenome assembly OQVL01 (sample SAMN03418253, study PRJEB22391) | human gut metagenome | biome: human-gut; feature: organic feature; material: feces | host: Homo sapiens | place: Tanzania | collected 2013-01
CCTCTTTGCAGAATGATAAAGGCCAAAGCAACAATAAAAACTTTGGTGGAAGAGTTGTAGATTTAAATTTAGAGTATGATGAGCTTTACGATGAAATAAATTCTATATTGGATAGGCTTAGATTAACGCAACGTGATGCTGAAGGTGCTGAGAAAATAAAATCAATAGATAAGATAAATATTATTAAATATGACACAACGGTTTACGCATATATAGAAATAACTTCATATGCAGATGAAAAAGTTTCAGCAGATTATACTATACTAGGAGGATAGCATGGCTAGGTCTGAGCAAGAAATAATAAGTAGCATTGCCGCTAGTATAAAAGAAAAAGATAGCAGTATAGATGTTACAAAAGGACCTTTATATAATTTTCTAATATCTCCTATTGTATCTACTGTTAGAAATATAGAGTTATCTGCTGAAAGGGCTGACGCATTATTATCTTTAGATATGATAACTGTTAGAGATAATAGTGAAGAAATATCAGCTTTTGGAAATAATTTTAAAGTGGCTAGAGGCGGTGGAACGATGAAAAAGAATGTTCGCTGTGCGGTGATCGGTCAGCATCCCCTGCGGTTTCCGTGGGGCTTTGACGAGGAGGACGATGGCTGCCGCCGCATGAAGCTGGAGATGGCGCAGCGGATCATGGAACTGCGCCAGCGCGGTGTCACGGAGTTTCAGGTGGCCTGCGACCCCGGCGTGGGGCTGTACGCTGCAGAGATCATCAATATTCTGCGGGAGAAGGATAAATTCCTTCGGCTGGTCTGCGTCATACCCCATGAGGAGCAGGCTACCAAATGGACGCCGCAGCTTCGGGAGCGCTACTTCAATATGCTCGCGGGATGCACGGAACTGGACTGCATCGACTTCCATGAGCAGCCTGACGCCCAGCTTTTGGCCTATCAGCGGATCATCAAACAGTCGGGCGTGGTGCTGGCCGTCTATGCCCCCGACCTTGCGGATGGGAGCGCCGAGGATAAGGCTGTGTCCTATGCGCTTGCACTGGGCAGACCGGTCATGCTGATTCATCCCGAAACTCTGAAAACAAAATGGCTGAATGTGCCCACTGAAAAGGCCCCCGGATAGACTGTCCCGCAACCAAAATCACCGGTCTCATACTTTGGAACGATTTACATTTCCGTCAGGGGCTGTATAATAAACTTAAATGATTATAAATCGTGTCGAAAGAGGTATTGACAAGGGGGCGCGCCCCCTTGTCCCGTAGGGGAACCCTACGGGACAATCCTACTCTGCATCATGGAAAGGGGGCAAGAAATGCTCGGAGACATCATTATAAAGCCGTCTGTGCAAAAACGATTCGACAGCTTTATCCAACGCGGCAGAGTCCTCTTTATCAGTGCGCCATGCGGCTTTGGAAAGACTGTGCTGGCAGACGCGCTGCTCGCTGACCGGAGTGTGCTCCGTATGAGCGTGGGGAGCCCGGATTTCTCCCTCGCGGCGCTACCCGAGAATTGGGACATCCTGCTGCTGGATGATTTTCAGCTGATGCAGGAGGACGCCGATCAGGATACCTTGTGTGAACTGATCCGATCAAAGCCGGATAAGCGCTTTGTGCTCCTTTCCCGCGGCATACCGCCCGGATATCTGATGGCGTTTCAGTACGCGGGACTGATGACGGTTTTGGAAGCGGATGACCTGCTTTTTGACCGCGAGGACATCCGAAAGCTCTTCGCCGACAGCGAGGTTCCCGTGACGGACAGTGAACTCAGTGGCATTTTGAAGGCGTCCATCGGTCATCCGTTGGGCGTGGCCATTACGGTGCGCTGTATGTCCGGCGGCAAACCGTTTGGCCCAGAGATCGTGGCAAAGTCGTTTCGTGAGGTCTTTGCCTATTTTGAAACCGTCGTTTACCGACGCTTCGATCTGCCGGTGCGCCGCTTTCTGCTGGAACTTTCGCCTTTCGAGAGCTTTGATCTGGAAATGGCACGGATGGTCAGCGGTGATCCCCATACGGGTGAGCAGATAGATTGGCTTTTGAACCATACCACCATGCTCCGCTATGACGATGTGCAGCACTTCCACTTCTGGCCACAATTCAGGGCCTTTCTCCTCTGGGAGATGGAGAGAGAATACAGCGAAGAAAAACAAAAATCTCTGTTCAGCCGAGGCGGACTCTACTATGAACTGAAGGAAGACTATGCTCACGCGCTGGACTGCTATGCAAAGGGTGGCGACCATACGAAGGTCTCTGACCTGCTGATCCGCAATGCAGAGTTGCATCCCGGCATGGGACACTACACCGAGATTGAGAAATACTACCGCAGCCTGCCGGATGCGGAGATATTGGTCTCGCCTGCGTTGATGCAGGGTATGAGCATGCTGTGCGCGCTGGCCATGGACTACGAGGGTTCCGAACGCTGGTATCGGGAATTACAGGAATTTGCACGCCGTAGTGGAAAAGAGGACGCTGCTGGAAAGCAGGCTCGCAGCCGACTGGCGTGGTTGGACATTTCGCTCCCACAGCGGGGCGTAGACGGATTGACAGAAACCATACCCGCAGTTTTCCGATTGCTTACCAATAAAGAAGTATCTCTCCCGCCCTTTTCTGTCACCAGTGCGCTGCCAAGTATCATGAACGGCGGCAAGGACTTCTCCCCGTGGAGCAAGAAGGATGATCTGCTTTACAATACCATCCGCGTTCCGGTGGAGGCGGTCTTGGGCAGAGACGGTGTCGGACTTCCCGACTGCGCCATAGCAGAAAGCAAATTTGAAAAGGGTGAAAACATCTCCAGTCGGATGCTGACACTGATTCCCCGCATGAGCGAGATCCGGCAAAATGGTACGCCAGACATGGAGTTTGCCGTTAGCGGTCTGCTGGCGCGCAGCCAAATCGCAAGCGGTCAGGGCGAGGATGCCCGCCGCATGATTCTCGCCCTGCGGGAGCAATTTGCCAAGCGGGATTTGAAGCGATTTCTGCCAAACATCGACGCGATGCTCTGCCGAATCGACCTGCATACCGGTAGCCTGGACAGTGCTGACGAGTGGTATCGCACGAAAGCGCCCCGTGATCCCATCCATCTCAATGTGATGAAGCGCTACCTGTATTTCACACAGGCTATGGTGGAGATTGCGAATGGAAAATCGGACGCGGCGCTGATGACACTCTCACCGCTGGAGCCGTACATTCAGAACTGCGTGCGGCATATCGACGGCATTCACCTGAATGTTCTTACCGCCCTTGCCCTGCACCGGAATAAGGACGAAGCGTGGCGGCAGCGTCTTGCGGACGCGTTGGATACTGCGGCAGGATTTCGTTTCATTCGCACAGTCAGCGGTTATGGAGCAGCAATCCTCCCCCTATTGGAGGAACTAAAGTGGGACGGGAATACCAAGTGGAACAGACGGCTGATGGCAGATGTGCGAGCGCAGGCAGCGTTCTATCCATACTACCTGCAGCCGCGACTTGCACCCAGTGAAGAGTTGACACCCGCGGAGCTGCAGATCCTGCACCTCATTTGTGCCGACAAAAGCAACGCGGAGATTGGGCAGATTATGGACATCAAGCTGCCCACGGTCAAAACCCATGTGAGCCATATTCTCGATAAGCTCGGTGTCAAGCGGCGAAGCGAGGCCAAGACCGCGGCGAAGAAGCTGCGCCTTGTGCCGGACAGCCTGTAATTTATAAGATGTGCCCGCCCCGGCGGGCTGACAATTCGCGCAAAACAAGGAGGAAGAAAATGAAAAAACGACTTTTGAGCTTACTGCTGGCCGTGGTGCTCTGCATCGGTCTGCTGCCCGTGGGGGCGCTGGCGGCGGACGGTGATGTGACGGTCTACCCGGATGTATTTGATGAAGATGGAGACGTTGTAAAAGCAAGTGAGGTTACTAATCCCTGGTTCAAACGAGCAGGCCCCGTCTATAGCGGCAGTGAGGGAGCTGATACCCTTAGCGGCCAATACTACATCGTTCAAAATGACGTAACCATTAAGGGGAACTTGACGGTAGATGGCAGCAATGGTGGTCTGGTTCTCTGCGCGGGCGCAACGCTGACGATCGAAGGCGCTTTGATCCTCAGCAACAACAACGACTTTCACATTTACGGCGAGACAACCACGAGCGGCAACACCGGGAAGCTGGTCATCAACAACAGCGGCGATGGCGCGGCGATCCAAAGCGATTTCACCTATGGCGGTTCGCTCGCGATCCACAGCGGCAATTTGGAGATCAACAGCGCATCCGGCAGTTTGGTCAAGAACGTCACGCTGAGAGTTGAAAACACCAATCAGAACCAGAACGGCCCCATCTATACAGTAATGAAAGCCACGCGCACTGACGCGTCCGGCAGCAAAGAGCTGAAATACGAGGATTGGGCCGGGCTCGCAGCCGATAAAACCGATCTGACGGGCAGCACGCTCGTTATTGAGTATTGCAAACACACTAACAACGATGAACAGGAATATATAACCGACAAAGAAACCGATGCTGACGGCCATTGGCACCATCGGCATTGCACGACGTGCGGCTTTAGCTGGGCTTCTGAGCAGTATCCTCTCGCGGCCGTACCGGTCGATAAAGATACCCACAAGATATACTGTGATGTCTGCGAGAACTATGTGCCGAAGACAGAAGCGCACACTGAGCCAGTAACGGTCAAGGCCGTTCCCACCGAGGACGGCAAAGGACATACCAATAAAGTTTGCGGCGTATGTGACTATGCGCTCGGCGAGCCGGAAGCGCATACCTACATCAAAAACACTAACGGCAGCTGCGACACGTGCGACTTTACGCCGTTTATGAGCGACAGCGAGGGTAACCTGTACGACAAAGACAGCTATCAGGAAGCCTTTGAAAAGGCTGCCGACAGCAATGGTGCGGTCACGCTGACGCTGGTGTCCGAAGTGACCGGCGAAGGTGCGAATATCTGGACAAACTCCATTGAATTCAACTATCCGGGCAAATCTGTCACGCTGGACATGGGCGGCATCACGCTGAGCAGTACCGGTGAAGCGGCGCTGCTCGTCTCCGGCGGCGAGCTGATCATTCAGAATGCCGCAACGCTGGAAGGCGCAAGTGCTTCCGGAGAACTCTCCTCCACCCCGGCCATCAAAGTCACGGACGGTGCGCTAACCTTCAACGGTACAGTCAACGCCACCGGCGGTGCGAAGAATTCCAGCGCCGCACCGGCCATCCTTGTTGAGGGCGGCACGGTGACCTTTGGTCAGACTGTGACCGCAACGGCGGCGGAAAATGATGATGGTGCGGATAACGCGGCCGCGCCTGCCATCAAGATTTCGGGCGGCAAGGCGATCTTTAACGGCGACGTGACCGCCAAGGGCGGTTTGCGGGGTAAAAGCGGCAATCTCCTGTACTGCGAGCCTGCGATTTTAGCCAACGGCGGCGAACTGGATTTCAACGGCGATCTGGATTTGAACGGCGGCTTGACGATCACGAACGACGCAAAATTGACGAAGGGCCTGACCAAAGGCAAGTTCCAGATCAAGTACCTCAAAGCTGATGGCACAGCAAAAAGCGTATCCGGGGATCGCGTATCGGTCGAGGGCAGCAACGTCTACAAGAACGCGAAGTTGGGCAACGTGAATAAGCTGCTGGCAGACGATCATATTTTTGTAAACCTTGATCTGGACGACAAGAATAACTATTATTTTACTACCTCCCGTGAAGCTTTGTCGGGCTGGGACGTTACCATCAAGTACCATGAGCACGAATTCGACGCGAATAACGGCTATAAGTGCGTCTGCGGCGTGAGCTGCGACCATCCTAAGTATGAAAACGGCGCGTGCACTGTCTGCAGCAAGCCCTGCGAGCATGGGAATGTGGACTCGTCTCCGACCGGTCACATCTGCCGCGATTGCGGCCAGAAAATGCTCGTGCAGAACACGTTTGGCAGCCGAAATGATCCCGCAAACTTTAAGTTTGCGTACTTTACCAGCCTGAAGGACGCCATGGCTGCCGCCACCGAGGACGGCTGGACGGTGAAGCTGCTGGATAACATTGATCAAAGCAACAAAACAGCGTGTCTCACCGGCGATGACAAAACTGTCACGCTGAATCTGAATGGCAAAAACATCACAGGCGGCTGGATTGATGTTGGAATCGCTCAGGATGGGAAGGTTATCAATTCCAGCAGACTGAATATCACCGGCAGCGGCAGCTTTGACGGTATGATCGGCATTAGCGCGAAAGGCACGCTCGATTTGAGTGACTGGGACGGCGGCACGATCAAAACTGTGGACCTGTCCAAGAGCGGCAATGACGAATGCACGCTGATCGTGGGTGAAAAAGCGGGCACCATCAACACTCTGAGTTTTTATAACTGGCCGTCAGACAAGATAAGCAATACCAAACTCACCGGCGGCACTTATGGCAGCATTCCGATCACTATGAACTCCGACGGCTACATTTTATTCAGCGATCTGCTTGCTCCGGGCTATGCGTTCCAGTACACCGACGGCTCCGGATTCTTGCCCTACGATACAAAAGCCCTCTACGCAAACAGCATCACTACCATCTCCAACGTCAAGGTCGTCCGCTGCACCAGCCACGTTGACGCAAACAGCGACAAACACTGCGACTACTGCAACGCCGATTTGGAGGCGGACGCCGTCGCCACCCTGACGGTGGGCGGCGCGACCTACTACTACACCGACCTCCCCGCCGCCCTCGCCAAGGTCAGCACAGACGGCGGCACGGTCAAGCTGCTGAACGACGTGACCGGTCTCACCGGCCCGCTCAAGATTGAAAACACGCAAGACCTCGCCATCACCCTTGACCTGAACGGCTACCTGCTCTCCGGCTCCGGTGACAGCGAAGGCAACACCTTCCTCCAGGTCCTCGGGAACGTGACCATCTGCGACAGCGGCGTTATCAATCGCGGCAGGATCGGAGGCACGAACTCCGGCAACGTGTGCGTAAGCAGCGGCACGCTGACCGTCACCGGCGGCGATTTTCTCTGCCCGGTTACTGTCCAAGGCGGCAACATGGAAATCAGCGGCGGCATCTTCGCGTCTCTGGAAGCGCCCAACGGCACCGCTGTCAGCACCCTGCTGGCAGACGGCTATACCCTCAAGTACAACGGCGGCAGCTGGCTGGACGGTGGAGAACTCGCGGCACAGACCGCAACCAATGTCACCGCCGAGGCGGCCCCCATCCACTCCGTCACCCTGTCGGCAAACGACACGCCGTTGACCCTCAACGAGCGCGGCTGGTACACCCTCACCATGGAATACGGCCAGCCCGTCACCCTGAACGTGTCCGCCCAGGGTCCGGCGGCGACGAAGTCTCTGACGTGGTATCCCGTGAAGCTGACTGCTGACGGTAAACCCGAAATGACGGGTCAAGCTCTGCCGGGCCAAAACGATAAGACCACCCTCGACCTGTCCACCCTCACCGTCGGCAAGCACGCTTACGCCATCTCTGTCTCTGACAGCCAAAGCGGATACCAGGTGGTCTCGTATGTCATCATCACCGTCACCAAAATCGACCTCGCAAATGCCACGGTCACGATCAGCGGTTGGCCCACGGACGGAAAGGTCAGATTCAGTCCCTTTTATCGTCCTGCGGCTTCTGTGCTCGCCATTTTCGGCAACAGGGTGACGAACGAGATCACGGTGACAGCGAATGGTAAGAAGGGTACGCTGAGCAATGATGACTACACCTACAAAGATGCCACCGCGACTCAGGTTGGCAAATACACGCTGACCATCACGGCCACGGATTCCTGTAAGAACTACACAGGCTCTAAAACCTTCGACTGGGAGGTCACTCCGTGCCAGCTGTACAAGCCGAGCTACCTGGGCAACCAAACGTACACAAAAATCTACGACGGCACCACCAACCTGCCGGAATCGTATCACTACTATGCCCTCTTCTCCTACAAGGAGGACCAAGAGCGGGAAGTTGACTGGCGCAATGACACGAGCAAGAGCAATTACGAAGTGACCGCCGCGGAGTTTGTCTCCCCTGACGCGGGCGAGAATAAGCCCATCAACCAGACGATCACGCTGAAAAACGAGAACTTCGTCTTTGCTCCGACCGATATGATCAACCTCAAGGGAATCACCACCACTGACAAGACCATGACCTATACGAATTTCACGATACAGGAGGCCTACGGGCGCGCTGACACGACCTTCAACATCGAAAAGGCCACCGTGCCCGACTTCAACAAAGAGGTCACGCTGGACATCGTCAACGATCTGGAAAACACCTACACCATCGACCTGCCCACCCTGCCCGCGCTGGAAAGCGTAGTCTTGTCGGTCAGCCCATAGGTGCCCCGGGTGCTCTCAAAAAAGGCCTCGTCACAGGGGGCTGCACCGGGCATGGCCAGCTTTGCTAAAAAGTTATCGTCCCGCTCACTCAGCCGGAACACCAATGTCAGCGCCCCATTGGCCGAAACCCCCAGACTGCTTTCGTCCGCCAGCCCCGCCAGCACAGCGGCGCTATTCTGGATGGCGGAAAACTCCACCGCATAGGGCGAAGCGGTATCGGCGCGGAAAATGCGCCGGAACGCAAACACAAAATCCTCGGCGGTAATATCGTACTCTGCAGCTGCACCCTTGGCGGCTGCATAGCGCAGGCCGTCCTTCAGGGTAAAGGTGTATGTCAGCCCATCGGGGGAGACCGTCCACTTTTCGCACAGCCCCGGCACAAGTTCACCGTCCGGGTCTTTGCGCACCAGCGTGCCGTACAGATTCTCACAGGCGATCACGTCCGACGCACCGGAAGCCACCTGCGGGTCCAGATTTGCGGGGATGCTGTCCACGAACCAGGTAAAGCTGGCAGAGTTTGTGGAGCTGCCGCAGCCGGTCAGGGCAAAAAGAAACGCAGCAGCCAGTACCGCTGCGGTAAAACGCAACCATCGTTTCAAAAAGAATAACCTCATTCCGTTCATCTTCGCGCAGAAACGGCAAAAAACGCTCTGCAACGACAAGTGTAGCAGAAAGCAGCAGAAAAAACAATTGCCTTTTTGTGAATTTACCGGGCTTTTTGAAGCAGACTGTGCGGTTTTCCGTTGCCAATTGCGCGCAAATGGACTATAATGGTACAGCAAAGTGATTCCCGCGCTGCCCGTGCGGCGCGGTGCTATACCATGATCCTATAGAGGAGGAACTGTTTTTATGCAGAAAGATCAGCAGAAGCTTGCCCAGCTTATTCAGGGCAAAAAGGTCGCCTTTATCGGCGCAGGCGTCAGCCACAAGACCCTCATCAAGGAGTTTGTGGAGCTGGGCGCTCATGTGACCCTGTGCGACCAGAAAAAGAGCGTGGAGGACTTTGGCGATTACGCCGCCACCATTCGGGAGCTGGGCATCGACCTGAGCCTTGGCGAAAACTATCTGGACGGCTTCAAGGGACAGGACATCATCATGCGCACCCCGGGCTTTGTGGGCTACTTTGAAAAGCCCCTGCAGGACGCTATGGCTGCCGGTACCATGGTCACCAGCGAGGTGGAACTGTTTTTCGATTTCTGCCCCTGCGAGATCGTGGCCGTGACCGGCTCGGACGGCAAGACCACCACCACCACCCTCATCTCCAAGTTCTACGAGGCCGCAGGCCGCAAGGTGCATCTGGGCGGCAACATCGGCGCAGCGCTGCTGCCCATGCTGCCGGAGGTATCCCCGGAGGATGTGGCTGTGGTGGAACTTTCCAGCTTCCAGCTGATCAGTATGCACGCAAGCCCCAACATTGCCGTGGTCACCAACGTGACCCCGAACCATCTGGATCACCACAAGGACATGCAGGAATACATCGATGCAAAGCGCAATATCCTGCTGTACCAGAAGCAGCCCTGCCGCGCCGTGCTGGGCTATGAGAACGAGATCAGCCGCTCCATGCAGGCAGACTGCAAGGGCAAGCAGGTGTGGTTCACCCGCCTGCACGATACCGACAACGGTGCCTTCCTGCGCAAGGAGGACGGCATGCTCTGCATGGCCGAGGATGGCGTTGTGACCCCCTTCCTTGCCCAGAAGGATGTCAAGCTGCGCGGCCTGCACAACATCGAAAACCTGCTGGCTGCCGCCGCTGCCGTGTGGGGCGAAGTGCCCGTAGAAGCCATCCGTCAGGTGGGCAGCACCTTTACCGGCGTGGAGCACCGCATCGAGCCGGTGCGCACTCTGGACGGCGTGCTGTACTATAACGATTCCATCGGCACCAGCCCCACCCGCACCATTGCGGGCCTGCGCAGCTTTGACCAGAAGGTCATCCTCATTGCGGGCGGCTACGATAAGCACATCCCCTATGAGCCGCTGGCCCCCGAGATCGTGGCCCACGTCAAGGATCTGGTGCTGATGGGTGCCACCGGCCCCCGCATTGAAAAGGCCCTGCGGGAAGACCCCGGCTTCAACGAGGCCGCACTGCCCATCCAGCACGCGGACAATATGCAGCACGCTGTGGAGCTGGCCGGCAGAGCTTTCCGCGGCAGGCACTGCGGAACCGCTGCCTCTGGCGGAGCGTTCTGACCTGCGTGATCATTTCAGTGCGTTGACGATGTTCTTGAACTCGCGGCCGCGCACCTCAAAGTTGGGGTACAGGTCAAAGGATGCGCTGGCCGGAGACAGGATGATGATATCGCCGGGCTTTGCGCAGGCACGGGCCAGCTCCACAGCGTGCTGCATGTTGTCCGCATGCTGGATGGGCAGCTCTGCCTCGTTGAAATTCGGGTCCTCACGCACAGCCTTTTCAATGCGGGGGCCGGTAGCACCCATGAGCACCAGCTCCTTCACATGCGCCACCACTTCCGGTGCCAGCGGCTCATACGGGATGTGCTTGTCATAGCCGCCCGCGATCAGGATGACCTTCTGATCGAAGCTGCGCAGACCGGCAATGGTGCGGGTAGGGCTGGTGCCGATGGAGTCGTTGTAGTACAGCACGCCGTCCAGAGTGCGCACCGGCTCGATGCGGTGCTCCACACCGGTGAAGGGGCTGCCCACCTGCCGGATT
>OQVL01002669.1_pt1 | contig 10912 bp, 7 predicted proteins | sample 1691501 | NCBI WGS metagenome assembly OQVL01 (sample SAMN03418253, study PRJEB22391) | human gut metagenome | biome: human-gut; feature: organic feature; material: feces | host: Homo sapiens | place: Tanzania | collected 2013-01
CGGGCGTGAATCTGCCCTAAGTACGCCCTAATCCTCCCATCCGTTTTCCGCTGCGCCTCTGCGGACACGAATCCGCCCGAATCCCGCTCTTGGCCTCCCGCCTGTGCCTCCGCGGGCGACATTTGCGTGGATTCCCGCCCATAATGTATCGGATGTGCCTCAGCGGGCGTGAATCTGCCCTAAGTACGCCCTAATCCTCCCATCCGTTTTCCGCTGCGCCTCCGCGGACACGAATCTGCCCGAATCCCGCTCTCGGCCTCCCGCCTGTGTTCAAGTCCAAATCCTGTGTTTAGGCTCGGGGCTAACTTGTCCACCGGAGCGGTCTTTTCGTGGACAAAGGCCCGACATCAGTCAGTTTGTCCACCGGAACCGCCATTCCGTGGACAAATGCCCGGTGTCAGTCGGCTTGTCCACCGGATCGCCATTATTGTGGCTAACTTCTTCGTGTTGAGCCTAGTATTAAGGAAAGACAGTCTGAAAGTTGTATCTTTCCTTGGAAATAAAAGCGGATTGCTGTTTGGTGAAGTCAGAGGTCACTTTCTGCGCATAGAGAAAAGGGTTATGAGGCAGTAGAGGATGTGGCATTGCCTTGTGTAAGGCGGATCTGGCTTTTGGTCGGAGGTGATAGTTGCGGTACCGCGCGTTAAGAAGGCAGAACATCGAGGTGGAGTAGTTTGGTGTAACGCCCAGCGTTAAGGAAGCCGGTCCTACGGGACGGAGGACGAAGGGCTACGGAGCATTGTTCCGCGGGAATGGTGGGCGATGCTCCGGGATGTTGGGAGAGTTGGTGGTTAGTCCTGCGGGAAGTAGGCTGGGCTGTTGAAGGTGGAGAGGATTCCTGAGGAGGGCTCGTCTATGTGGCCGACTATGCGGCGGGCTCTGATCGGTTTTCTGTTGTAGAAGTCTTTGGCTCTGTGATCCAGGGAGTTGATGCGAACTAGTTGGGAGGAGTGGATGAACTTGCCGTCGCCGATGTACATGCCCACATGGGTTACTCTTTCTTTGGTGCTGTCTGTGGCGGCTTTGCCCCAGAACAGAAGGTCGCCCGGGAGTAGACCGCTCCAGTCAACGTCCCCGTTGTCCTTGAATATTCCTAAATCCTCCCCGACCCTTGCTTGCTGTGAGGCATTTCGCGGCAGGAGCACGCCGTTGGCGAAGTAGACGTTGCGGACGAGGCCGCTGCAATCCACGTTCTTTATTGAGGTGCCGCCCCACATGTATGGAACGCCGAGGAATCGGAAGCTCGTGGCCAGCAGGTCTTTACGAAACTCGTCTTGAGCCGTGGCCCGGTCTTTTCGATCCTTGGCCCATTTGTAGAACACATCCACGTCCTTGGCCGGGACGAAGCCGGTCTTGCCGGACGGTAGCACGACCCCTACGAAATGTTTTTTCAAGACCGCGCGACCTTCCTCGTAGCCGCTGTAACGCCCGTAAGTGTGTGTTTTGGCGCTGTACAAAATCCGAACTATGTCACCAAGCACGAAGTCGCTGACAATCCGTGAGTCAGTCGAAGGCTCCTCGTAGACGTGTGTAAGTGAGGCGGTGCAGATGTATTTCGGTGCCTCAAGGTAGTCCATAAGACCTTTCTCGTCCATCGGCACCAGCCCCATCTCGTTGACCCAGGCGGTGTAAGGTTCTGGACTCTTGATCTTTACCCAGTACCCGGACTTGTCCAGAATCTCCACAACGGTTCCCATCAAGGCTTGGTCGCCAAGTTCGGCGGTGTAGTCCGGAGCCTCGCGCATGAAGTTGGCGGAGAACTCGACCACGGCCCATTTATGGTTGGTTTCTTGAGCCAGGACGGCGATGCCTGGTGACACAAAGGCCACGGAAAGAAAAAGAATTTTTGATAAGAAGCTCATAACAAATCAGTACTGTGAGAAATTGAATCCGTCCTTTGCGCTCTTTCGCTTTAGAAAACCAACCGCTGCCTCGCTGGCGGATTCAAGTTGTAAAAATATTCACAATTCATTAGTTTTGCAAATATGTGGCGTTCTTTCTGGCGTTGAAATTCATCGATAATTCTATGGAACAGATGTTTGAGGAGAGGAAAGAGGAAAAAGATGCAAATAACAAGAAGGAAGAAATGACTATATCAGGTCTGTGCCCGAGGACGACGATAATGGGCGAAAGTGTCGCCCGGGAGTGCCAAGGAGTACCGTTGGGCGACGATGATAGGCGTAAGTGTCGCCCGGGAGTGCCGATGAACACCGTTGGGCAACGATAATAGGCTTATATGTTGCCGGGGAGTGCGGCTTGAAGGGAGGTGGTGAAGAGTCGAGGCTTTTGAGTGAGGGAGGGATTTGTGAAGTGAGTGAATATGTCATGCCAGCACCGTTGGGCGACAATAATGGCCGAAAGTGTCGCCCGGTAGTGCCAAGGAGTACCGTTGGGCAACGATAATGGGCGAAAGTGTCGCCCGGGAGTGCCGATGAACACCGTTGGGCGACGATAATAGGCTTATATGTTGCCGGAGAGTGCCGGCTTGAGGCGATGTGGGAGATGGAAAATAGTGGGTTAATAGGAGTGAAAAATGTTGCCGGAGAGTGCGGCTTTAGGAACTAAAGTGGGGATAATGTCAATGATTGACTTGTCGGAAGATAGTAAACTTTTTGGAAGATAATAACTTAATGGTGATAACATAGGAATAATGAAAAGTAATATAGAGGAATTAGCGGGAACGGTGGTAAATAAAGCTGCTGGGGAAATGGAAGCAACAGCGGCTGTAGAAACATCAGAATCATCAGAGCCAGCAGTAGATACAACAGCAACAACTGCAGCAACAACTGCAACAACTGCAACCGCAGCAGCGACAACAACAGCAGAAACATCAGCAACATCAGCAACGGCAACATTAGCAACGGCGGCGGCAACAGATTATTACTCAGATGGTAAGCACTATAACTCGTTTGTGGGGTACTATCGTCGGAGGTATGGCGAGAGGGTGCAGAAGCTGGTGCTTGACGCGGGGTTCTCTTGCCCTAACAGGGACGGAAAGGTCGGTTGGGGAGGGTGCTCCTACTGTGACAACGCGGCTTTTCATCCGGGGTATAGCACTCCGGGGAAGGCGCTGCTGGCTCAGATCGAAGAGGGGATAGAGTTCCAGAGAGTCCGGTATCCACGGGTCAGGCATTATTTGGGATATTTTCAGGCATATTCAAACACCTATGGGACTCTGGAGCGGCTTCAGAGGGCTTATGAGGAGGTGCTTAGCCATCCAGAGGTGGTGGGGATCGTGATTGGGACGCGGCCGGATTGTGTGGATGAGGAGAAGCTGGACTACCTTAGCGGACTTGCGGGCGGACGCGTGCTTAAGGGGTGGCGCAGGACTTTTGGCGGAAGTGGCATAGATGGCGGGTGGGCCAATGAAAGAAGTGCTGATAGCGGAAGTGGCACCAATGGCTGGCGGGCCGATGACAGAAGTACCAATGACAGAAGTACCAATGACAGAAGTGCCAACAGCATAAGTACCAACAGCATAAGTGCCAACAGCAGAAGTACCAACGGCGGAAGCATCGATGACAGAAGTACCAACAACGGAAGCTCCGACGGCGGGCTGCCGGAGGGGAAGACCATCGACGCGCCGATCGTTGTCGTGGAATATGGCATCGAGTCCTGCTACGACGCCACGCTTCGGAGGATCAACCGCGGCCACGACTTCGAGTGCGCGCGAAGGGCGGTGGAAATGACTGCGGAAAGGGGACTCGACACGGGGGCGCACTTCATCCTCGGGCTCCCGGGCGAGACTAGGGAAATGCTTCTGGACCAGTGCGATGCCATCTCATCGCTGCCGCTCCGTTCCGTCAAGTTCCACCAACTTCAGATCGTCAAAGGCACGGCGATGGAAAAGGAATATGCCGCCGATCCGTCGGCGTTCTACCGGCCTGGGCTTGATGAATATCTCGACTTCGTGATCGACATCCTCGAACGTTTGAGACCCGACCTCTACATCGAGCGCGTGGCCGGAGAAGTGCCGCCAAGGTTCGTGAACGACACTCCTTGGGGGCTTGTCCGCAACTTTGAGATCCTCCGCATGCTGGACAGGCGCATGGAGGAGCGCGGCGCGCGGCAGGGCCGGCTGTTTCCGAAATAAGTAGACATTGAAAAAATGATCACTAAGGCCCGCCGGCGACGGAGGAATATTCATTGTCGATGAAGGAATATGTCCCCTTGCGGCGATGAAAGATATTCATGGATGATGAAGGAATATGTCCCCTTGCGGCGGTGAAAGATATTCATTGGGATGAAAGAATATTTCCCCTTATGACGATGAGAGAGATTCCTTCGGCGGGCGAAAGGAAGCGGGACTACTTACGGGCTACTTATTTTTAACGCTTACTAACAGCAACTATTGCGTGAAAATTCTTATATTTGTCAAATTTATTTGATTACAATGGCGAAGTTTGTAAACCGAGAGATTCCTGAAGGCCTCACCTTCGATGATGTTTTACTGGTTCCGGCACATTCCGATGTACTTCCACGTGACGTTGATGTCACAACAAATTTCACGACAGACATTAGGCTCCACACTCCGATCGTGTCCGCGGCGATGGACACCGTCACGGAGGCCGATCTTGCCATCGCTATGGCAAGGGCTGGCGGTATCGGCGTGATCCACAAGAACATGCCGATCGAGAAGCAGTGCGAGCAGGTCAGGCATGTGAAAAGGGCGGAGAACGGCATGATCTATGACCCTGTCACCATCAGCCCGGACGCGACTGTCGGCAATGCGCTGGCCATGATGAAGAAGCATCACATCGGCGGCATTCCGGTTGTTGACGGCAACGGCTTCCTTATCGGCATCGTCACGAACCGTGACCTCAGATTCCAGGAGGACATGCAGCTGCCTATCTCCCAGGTGATGACACGGGAGAATCTCGTGACCGCGCCTAAGGGCATAACCTTGGCGGAGGCCACGAGGATCCTTCAGCACAGCAAGGTCGAGAAACTTCCTGTTGTGGACGGCGACGGCAAGCTTGTCGGGCTGATCACTTACAAGGATCTGATGAAGATCAAGGACAACCCTATCGCGTCAAAGGACAGCAAGGGCCGTCTCCTGGTGGCAGCTGCCGCCGGCATCAAGTCCGACACGATCGAGAGAATCGGCATGCTCATTGACGCGGGTGCGGACGCTGTTGTCCTGGACACCGCACACGGCCATTCCGAGGGCGTTCTGCAGATGATCCGCAAGGCCTGCGATGCCTACAAGGATTTCCAGATCATCGCCGGCAATGTCGCCACAGGAGCCGGAGCCAAGGCTCTTGCCGAGGCCGGAGTCAAGGCTGTCAAAGTCGGTATCGGCCCCGGCTCGATCTGCACGACCAGAATCATCGCCGGCATCGGTGTTCCTCAGCTGACGGCTGTCATGGAGGCCTCCTATGCCCTTAAGGGTACGGGAGTTCCTGTCATAGCCGACGGCGGCATAAGATATTCGGGAGACATCGTGAAGGCCCTTGCCGCAGGCGCCGGCACCATCATGGCAGGCTCCCTGCTTGCCGGAACGGAGGAGTCTCCGGGAGAGACCATCATCATGAACGGAAGGCGCTTCAAGTCCTATCGCGGCATGGGATCGCTTGAGGCTATGGAGCAGGGTTCCAAGGACAGGTATTTCCAGGACATGGAGGCAGACATCAAGAAGCTCGTTCCGGAAGGAATCGTGGCTCAGGTGCCTTACAAGGGAACCGTCTCCGAGGTCGTGTACCAACTTGTCGGCGGACTCCGCGCCGGTATGGGGTACTGCGGCGCCCACACGATCGCCGATCTGCGTGACGCCCAGTTTGTGCGCATCACCAACGCGGGATTCCTTGAGAGCCATCCGCACGATGTGACCATTACGAAGGAAGCCCCTAACTATTCGAGATAATCGTCAGATAGCCAGATGTTTCCAAAAAGGTTGCAAATAGTCCTGCTGGGTGTGCTGCTGGCTCTCCTGCCTTCATGCAAGGCCATCTCCTCGCTTATTCACGACGGGGAGGTGGTCGCGAAGCTGGGGGATCACAAGCTGTACCGCTCGGAACTTGATGATGTGATACCAAAGGGCACGTCGCCGGAGGACAGTGTCAATCTGGCCAACCTCTACATCAATTCATGGGTCAGGGACAAGGCCTTCATGGACATCGCGCAGCAACGTCTGTCCAAGGAGGAGAAGGATGTCTCGAAAGAGCTTGAGGCCTACCGCCAGTCGCTTCTCCGCTATCGTTACGAGCAGCGCTACGTCAATGAGAGGCTTGACACGACCGTCTCCGAGAAGCAGATAACGGACTATTACGACTCTCATAAGGAAACCTTCAAACTTGAGCGTCCGATTCTCAAGGCCCGTTTCCTGAACATTGACAAGGATTCTCCTAATCTGGCCAAGATCAAGAAGTTGATGTCTTCGGACAAGGTCGAGGACGTGGTAGCGGCGGACAGCGTGGCGTTCAACTCCGCCCGCCGCTACCACGACTATTCCGGGGAATGGATCGATGCGATCAAGCTGGCGGCGGAATTCGGAGTGGACTATGTACAGATGCTTTCCCAGCGTTCCGGACAGTTCATCCAGATCCCGGACGGGGAGGACAAAGTCTCTGTGGCTTTTATAGTTGACTATGTCAAGGCCGGCGAGATCGCTCCGGTCGAGTACTGCGAGGACAGGATCAGGGACATCATCATAAGTGGAAGAAAGCACGAGCTCCTTACCGGTTTGGAACGGGACTTGATAGAAGATGCCAAGCTTAGGGAGAATTTTGTAATATATTAGAGATGATAAAGAAAGTAGCAATCACCATCTTCGCCCTCGCGTCAGTTTGCGCGATGGCTTCGGCTCAGAAATACAAGTACGTTGACAAGACGATCGCGGTTGTCGGCAACGAGGCTGTCTTGATCTCGGACATCGAGGGTGCCGTCAAGGACAGAAGCGCCCAGGGACTGTCCTCCGACAGGAATGTCCGCTGCGAGGTGCTGGAGTCCATCCTTGAATCCAAGATATTCCTGATGCAGGCAAGGATCGACTCTCTGACGGTCAATCAGGACATGGTCGAGGGAAGCCTTTCCCAGCAGGCTGACAGAATGCTGACCTACCTTGGAGGGGAAGATAAGGTTGAGGAATATTTCGGGAAGCCTCTCTACCGTCTCCGCCAGGAATGGCGCAAGCAGTACGAGGACATGAGCCTCACCCAGCAGGCGCAGCAGGAAATCATGAGGAAGATTCCGGAGATGACCCCTTACGATGTCAAGGAATATCTTGACACGGTCGACGCGAAGAACCTTCCGATTGTCCCGATCAAGTACCAGCTCAGCCAGATCTGCATCTATCCTGACCGTGAGGCGGCCAACATGGCTGTGCGCGAGAAGCTTCTGGATCTGCGCGAGAGGATCATCAACGGAGAGAAATTCTCCACTTTGGCACGAATATATTCGGAGGACCCTGGCAGCGCCCGTAAGGGAGGTGAGCTTGGAATGGCCTCAAAGTCAATCTTCTGGCCAGTGTTCTCTGATGCTGCGATGGCTCTCAAGCCGGGTGTCATCTCGCAGATTGTCGAGACGCCGGACGGCTTCCACATCATAGAGGTCATCGAGAAGAAGGGGGACATGTTCAATGCCCGCCACATCCTGATGAAGCCTAAGTACACCGACGAGGACAGGGAAAAGGCGTTCAAGACGCTGGACAGCCTTCGTACCGAGATCAACAACAACGCTGTCACATTCCAGATGGCGGCCAACTTCTACTCACAGGATCCGGCCACCAAGACTAACGGCGGACAGATGTCGGATCCGAACACCGGCTCGGCCTATTTCGAGATTGACCAGCTTAAGCCTGAGGACTACATGGCCATCAAGGATCTGAAGGAGGGCGAGATCTCGGAACCTGTTGAGTCTACGGACAATGACGGTCGCCAGGATCAGGTCAAGGACTATGTGGTCGGCAAGACCATCTACAAGATCATCAAGGTTGACCGTATCATCCCTGCCCACACTGCGTCCTTCGACGAGGATTTCAGCCAGATCCAGGAACAGGTGCGCCTTGACAAGCAGATGAGGGCGATCGACGACTTCCTCGCCGGAAAGATCAAGGAGACTCACATCATCATCGATCCGATGTTCAGGGACTGTGAGTTCCGCCGCTCCGGCTGGGCATCAAAGTTCGCGGAAGACTGATGCTCCCGAGACGCCTGGCATATTCATTACTCCTTTTGCTGCTCACGTTCAGCCTTTCCGCCCAGACCACGGAGCGGAAGGACAGTCTTGTGAGGCTGCTTGGCTGTGATGAGTTGCAGCAGGTTGATGAATATGGTGTCCAGTACCGCAAGGCCTTGGGTCACGCGCGTTTTGAGCACAACTCGACCCTGCTGGTCTGTGACACCGCCTTGTGGAACGTCAACACGAATGTGATCAACGCCTTCGGCAATGTCCGGATCATCCAGAACAGCACGGTGCTCAGCAGCGAGAGTCTGGATTACCTGATCGACCAGAACCTCGCGCAGTTCCGAGGCTCTTTGGTGCAGCTTCGGGACAAGGACGGCAACACGCTCAGGACAAGGGATCTGGACTACAACACGAAGGACAGTGTCGCGGTTTTTCGTGGCGGAGGAGCCTTGCGTGACAAGGACGGCCAGGTCATCGAGAGTGTCGAAGGGTCTTATTTCTCCAAGCTCAGCACGTTCACGTTCACGAACAATGTCAACATGTACACGGACTCGATGTTCGTGAAGACGGATTTTCTCAGCTACGACACCGAAGCCAACCGTGCCACGTTCGGCACCGGCACCAATGCCTGGAAGGACGACAACATGCTTTCCTCCAAGGCCGGTCTCTATGAGAGAAACATTGATAAATTCACCTTCACCACCGACGTCCATCTTTTGACCGAGGGTCAGGAGGCCTGGGCCGACACGCTGGTCTACTACCGCGCCCGTAATGAAGTGGAGATGTTCGGTCATGCCGAGTTGTTGGACACGAGCCGCAATGTGGCCGCTGTCGCAGGCTACATGCAGTACATCGATTCCTTGTCCTATGTCAAGATGACCAGGGATCCTGCCGTCATCATGATCAGTGAGCAGGACGGAAAGAAGGACACCGTCTATGTCGGAGCTGACACTTTGATCCTTCGTTCGATACCGAAGTGCGAGGTGGACTCTGTCGAGTTTGTCAGGTCAGAGGCCCGATTGAAGGAGTTGAATGTTGATCCTATCACGGAGTACCGTCGCAAGGCTGCCGAGGCTGCCAAAGCCGCTGCCGAGGAGGCCCGGAAGAAGATGGAGGATGAAGACCCGAACGCGAGGGGATCCTTTGACAAGGGAGCCGCCGCGCTGGCCGAAAGCAGAAAACCGATCCTTCCCGCCCCGTGGGATGATGATGTCATTGAATATGAACCGCCTCGCTGGTGCTGGACACCGCCGGCCACGGAGTCATATTCTTTGCCGGTCGCCGGGCTTGTCAAAACTCCCGCCCACCCGCTCGCTCAGAACCCCGACACTTTGAAGTCGGCAAGTCTCAAGCCTCAGGCCGACACCCTTCGCACCCGGTCCAATACCCTTCGCACCACGGCAGACACCCTTCGCGCCTCTGCTGACACTCTGAGGCCTCAGTTGGACACAACGGCGTTCCCGACTGACAGTCTTGGCTTCGCAAAAGATTCGCTGGCCATGGCGGACTCCCTTTCCATTGCCGCGAAAGACTCGCTTGACCTGCCCCCGAAAGACTCCACCAAGATCAATTTCATCTACGGAATCAGTAATGTCAAGGTCTTCAGAAGCGACATGCAGGTCGCGTGTGACTCTCTGGCCTACACCGACCTTGACTCGTTGATACGTCTCTACAGGAAGCCCTACATCTGGAATGAGATCAAGAGACAGTACACGGCGGACAGCATAACCGTGATTGTCAAGAACCAGTCCATCGAGCGCGCGAGCCTGATGTCAAACGCCTTCATCATCGTCCAGGAGGACTCCCTCTCGTTTGATCAGATCAGGGCGACGGAAATGATGGCCTATTTCGACAGCACTGGAACACTCCGGCGTTTCGACGCGATGGGCGGGGCGTCCGGTGTCTTCTTCATAGAGGAGAACAATTCGCTTGCGACGGTCAACAAGTTCGAGTCGAAGATGATGACGGCCATTTTGAAGGAAGGGAACATTCAGGATCTCAACTATTTCGACGCAGTCAAGAGCGATGCCTATCCTGTCGTCCAGCTAAAGAAGGACGAGAGGATTCTTAAGGGTTTCGACTGGCAGCCTGAAAAGCGTCCCAAAGGTCCGGAGGACATCACCGAGTACAAGCCGCGAGAGTCTCAAAGGTCTGTCTACGAGCAGATTCCACGTGCGAAATTCGCCGAGACCGACATTTATTTCCCTGGCTATATGAGCAGCGTCTATAAGATGCTTGCGACCCAGGATTCTCTGAAGCGCGTCCGTAAGGCGGAGAGGAAGCGGCTGGAGGAGTTGCGTAAGGCCGAGGAGGCTCGTGTGGCGGATAGTCTGCGGGTGGCAGCCGACAGTCTTGCGCTCCGGGACAGCCTTGCCAGAAAGGACAGTCTGGCTTTGAAGGACAGCCTTGCGTTGAGGGATTCCTTGGCCGCGCGTAAGGACAGCATAGCGTTGAAAGATACCTTTGCGGTTTCCGCGGACAGTGCGTCTGTAAAGAATCCGTTGGATCCGGCAGCGGCGAGGAAGGCTGCGAAAGAGGAAAGCCGCAGGAAGCGTGCGGAGGCGCGTGAGGCAAGATGGGCCGAGCTTGACGCCCGTGATGAGGCCAAGGCCAAAGTCAAGGAAGAGAAAGCCTTGAAAAGGAAACGTAAGAAGACCCTCAAGACGCTGAAAGCAATGGAGAAGCGGCGTGCCAAGGAAGATCGGATGCTGGAACGCTATCGTCTCCGCTTCGAGAAGCAGAAAGCCAGAAAAGAAGCCCGGGCCGCCAAACGCTCCGTCCGCTGATG
>OQVL01002671.1_pt1 | contig 10911 bp, 8 predicted proteins | sample 1691501 | NCBI WGS metagenome assembly OQVL01 (sample SAMN03418253, study PRJEB22391) | human gut metagenome | biome: human-gut; feature: organic feature; material: feces | host: Homo sapiens | place: Tanzania | collected 2013-01
GACCTTGTTCGCGTTCCTTTGAATAAAAGATGTTCGGTAAAATGAGTTATGCCGTGTTCACCATCGCGTTCAAGACGGCTTCCTACAGAAAACCAAAAACCGATTGCAACTGTTTTAGAAGTCACAACCGGTTCCGTAAAGAGCATAACCCTGTTCCGCAGTTTTATTGCGTTGACAGGCATTTATTGTCCTTTAAATCAGCCGTTTTTCCTGGCCTGATCTTCAATGGCATCAATGTAAGAAAGATTAAGTCTTCCCATCTTGTCTACCTCAAGAAGTTTTACAGGAATTACCTGTCCTTCCTTAAGAACATCGGTAACCTTCTCTACGCGGCTTCTTGAAAGCTTTGAAATATGGCAAAGACCTTCTTTTCCAGGAAGAATTTCAACGAAAGCACCAAAGTCCATAATGCGCTTTACTGTTCCGTTGTAAATTGTACCCGGCTCCGGATCTTCGCAGATTCCCTTAACGGCTGCCTTTGCTGCATCCGTAGAAATAGCTGTCTTTCCGTAGATTGTAACTGTTCCGTCATCATCAGTGTTGATTGTAACACCGTACTGCTGGCACAAAGACTTTACGTTCTTTCCGCCCGGTCCGATAAGGGCACCAATCTTGTCTACAGGGATCTTAAGGCTGTCAATTTTCGGGGCATACTGGCTTATTGGCTGCGGTTTGTTAATGCACTTTTCCATTATGTCAAGAATATGATTGCGTCCGCGTTTAGCCTGATCAAGAGCCTTGCGCATAATGTCCATAGAAACACCGGCAATCTTGATATCCATCTGGAAGCCTGTAATACCATCTCTTGTACCGGCTACCTTAAAGTCCATGTCTCCAAGATGATCTTCTTCACCAAGAATATCAGAAAGAATTGCATACTTTTTGTACTGCGGTCCGTCTGTAATAAGACCCATGGCTATACCTGCAACCATCTTTTTCATAGGAACACCGGCAGCAAGAAGTGAAAGACATCCGCCACAGGTAGAAGCCTGTGATGAAGAACCGTTTGATTCCATAATTTCAGAAACAACACGGATTGTATACGGGAATTCGTCCCTTGAAGGAATCATCGGTGCAAGTGAACGGCGTGCAAGGTTTCCGTGTCCAATTTCGCGGCGTCCTGTAGAAAGTTTACCTACTTCACCTACAGAATATGGCGGGAAGTTATAGTGAAGAATAAAATTCTCGCTGCGATCACCTTCAATATCGTCATAAACCTGCTCGTCCATTGCAGTTCCAAGAGTAGTAACAGCAAGAGACTGTGTTTCACCGCGTGTAAAGAGTGCACTTCCGTGTGGACGTGGAAGAACATTTACTTCGCATGTAATCGGGCGGATATCTTCTGTTCCGCGACCGTCAATTCTGAGTCCCTTGTCAAGAATGCTTGAACGCAGAATTTTGTACTGGATGTCATCAAAAAGAGCATCATAAAGGCGTGCCTGAACATCATCTTCAAGCTGCTCCTTATAGTGCTCGGCAACCTGCTTCTTTACAGCCTTGACTGCATTTCCGCGGGCCATTTTTCCCTTCTGGAAGCAGGCTTCCTTCATAAGAGGAACAGCTTCTGCTTCAATAGCTTCTGCATTTTCAAGTTTAACATCAAGAGGAGCAAGAGGAAGCTTGTCTTTTCCTGCAAGCTTCTGGAGTTCTTCCTGAAGAATACACATCTCCCTGATAAAGTCCTGTGCTTTTTCAAGAGCGCCAAGCATAACATCTTCACCGGCTTCATTTGCACCGCCTTCAACCATTGTAAATCCGTCTTTTGTTCCGGCAACAACAATTTCGAGCTGGGACTTTTCAATCTGCTCATATGTAGGGTTAAGAACATATTCACCGTTAAGGTAGCAGACGCGAACACCTGCAACAGGACCATGGAACGGAATATCACTGATTGTAACAGCAGCAGAAGCAGCAATTACTGCAAGAATATCAGGAGGGTTTTTTCCGTCAACAGAAACACATGTCGGAACAATCTGAATTTCGCGTCCGAATGTAGGTTCAAAAAGAGGTCTCATAGGTCTGTCAATAAGGCGGCTTACAAGAATTTCCTTATCCTTTGGACGACCTTCACGCTTTACAAATCCGCCGGGAATTTTTCCTGCGGCATAAAATTTCTCATTATAATCGACAGTAACGGGAACAAAATCCATACCTTCCGTTACGTTGCTTGAAGCGCAAACCGTAGCTATGACGGCAGTGCCTCCGAACTGTGCATAAACGCAGCCGTTAGCCTGCTTTCCAATTTTACCTGTCTCAAGGATCAGGTCTGTGTCACCGATTTTTTTCGTTACTCTTTGAATCATCTTTTCCTTCTATAATATATAAATTCTTTTACTTCCAACGGGAAAAAAGTATCCCTGGGCGAACCGTTTGAACAGCCGGAACACCTCATACAACACAAACGGCAGTCTGACTCAAAAAATATGACCCAGGCTGCCGTCTGACACAACTCTTACTTGCGAATACCAAGTTCCTTAATAAGAGAGCGGTATGTCTCAAGATCCTTGCGCTGAAGATACTTAAGCATCTTGCGGCGTGATCCTACTACCTTAAGAAGACCGCGTGAAGCACAAGCGTCCTTGGGAAACTGCTTGCAGTGTGCGGTAAGTTCCTTAATGCGCTCTGTAAGAAGTGCAATCTGAACTTTTGCATTGCCGGTGTCTGTTGCTCCGGCTCCAAACTTCGTTACGATAGATGAAGTTGTTTCTTTTGTAAGTGCCATTACTTACTCCTTGTGTTTTCCAACCTTCAATATTTACCTGGGACCAACTGACATTTTAGATTCCAAGCAAAATTAATTATACGGCGGGAATAAAATTTACAGTCCGCACACGCTCCGATGTACCAGCCGCAGGAAGAAGCAAAGAAATGCGTCCCCCGCTTACTGAACAAACGGTATGCAGTGTATTCAGCCCGGAAGGATCTTTTTCAGAACTTCCGTCGGACAAAACTGCAACAACATTATAGTCTCCGTCAGAAGGCAAAACCTGTTCCGAAGAAGACTCCGTTTCAAACCACGAAAAATCACTCGAAGACTTTTTTTTGGAAATCTTCCAGTCAAAACCCGAGCAATCGTATGAAAACGGTCTTAAAAGCATTTTCTGAACATCTGCAAAACAGGCCTTTTTAACAGAATCACGTATTCTTGAAGAACTTACACGTTCACCGTTAAAATCCACATTGTCAACACAAACCAGCTCAAAACCTGACTCCACAGACATTTTGCGAAGGCTTTCCATATCAAGTGAACCTTTGTAACCGCACCTGAAGTCCTTTCCTTCTACCAGTCTTTTCATGTTAAGCAACGACAGAAGTTTTCTGACAAAAACGCTTCCTTCCATTCTACTGAATTCATCAGAAAAGTCAATTACCACAACAAAGTCAACGCCTTTCTGAGCACAGTAATCTATTCTCTGCCTTAAAGTAGAAACATCACCCTGGTAGTCTGAATCAAAACTACGGAATGACTTTCTGAACATCAGAATACCCGAAACAAGACCGCTGCCTGCCAGTACACCGTCTACAAGTTTTGCATGACCGCTGTGAAAACCGTCAAAACTTCCTACAGAAACAGAAGTTCCCTTTGCAAGCCATTCAACAGGAAAAGCCCTGCCTGAAATTTCGTCCCATGAAAAAACAGAAATTTTCTTTTCTTTTTCAGGCGGAACAACGAATCCGTACGAAAGTCTGTAATCTTCATTTATTTTTATAATTCCTGCAAAAGAACGGTCAGGATAAAATACAGAAATCTCGTCGGGATTATAGAAGATATAGTCTTTTTCGGGTCCCTGGTCTTTTGTAAACATGCGTGACGAAAGAGGACGCCCGTTAAGATAGGAACGCAAAAATTCTTCTTTAAGCGTATCGCATCTGAATCCGCAGAGAGAAGCAAGTTCCGGGGTAAACATTCTAAAATGACTGCGTATGTCGTCTACAACTTCCTGCGGATCGGTAACACGGTTCTTTTTTTTGTCTGCCGCAATTTTTTCCGAAAGCCTGTCACGCTCTTTTTGAAAGCGCATATCGTTTTTTATTCCAGAGTCTATTGTAAATTCCCCGAGCATAGAAACACATGCAGCATCTTCAAGTTTGAACGGACCAACAGAAGTTCTTCTTAAAGCACTCAAATGCGCGCAGGTTCCGCACGCCTGTGCAATATCCCTTGCCAAAGCCCTGATATACGTTCCCTTTGAACAGACAATTTCAAGAAGAGCATAGGAACACGGGTCACTGTCACTTGCAGCACGGTAATCGAGCATTGTGTTTGAATAGACAAAAACCTGACGGCTTTCCATAGTGACGGCTTTTCCGGTTCTGGCCATATCGCTGGCACGTTTTCCGCCAACATGAACTGCAGAATAAACAGGCGGTGTCTGAAGAAGGGCTCCTGTAAACGACGGAAGCACAGTCTCAATTTCTTCTTTTGAAGGAGCACGGCCTGTTGCAGTAACAGCTCCGCCCGGGTCAAGTGTATCGGTACCGCGTCCAAAGCAGACAACAGCCCTGTAAGTTTTAGTAAACCCGGTTATATGCGGAACAAGATGCGTAAGACTTCCACTCAGTACAACCAGAAGACCTTCGGCAAACGAATCGAGTGTACCCGTATGCCCTACCTTATCTGTACCGAGAGCATGTTTGATACTCCAGAGAGAAGAAAAACTTGTAATTCCCGGAGTCTTTGCATAAAGCATAACCCCGGAAGGAGAATATTTTTTATTCATCAGATTTTCTTTCTGACTCAAGCGCATTCAGTTTCTGTACCATCTTATAACCTTCCTTCATGCTGAAGTCGGCAATAAACGTAAACTTCGGAAACTTATATATAGAAAGTTTTTTTGCAATGCAAGACTGAATAAAACCAGCCGCACTCTGAAGACCTTCTACACCGCGCTCTACGGCTTTGTCATCCATAAATGATGAAACATAAACTTTTGCATAGGCAAGATCGCCTGCTACTTCAACACGGTTGATTGTAAGAAACTCGTTTACACGCGGATCTTTAACTTCGTGCCGCAAAAGCATTGTGGCAATTTCCTGCTTTATCTGTTCACCAAGGCGTATAAGCCTGTATTGTCCCATAAACTATTGTTTTCCTTTAAAATGGCTGCGGTGCCGCCTGTCTTTACAAACAGCACCGTAACCTGTAATTAAAAACCAGTTGCGCGGAATGAACAACCGCTATTCTGCGTCGGTCGAAACAGCTTCTTCGGAACCAGAAGCACGAAGGGCCTCTTTTCTTTCCATTTCGGCTTTTTCGTCAACAAGCGTCTGTCCAAGTTTTCTGGCAACCTCAACAAATTCGAATGCTTCAATCTGGTCTCCAACCTGGATATCCTGCCAGTTTTCAATTCCAAGACCACATTCAAATCCTTCACGAACTTCTTTTGCGTCTTCCTTGAACCTCTTGAGAGAAGCAACCTTTCCAGTATATTTAACAACACCGTCGCGAATGATATTGACATTGCTTGAGCGCTTGATAATACCATCGGTAACATAACATCCGGCAATTGTTCCGACTTTGGGAACCTTGAATGTATTGCGGACTTCGGCTGTACCGGTAACTTCTTCCTTTGTATCGGGCTTAAGCATACCTTCCATAGCCTGGGTAATTTCTTCAACACACTTGTAGATAATATTGTACTTGCGTATCTCGATTTTTTCCTGGTCTGCAAGAAGCTTTGCCTTCGGAGTCGGGCGTACGTTGAATCCGATAATAATTGCATTGTCATCAGCAGCAGCAAGCATAACGTCGCTTTCGTTGATTGCACCTGCACTTGAATGAATTACAACAAGTCTTATATCGCGGGTAGAAAGCTTTTCAAGTGAAGTCTTGAGAGCTTCGGCACTACCCTGAAGATCGGCCTTGATAACAACCTTGAATTCCTTGATTTCTTTCTGTTCAATTGTGGAATAAAGATTGTCGAGAGTAACCTTCTTGACGGCTTTTGCTTCTTCAAGTCTTCTGAGTTCTTGTCTTTTTGCAGCAAATGCGCGGGCATTCTTTTCTGTTTCAGTAACCTGGAACGGATCACCGGCATTCGGCATGCTTTCAATACCAAGAATTTCAACAGGCATTGAAGGAGTTGCTTCATGGATTTTCTGACCGCGATCGTTGAAAATAGCCCTTACGCGGCCTGAATAAATTCCTGCAACAAAAGGATCACCGGTATGGAGAGTTCCCCTCTGAATAATAACAGAAGTAACAACACCGCGTCCCTGATCTATGCGGCTTTCAATAACCTTACCTTCTGCACGGCAGTCATACTGTGCCTTGAGTTCCAGCATTTCTGCCTGAACAAGAATTGCATCAAGAAGATCATCAATTCCTTCTCTCTTGAGGGCCGAAATATTTACGTACTGTGTATCGCCGCCCCATGCTTCTGGAGTAAGTCCACGCTCAGAAAGCTGTGTCATAACGCGGTCAGGATTTGCTTCAGGCTTGTCGATTTTGTTTACTGCAACAATGATCGGAACTTTTGCGTCCTTTGCGTGGTTTATGGCTTCGAGAGTCTGGGGCATAACACCGTCATCTGCAGCAACAACAAGAACTACAATATCAGTAATCTGTGCACCGCGGGCGCGCATCATTGTAAACGCTTCGTGACCCGGTGTATCAAGGAATGTAATGACACCCTTTGGTGTTGCAACTTGATAAGCACCGATTTTCTGTGTAATACCTCCAGCCTCACCGTCAACGACATTTGTATTGCGTATGGCATCAAGTGTCTTTGTCTTACCGTGGTCTACATGACCCATTACAGTAACAATCGGAGGACGAAGGCGGATGCTTTCTTCACTGCCCTGATCGCTTTCAATAACCGTTTCGTCATAAAGGCTTACAAGATGAACCTGACAGTTATATTCAGAAGCAAGAATTGTCGCAGTATCGCTGTCAATATACTGGTTAATTGTAACCATCATTCCCATTGACATAAGTTTTGCGATAATTTCACTTGCCTTGAGATTCATCTTCTTTGCAAGATCAGAAACAGAAATTGTTTCCATTATATCTATCTTTGAAGGAACTACGCTGGCAGGAGTTGCCTCACGCTTTTTGTTCTGGTAAAGCTCATTCTCATCAAAGACATCTTCTTTGTTCTTTCTGTTATAAACCTGCTTTTTGCCCTTGAACTGCTTCTTTGCAGGAACCTTGTTTCCGGCAATTGCAGAAGGGTCGCTGAACGGTCTTCCGGCACCGCCACCAAAACCCGGTCTGGGAGCGCCCTGTCCCGGTCTTCCAGCACCACCGCCGAAACCAGGCCTTCCGCCGCCAAAACCACCCTGGCGCGATCCGTTATTAAAGCCACCTGTTCTCTGGCCGCCGTTATTGTAGCCACCCTGGCGCGATCCGTTATTAAAGCCGCCTGTTCTCTGGCCGCCGTTATTGTAGCCGCCCTGGCGCGATCCGTTATTAAAGCCGCCTGTTCTCTGGCCGCCGTTATTGTAACCGCCGGTACGCTCACGGCTCTGGTATCCTTCACGGGCCTGTGTGCCTGTAAATCCACCACCATCGCGACGGTTGTAGCCGCCGTTGCCGTAACGTCCCCTTGGTCCGCCACTGAGGTTTCCTGCCTTGACATTAGGTCTGGCACTGTGAAGCTCAAACGTCTGTACCTGGGACTTCTGTGCAGGCTTTGATTCTGCAGAAGTGGTCTGGGGCTGTGCGGGTTTTTCACTTTCTGCACTTGCAGGACGTGAAGCAGGCTTTGATTCCGGAACTACAGCACTCTTAGTATCTTCCGGTTTAGCGGATGATTCAGGAGCCTTCTTTGCTACTACAACCCTGTGAGGTTCCTTTTTAGGTTCCTTGGGTGAAGTTGAAGCTGTGCCGGCAGCACCTGTGGTTTTGCGCTTGATGACAACCACTTTCTTTTTTGGCTGAGACTCTGTTGTCTTCTCTTTTTTGTTCAAAACAAATTCGGGCTTTTTTTCTGATTCATCCGCCATATATTCTATTTCCTTACTCCTCTTCAAATACTAACTCAACACCGCATTTTGGACAATGAGACATATCAAGAGATATTTTTGCACCGCATTCAGGGCAGAAGTACTCTTCTTCTTCTTCTTCACTAACTTCCGCAGCACTAGATTCAACCATGTTAATAGCATCCTTAGTACCTGCAACAGTAAGAAAAATATCACTTTTTAACGCCTCTTCAGCCGTAGGATTCCATTTGAGTTTCACAACACGGCCTACTAAGGTAATAATATCACCTAGAATCCATTTAGTACGCGTACCAACACGAATATTTATAGGTTCCGAATAATTTCCTTCCGTTGCCAACTTGTATACTACCCAAGGAATATCAAAGCCTGCCGCAACAGGAGTAGCTAAGCCTCCTGTAAAACGAGCATTCGTTTCAATATAAGCTATCTTATTACTCTCGGAATCATAACGAAAATCCAACCCACACACACCATGAAAATCTACAGCATCCAACAACTTTTTAGCTTCCAATTCCAATTGTGGCATATTCACTATCTCTCGCTGAGTCGTTGTTCCTCCACCATCTGTCTTTGTTACAAGAGCATGATAAACAGACATTTTACAGAATCCCTCCCAACGAACACAATCGACACTATAATCAGATCCGCTTATCCATTCTTGCAGAAGTGTTTCCTCTTCTTTGTGTTCCGCAACCAATTTCAGCAACTCCTCTTTATTCCTCGGGAAATATACACCTTTAGCCGAATTACCGATAACAGTTTTAAAAACCACTGGATAATTACAAACCTCTGCTACTGACTTATAAACTTCCGGAACAGGAACGCCAGCCTTGCGTGCGATATCTGTACTTAGTGCTTTGTTCGCTAATTCTAGCAACTTATCTTCACTCTCATATGGAATAATTAAGTTAGCAGGAAACTCATTACGATGACGCATAATAACTACGCTTTCATCGTGAGTTGGCATCAATACTGTTGGTTTCAACTCCTCAATCTTCTCTTTAAGCGCCTCAACGAATGCTGTCTCATCCGTAAAAGGATCAGGATAAGTAAAACTACCGGCACAAAACTTAGACATTGAGCAAATATTCTTTTTACTAGTATCTGCCGCCCAAACTTTAAGACCTCTACGACTAAGTGATTTTAATATCGTATAGCCAACACGATTCCAACAATAGGTCAGAATGACATCACATTTCTTCTCCATTGTAAAACTATAAATATATAATTAATTCAAAGACAATATCTACGAAAATTTCTCTTTTTCCAAAGGCATCAGGCCAAAATTCGCAATCTCCACCTCCCGTTCTGTCAAAATATTATTAATCTCAGCAGTAATGTAATCTATCTTCATGCACCTTTGCGCAAAAGTAATTTGGTCAAAGTTTCTGGTTATGAACTCCAGCTGCTGTTTAAATTGTTCGTCCGTCATCAAGTAAAAGACTTCTTATTAACCACTTGATCACGAAGCAAACCAAACACTTCATTACTCCTCAACATCTATCTTCACGAGCTTATATCTGTTAAGATTCTCGACCCCGAAATAATTGTGCATCTGCTCTTTATACTTTTTCGCGTCGCTTCTCTCGATCTCGGCAAAAATGTCAGCACACGCAAGGCGAAGGTCATTGACAATCCCCATGGCGAACGGATCCTCCGTCAGGAGACCGCAGTCCCAGTCATTGAACTGCTCCTCAGAGATTCCGGCCAGTTTGATCGAGAGGCACCAGGTCTTCGGCTGGCCGCAGAAGCCGATGGTCGTGATGTACGGCTTCGGGAGCGGAATGCCATAATGGTCTTCCTTCTGGCCGAACAGCAAGGCGATGCGCGGATATTTGCGACGAAACGCGGGCTTGACCTCGTAAAATGGATTCACGACGGATGGTTCTTCGAAGCCGCGCCACACGAAATCCAGGATATCGCCCCACATGCAAGCAACGTGGACATAGCCTTCCTGCATCAGGAAATAACACGCCATGTAGCAGTCGTCAGTCATTTTCACAGCGACTTCGAAAGCCCCTGGCCGCAGGAAGCGCATATCAATGTCGCTGTCGTCGAAGCAATATTCGGCCGGAGGTTCCGGGATTAATGCTGGGAGGAAGTGGATTTCTCTTTCGATCATAATTTCATCAGTTGAATCAATGCTTGCGCAATGGTATATAACAGAACGTAAACACCTGCGACTTGATAGAACTCTTACATAATTTCGTCATAGAAGTCGTAAAGACATTTCCTGACAAACGATTGTTCAAAACGACTCGCAATCATTGACCTAGACACACTTGCCATACGCTGGCGCATCAGCCCATCTTCGACCATGCGCTTCATCGCATCATAGAGAGCATTTGCATCTTTCGATGGTATAATCAAGCCATTTTTCTCATTTTCAACAATTTCGCGACTGCCATTGATATCGGTAACTATACTCGGCAAGCCCATCGCACCTGCTTCAATCGGAGTATTCGGGAAACCCTCTCGATATGAAGGGAATACGAAGCAGTCACTTGCTGCGTAATGAGCTTTCAAATCCTCTCCATACTGTGGGCCGACAGCTAATATTTGAGGCATAGAATCAATCGAATCGCTAGTAATAACAGATAGCGGATCAAGTTCCGACTCGTACCGTCCGACTAACATCAATCGCACATCTTTATATTCTTTCAGCAAACGTGAGAAAGCCTCAATAAGCTCATTGATTCCCTTGTCGCCAACAATACGACCGACAAAAACGAATGTGAAGCAATTATCTATACCATATTTTTCCTTTAGATCCTCGACATTCTTTCTCAGGTCATCCGTCATCTTCCAGAAATCAAGGTCGATACCACGGACATTACCATTGCCAAGAACTTTCATCGGTTTCTTGGTAATATAGTTCCGCAAGTCATTCATAACACCTTGTCCTTCAGGTATTATATGCGTGGCACATCCGCAAACAATCTTATCTGTAAGCATCAAGACTTT
>OQVL01002673.1_pt1 | contig 10906 bp, 13 predicted proteins | sample 1691501 | NCBI WGS metagenome assembly OQVL01 (sample SAMN03418253, study PRJEB22391) | human gut metagenome | biome: human-gut; feature: organic feature; material: feces | host: Homo sapiens | place: Tanzania | collected 2013-01
GAAATTATGCTATCAACAAGGTGAATTTCAAATGCCGGGCGGGCTTTCTTCGTAAAAAGCTCAGTGGCAGCCGCAGCTTCCGCCGCAGTCCTTGTTAAATGCAACGAGGATTACGCCTTTGCCGCTTTCGTCGGTGATTTCGTGCTGCATATCGTTAAGCCGGTCAAGGTTTTTGCGGTCAAGAACCGCAAACTTTTTTTCGCTCATAAAAAACACCTCCTCGCAATTATTATCCGCAAAAACCGCCGCAAAATTAAAGGCAAAATCTGTGTTTGAAAAAATTATGAACATTTGTTCGAATTTTTTCTCAAAAACGGTTGATTTTATTTTCAAACTATATTATACTATATACGGATATAAAGAATGCCGCCTGCGGCGGCTGCCTTTTTGATTAAAGGAGGAAAACCAATGGCAGATAAAACAGATGCAAAAGCAGAAAGCAGCAAAAAAGACGCTCTTGATACCGCAATAAAACAGCTTGAAAAACAGTACGGAAAAGGTACGGTCATGAAGCTTGGACAGGCACCCGCACTTAATGTGGAATCCATTTCAACCGGCTCCATAACTTTGGATTGCGCCCTTGGAATAGGCGGCGTTCCAAGAGGAAGAATCGTCGAGATTTTCGGACCGGAAAGCTCCGGTAAAACAACTGTTGCCCTGCATATAATAGCCTCTGCGCAAAAAGCGGGCGGCGAGGCTGCTTTTATAGATGTTGAGCACGCCCTCGACCCTGTTTATGCAAAAGCCCTCGGCGTTGATATAGACAGCCTCCTTGTTTCCCAGCCGGACACCGGCGAGCAGGCTCTTGAAATTACCGAGGCACTTGTTCGTTCCGGCGCAATAGATGTAATCGTTGTGGACTCCGTTGCCGCAATGGTGCCAAAGGCGGAGATAGAGGGGCTTATGGGCGATGCCCATGTGGGTCTTCAGGCAAGGCTAATGTCCCAGGCACTGCGCAAGCTTACCGGTGCAATAAGCAAGACAAACTGCGTTGCCGTATTTATAAACCAGCTTAGGGAAAAAGTCGGCGTTATGTACGGAAGCCCGGAGGTAACCCCCGGCGGCCGTGCTCTTAAATTCTATTCCTCCGTGCGTCTTGATGTCAGAAAGCAGGAGCAGCTTAAATCCGGCGGCGAGATAATAGGCAACCATACAAAGGTAAAGGTTGTTAAAAATAAGGTCGCACCGCCCTTTAAGGAAGCGGAATTTGATATTATGTACGGTCAGGGCATAAGCCGTGTAGGCGAGATTCTCGACCTTGCGGTAAAGCTCGACTTTGTCGAAAAATCCGGTGCATGGTTCTCTTATAAAGGCGAACGCCTCGGTCAGGGCAGGGATAATGTCAAGGAGCTTATCTCCAAAAACCCCGCCCTTCTTGAAGAGCTTGACGGGCTTATCCGCCAAAATCTCGATAAGGTCGCAGAGCTTAGCAAAACCGGCGCAAAAAAGACAAAGGTGCTTAATGTAGCCCCCACCGGGATTGATGTTTCCGCCGACGGCGAGGACGACGAATGAAAATGAATAAGCGTCCCAAGGCAAAGATGACCTTTGAGGAGGCAAAAGAAAAAGCCCTGAATTTGCTTGAGTTCAGGGCTCATTCCCGTATGGAGCTTTTTCAAAAGCTTCGGCGGTTTACGGATTCGGCAACGGCGGAGGAGGTTCTTGACCTTTTTGAGGAAGCGGGGCTTATCGACGACGGAGAATATGCCTATGCCTGTGCCCATGACCTTGCGGCTTTGCGGTTTTTCGGTCCGATAAGGATAAAGCAGGAGCTTTCACGCCGGGGAATTTCCCCAGAGGTTATCGAGGAGGCAATGCTCCGTGCGGAGGAGGAAACCCTCTCTCCGGAGGAGCGTCTTCGCCGTTTAATAGAGCGAAAATACAAAAATTCGCTGTATGACGAAAAAAATATTGCAAAAACAATAAATTCCCTCTTTCGCCTTGGCTACGGATATGATATGATAAAAAATACCCTTTATGAAATAAAAGAAGAAACGGAAGATGAAACCAATGGAAGCGAATGACGCAATTAAGGTTGGCATGATATCTTTGGGCTGCAACAAAAACCAGGTAGATGCGGAGCTTATGCTCGGCTCTCTTGCCCGTGCGGGCTTTGTTATAAGCGACGACCAGGATAACTGCGATGTAATAATCGTAAATACCTGCGGCTTTATCGAAAGCGCAAAGAAAGAATCCATCGAAAATATTTTGGAATGCTGCCGCCTTAAAGAGCAGGGAAAAATAAAGCTCGTGGTGGTCACCGGCTGCCTTGCGGAACGGTACCGGGACGAGGTTGCCGAGCTTATTCCGGAGGCTGATGTAATCCTCGGAATCGGCGCAAACGACGATATTGTCGCCTCGATAAAAAACGCCCTTGCCGGCAAAAAAATAGCCTGCTTCTATGCGCCGGAAAACCTTGTTATGGAGGGCGACCGCATTTTGGTAAACGACCCTCACTATGCCTATATCCGCATTGCGGACGGCTGTGACAACCGCTGCGCATATTGCGCAATCCCCCTTATAAGAGGCAGATACCGCAGCCGCCCGATGGATAAAATCCTTGAGGAATGTAAGGAGCTTGCCGAAAAAGGGGTAAAAGAGCTCATCGTAATTGCACAGGACACAACCCGCTACGGCGCAGATATATACGGAAAGCGTATGCTGCCGGAGCTTCTCCGTGCAATCTGCAATATTGAAGGGGTAAAGTGGGTCCGCCTGCTCTATGCTTATCCTGAGAGAGTCAGCGAGGAGCTGCTTGATGTTGAACCACTTTCCTTTGAATAGAGCTGCGTAGTATGGTATTGGGTAATACGTATTGTCGGGTGTAGGAATACGGCTGACGACAGCGAACTTCTTGATTTTCTTCCCTCTGTTCTGAAGGTCGGTGAATGGCGACTGTGGATTGAGAAGTTCGATGCGCTCAATGTCCTCGGGACTGACCGTATTACGCCAGTTGGCATAGAGGATGTAAGGTATCACGCCCGACTTGTCGGCAGGAGCAAAGCGGACATAGCACGCCTGTTTGCGGACGATGCGGACAATGCGACTGGCATCCTCATTGAGGATGATCACGCTGACGCAAAATCCGAAGTGCTTGAAGTCCTGGCACACGCCGAGGAAGTAACTTGCGAGGTCGTTGTCCAGCATAAAGTCATCCACTTGCGCTTGCACTTGTGCGGTGGCAAGCTCCGTGTCATAGACAAGTCCGCTGCCATAGCAGACTTCAGCGTTGAACATCTGGCAAGTGCTCATTGTCTCGTCAGACTCGATGAGATCAATGATATTGTACGGCATCTGGTTGTCGCCTCCCCACGGGATGTACTTCATCTTGTCGTTGATGATGATTGGTGCGATGTTGTGCTCCTCCTTAAAGACTTCTGATGTCTTGGAGGTGAAGGCTGCGGAGACGTGGGCACCAGGGATGGTGACAACGGATGTTGGTGGAATAAATGAAAAATCGCTCATATCTTGCTTTTTTAGGGCAAAGATATGAGCGAATGGGAGGTGGGGAAAAGACAAGGCTAATTCTTAATTCCTTAGGAATTATATGCTTTTATATAAAAAGGCTAATCTTTAATGCGTGAAAATCAATCGTGGTTTATACGAAAAGTTCTAAAATAACGTTATTCCATTAAACCATCTGGGGTTAATATATGATTAACTAATAATTTTAGACAAAATGAAAAAGATAATATCACCTATTCTCTCAATCGCTCTTTTTACAACCCTCATTCTTCTATTTCTGATACACTTTCAGAGAGTAGACGCACAATCTATTTATAAATGCGATAATGAGAAACACATCTGTTACAAAAACTCTGATGGGAAAACAATAGTGAAGAGCAAGAAATACACAATAGCGTTTACAGACACTATCACGTCCATCGGTTTTGTAGGTAATAGAAAAGGTAAAATCATCGGTATAGACAACCATGGAAAGGAGTTGTTTGAGGTATATAAGATAGACAATGGTCCAGACTGCGTTAGTGATGGCTTGTTTAGAATTATTGGGAAAAATGGCAAAGTGGGGTTTGCCGACACTTGTGGCGTTATCGTAATACCACCTGTTTTTTCTTATGCCACTCCATTCCTTAATGGAGAAGCCAAGGTAACTTTTGAGGGCGAAGAACAAAAACAAGGAGAGTATCAATATTGGGAAAGCAATCAATGGTTTTTGATAACGAGTCCGAACTTGTTAGATCATAGTATGAACGAGATGGCTACATCTACTAAATTTGACACGCCAACATTGACAACGGAGGAAAAGCACAAAGTCAAGGAACTGGCTGCACAAGCCCCTGATAGCATAAAAACATGTTTCTCCTTTTTGCTTTACAAATGGAATTACGCAATAACCCATAATCGTGAAATGCTCTTGAGCTCAAATACATATTCGTATTCAAAGTTACCCGAGTTCCACTATTTGAAATCCATGGGGAAACAGATAATACCGCTTATCATGGAACAACTTATTGAGCCATCAAATTTTCATCTGTTGGTGCTTTATGAAGCTGTGCAAGAAGATAGCAGAAAGATTGTGAAAGACCACACTGGAGGCGAACAGAACAGAGCCATAATGAATGTGAAAAGATGGCTTGGCAGTAAGTAGGGATTCGCATTGAAAACTGTAGATATTTGTCTTAATCCAACAGTTTCATTCGATTTTTATCTTCCAAATGTTTTCAGGTGTCTTCTCTGTTTGCAAAGGGACTTGCTCTATCGAATGTGCCGTTGCTTTCTTTCTCTTTTTGTTTTGTCTTGTTTGTTTTCTGAAACTTTTAAAGAGAAAGTTTCTTCCCATGCCATTGCCAAAAATCACATCCAATGGTTCGCCAGTATCTTTCCATATCCTGACCTTGGCAGCATAGTCAAATGCAAATCTGACAGCCGTGCTGTCATAAGTAAAAACCACTTCATAATACGCTTTCCCAAACTGTTTTCTTATTTTGCGATGATTGTCACCATAGTCGTCCTTTTGGAAAATCCGCATTTCAGATATTTCAGCACCTTTGAAAAACGGAACGTATGCAGGACCAAAGGTATTGGCGACACTCCTTGCGGCAGTTATAAGTGCATCCTTTTGGCAGACATCAGCACAACTGCTTGAAGCCGATGACTGGGCAGATAATGTCGTAACCATCAGAAAAGCGATTGGTAAGAGGAAACGCTTTTTCATAATCACTTATTTGTTATGGCACATTATTCGTACAAACAGCGTTTCATTGTTTCGTAATTGTAAATTTCAATTTCTGGAGTCCTTTTTTGTATACATTGGCCAAGATAAGAAAATACTGCAGTTTCTCGCCTGAGTTCATCTTTTTTGTAATATACTCAAATTCGCTTTCCGGTATTACCTTCTTAAACAACGGGCCGCCGTCCTCATTGTACACCAACCTTATATCGTCTGTCAGCGGAGAAATGACGTATGAGCAATACGCCTGATATGGGATGCTATTGAATTTGACCCAGTTGTCATCGCCTTTATCCAGAACATTTTCTACATATATCCTGCTATGTTCATAAGAAGGCTTTGGCCACCCATTGTCTTTATAGATATTTCCTTCGCCATCTACGATGTAGTTGTCTTCTGTCTCGTATTTGTTGTACGGGCACAGCTCCTGATACTCAATGTCGCTTTCTGACTTTACACTATTGTCGGTTGGAGTTTCCGTCTCTTTGACGAGTTTGTCTTGAACAATTTTGACGAGCAAATATCTGTGGCTATAGCCGTCAGCTGGCGGATTGGCAAGTGTAGTCATCTTTACCCGCAATTCATACTCATGCCCTTTTACATAAGTGAAACCCTCGATACGATATAGACCAAGATGTTCCCATTCGCCATTTGGATTATCAAACTTTACAAGCATACATTCCTCTGGGGTAGAGTTAAATCCGTAACTTTCACCCGTTTCAGAAGAAACATATATTGTTATCTCCTTGACGGAATCTTTTTTCTCGTCATCATCGCTGCTGCAACTTGAAATAGCGAAAACTGCAAGTAGCAGGAATAAAAGGTTTAAAGTCTTTTTCATTTTACGTTTAATTTTACTACTTAACATAAACGGTAGATTTTGAATATATTGCATGAATTATTGCATTTTTTCATTTCTTGTCACATTTCAAAATCTGTGGAATCTATCTTCAAGCACTTTCATATCCTCAATGAGTTCAATGAAAGAAAGTTTCTCACCGAAAATCGTGCAGATGCTTGTTGAAGCACACGTCGTTGGTCGTCAAACGAAAGTTCAAAGAATTTATTCATAAGCGTTTTGTACAATTTTTCTAATCCATACAGGCATCAGTTTCAAGTCGACAAGCACATCTTCTTTCTTCTCCTGTCTCAATAAGTAGTAAATATGATCCGTCTGTTTAGTAGTAACATTGACGTTCTTTATCGACTTTAGAGCAGAATTAACCAACATGGCAAGTCGGTTCGTAAAAGCCAAGTTGCGTGGAGCCGTATTCTTAAATGTGATAGATCTATTCCCTGACACTGATATTCTGCGCGACTTTCCATTTGTGAGGAAAACACTATTCAACGGAACCTGTGTAGAAAGTCCAAGAACATTCAGCGCATAGTCGCCAGTGGGGACAATTTTGGAATGAGAGCGTTCAGCCAAGGCTTCAGCAATTTGGATGTCAGTAGGATAAATCACCCCCAATCCTAAAGTTTCGTCAATTTCGGGATAACAGTAAATGCCCTGTGCCACACGAATAATTACCCCGCTTTTTGTAAGCCTAAGCAAAGTCTGTCGGATAGCATCAGAAGAGCCAAAATCAAGGAAGTCATCGGCAAAGAAAATCTTTCCCCTACCAAATCCCTTTATCCTGTTTTCAATTTTATGAGCTATACTTTCCATGTCTAACCTTAATTTTGTCACAAAATTAGCAACTTTTTGTGACAAAACAAAGAAAAGGCTTAGAAAAGTAGCAATGTTTAACTAAAAAATGCCCGATACATATTCTATAAAACCACAAATATACAATATCAGCCATGCAAACACAAATGTTGATTTTGTTACAAAAAAAGATACTTCTTGTGACACACTACATATACACCTCAATCCCATTCACCTCAAATATACACACATCTCGAAGCTGCCGGATTTCGTTGGAGTCCAGCAGCTTCATTCGTCTTGTGCCTTTGTAGAAGTCGTATCTGAGAGAGATGCAGCGATGCCAGGATTGGATTTCACCGCTGCGAGTCCATAGACGGATGTCGATGGGTTCGGGACTGGAGAGTATTTTGCGGAGGGTGGTGATGTGTATTGATTGCATAGTGATGGGCGTTAATCGAAGGTGCGGTGGAAAGGATCATCGAAGATGTTGTTGCCGTAGTCGATGGTGATGGGGAAATGATGGCTGCTATACTTGTACTTGAACTTGATGCTGTTCGTGGCGTTGTCGGCATCGGAGATTTCACTGTTTATGTCAGTGATGGTGATGGATGCCAGGGCACCACCTATCTCAACGATGTTGACATAGCGAGAAAGGAGGAGCTGGGAGAAGTGCTTGGCTTCCTCGAAGGTAAGCATTGAGGACTCCACGTCATACTCGTAGGCGGACTTGTCATCATAGAAGGTGGTGACACCGAGCGAGGTGGCAGTGGAACGGTCGAGATTGAGCTTGCTCTTGGTGACGCAAGTGAGATGTATGTATTCATCGCAGTTGAACTCATTGCGCACGAGCAGCGTGAGGTTCGGCGTGCGGTCAGTGACATAGAACGTCTTGGCAAGAAAGCCACGATGAACGGTGAACTGGAGCAGTCGGCACTTGCTGCCGATGCGGGTTTCTATAGCAATAGGACTTATAATGTCACGTATCAAGGTGGTGTTCTTGGTGTCCACTTTAGCATCCTCGATGCGTACCATGCGAGGTGTAGACTCGCCATCGAAGAGAGCCAGGCACTCGGTGTAGCCCTGCAACGTGACATCAGGCAAATAAAATGCCGAAAGAGTCTGAAACGAATTGCGTGGAATGGTGAACATCGAGCGTGTGGTGAGGAAGAACAGTTGTATGAAGCCCATGGCATTTGTGGCGAGGCTCAGACGAGAGTAAATGAAATGGCGCTCCGGCGTGGTCGTCTCCTCTGTCTTTGTGTCCGCCGTGATGACGAAGTTGCCGTAGACACGCTGCTTATCCAACAAGTGACCCTCGATGATGGAGCGAGCATCATAGAGCGTGGCGGTGTTGTTGTAAGGATAAAGCGTAGACTCAAAGATTGTGTCAGGACCACATGCGATAGTGACATATACCGAAGCAGCATCAGTAGAGATTTCTATCTCTGATGGGATGTTGCAAGTGAAGACATATAGAGAAGGAGTGTAATTGATTTTCAGCATGACCTTTTTGTTTTCAAAGATAACAGGCTTTGCCTGTATAAGAAAAGACCCAACCGCTGCGTTCCCTGCACGGCTCGAAGGACAAAGGGCTTTAGTATGGAGCGTAGGCAAGTGCGGACTTGTTACGATCTTGCAGCAGCGACAGAAGAAAGCCCGACTCCTTCGAGCCGGGCGGAAGTGGAAGACTGCCTAAGCAGCCTTTTCAGCCTTTGGCTTGCGCCCTCTTTTCTTCTTAGGCTTTTCCTCTACTGGAGCTGGCTCCGGCTTCTGCACCTCCTGCACCGCAGCCCCTTGTGGGGCTTTGGCTTTTGCAATCTCTTGTGAGAGGCGTGCGAGGCAATTATCAGAGATGTTCAATCCCAACCTCTTTTTGAGGAGGAAGGCGAGGCGCATAGCCTTGTATGCACTTGTGCAATACATCTTGTCTGAGCTGTTATCGCTTGTGTAAACGACCCATACATTGTTTGTGGACTTGCCGGAATTGGCTTTAGCTGCTAAAATGACATTTGAAGTATTCATAACTTTCTTATTTTAAGAGTGAAACAATCTGATTAGTGAATGAGATAGACTTCGATGTAGCTGATGTCTACAAAGCTGTCAGCAGCGAGTGCTTCCGCCTTGGCGCTTGCCTCAGAATGGCTGTCCGCCTCGATTTCATATTCGATATACTCGCCATCCTCTCCATTGATGACAACCTGATAGAGATTGCTTGACAATTCAACCTGTCTTGAACTTCTTTTACCGAAGTGATATTCTGAATTAAAAGTGGTGTGTACCATAATCTTTAAATTTTATTTGTTCGACTTAAAAGTGAAGCACCGAAGTGCTTTTGTAATTTTTACGTGCATACAAGTAGCAGCAAGGAGAAGGCATGTAAATGCAAGGGATAGCCAAGATTATTTCATCCTTCAGGGCTTGAAAGATTTTGGAATGAGGCAAACCTGCCCCAAAAACTTTTGAAAAAATCTTAGGATAAGCGTGGAGCGCGACCCTTTCAGAATGCCGCTTGCGCTAACTTTGCAAAGGAAAAATCATAAGCATTACATTTGGTAAGTGCTTCACGTCGAACAAATAAAATGATTTGGTACGAAAGAACACCACTTCAGAATATTACTCCGGAATAATAAAAGAAGAAGACTGGTGATTTGAATTGTGCAATCTCTGTTGTTATCATAGGATGGGATGGCTACTTCTTTCATGATGAAATCGTGGCAGACAGATACCTATCTTTTAGGCAAGCAGAAAGGTGGATGTGCTTGTGGCTACAAAAAATGAACATCAGCAGTATTGAAGTTCATTCACTAATGAGAGTGTGGAACGGATGAGAAAAGGCAAATATGAATACTTGTCATTTTGGTGGCGAAATAAAAGCCGATTCGTCCACAGACATTGCATGGGACGGTGAAACAAGCTACCAAGATAACAGCATAGGAAAGATGCACAAAGTGCAGGAAAGGCGGTGCGCCACGCCTTACTCCTTTGAAAATCGGGATTGGCTACCTTTCGTTATTAACTCTCACGCCTGAGAGATTGCAAAAGCCAAAGGTGCGGAGAGCGCAGCGAAGGAGGTGCTGAAGACGGAGCATACCGCTGAAAAAAGAAAAGCCTTCATCCTGCGTTGGGCGCAAGACAAAGGCTGAGAAGGGGGATTAGGTACGGTTTCCGCTTCAATAAATCAAATTACAAATGATAAGTAGCTTTGATTCCATTAATAAAGTTGTCAAAACCTTGTGGACAGTCTGATTTGCGTATTATTATACCGTTGTTCCAAATAGTCATCACATAGTAGTTGGTCTTTGTTTCAATTATTTCAGACAATCTGTTGTATTGGAACTTTGACTTGCTCATATCGCCATTAACAACCGAAACAAAGTATGTGTCATAAAAATACAATGAGTAAGGAGCATCTTTTATCAAAGTGTTTTTATTATATGCTTCTTTCGCTTTTCTGTCTGGCGAAGTGTGGAGATTCCAATTCACATAGCCCAAAACAAGAAAGGTAATTATAGAAGTTATAGGATAAGTATTGTGGTCGATGTAAGATGTTATGTCTGATACTATAATTCCGCACAAAATCAAGAAAGAAACAGCATAGCACAAATAATGCTGTCTTTTAAGGTGATACATATTTATCAGAATAAACCTGTTGTACCGTAAAACCTCTTCTAATGTGTACTTGCTATTGATTGTATAGATTGTTTGTTCCATAATGATGTTCATTTAAGATTTACGCTTGCAAAGATATAATATTTATCTCACCCCACCAACGCAAATCGGGTATAAATCGTGCTGTGGAAACTTCTCGCAGCCGATATAGAGGGTATCGAAGGCATCGGTGCCGTCGGTGCGGTGTTCGAGAAGATATTCTTCGGATTCAGGTTGTTTTCACCAAAAAAGGTGCAGATGAAGCGAAGCGGAACATGAGGTGAAGCCGAGGGCTGCTGCCCACAAAAGAAAAGCCCTTGTTCTACGTTGGCAAGGCGCAAGACAAAGGCATTATATGGAAAGACGGATGTTAAGATGGGCAAGGCCCCGCTGTATAACCTGCTAGTTAATGTGGATAC
>OQVL01002674.1_pt1 | contig 10904 bp, 12 predicted proteins | sample 1691501 | NCBI WGS metagenome assembly OQVL01 (sample SAMN03418253, study PRJEB22391) | human gut metagenome | biome: human-gut; feature: organic feature; material: feces | host: Homo sapiens | place: Tanzania | collected 2013-01
GAAACCGTTTCTTTGCGCAAACTTTAGTTAAATTATTTATAATGCGTTTGCCCTGCTTGCAAATTTTATCAAAAAAATTCTGTGGAACATGGTTATTTTGATTATTTGTTATATAATGAATAATAATCAGGTGAAATATCGACTTTAAAATTTAAAGCTTTAACCTGAAAAATTCTATTAAAAAATGTCTGCGAAATGCGGCATTTGGGGACTGTTATGAAAGTTGAAAAACTTGCATTGAAGTTGTCTATGCTCCTTGTTATTGGATTATTTATCAGGGGGGGGTATAGGTTGTAGTGATGGTTCGTCTGGAGGCGGCTCTGATAGCGAAAGTGGTTCTGCAAATAACTCCCTCCTCTTCTACAGCCAGAAGTGGAACTATGCGGACGACACATTTGGAAAGGCGCTTCCTGCCAAGCTTGAGCTTAAGAGGTCGATTGCTGCCGGGGACACTCTTGGTTCTCCGTTTGCGGAGAATGCTGTGGCGTTCTGCACTGCTGGCGTCTGGGGCGAGGATGACACGGTTGTTTATTATGTTGACAACGAGTACGCGCTCTGGTCTTACTCTGCCGACGGAACAAAAACTCTGGTAAAAGAAGCTGTTGCCGGTGCGACAGGCGCATTTGTGAGCTACGACAGCGAGGGCAAATGCCTTTTTGCGCTTTACAATTCTGACAATGCGACTGACAAAAAAATTTTTGTTAAGGACACTGTAAGCGGAAAATCTTTTACAGTTGTGTATGGCAGCGATGTTATGTTAATTGGTGGAATTACAGCACTTGCCGGAAGCAAAAAAGACAGCTCTATTTTTATAGCAAATGGCAGAGGTTCCGGTATGAACATTAGTTCTTTGAAATTTGAAAGAGATTTTTCCGCACTGCTTGATGAAGGCTCAGAAGTGAGTTCTGAAGATGAATCTGTGAACAATGGTAGTTTACTTGGTGGTTCATCCCCTTTCACCACGACTCTGAAAAAAGACCCGATTCAGTACAAGATTACCGACATGACCGTGCTTGGCGGAAAACTTTACGCACTTTTTGCCAGCTGCTTTGAGAGTAGAGGGGAAGCTCAAGATTATACAGATGATTACATTTATTATTATTATTATCCCTATGGAAATTATTCAACTGCCGGTGGAGTGCTGCGCATAAATTATTCCGGCAATCTTTCCGTGGACACAACGTTCGGAACAGACGGCGTTGCAGGTTATTCAAAAAATATAAATGAAAAATATAAATGAAAAATATAATCCTGGTACTTCTACTACATATCTGTTTCCTTATCCTGATTATGATGTTTACGAACGTACTTTTTCAACTGAATGGCCTACCGCAAGGATAAATTCCAATCTTGAATTCAACAATCCGCAGAAAATTGTTGCCATAAAGCCGGACGAGCTTGTGATTGCAGAGAACGGACTGGCTTTGACAGTTGATGATAATGATAATAGGTATTCGAAGCATTATAATCTTGCACGTGCCGTTACAATGGACTTGAACGGAAAAATCAAGAGCGTTACGGCAGTTCACGGAAAATCGTTCAGCTATGGCGGATATGATAATGATGATGGATTGGTTGTTTCCAGCACTGCGCGAAATACTGAACTTCATAATGATATTCAATTCGAGTAAACAATGAAGCCGTTGGTCAGCGTGTGCATTCCCGTGTGGAATTCGGAACAGTATCTTGACGAGTGCCTTGAGTCCGTGTTTGCGCAGGACTTTGCGGGCTTTGAAGTTGTGGTTGTAGACGACTCAAGCCCCGGTTCAGACACAAGCGGACGCACTTGCCGCCAAATCGTAAAACAGGCGCACAAAAGGCACAAAAAATCAGGCTGCCTCAAGGTGTCCTACATTGAACATTCCGAAAACCGCGGACTTGTGGAATGCCGACGCACGCTGATCAACGCTGCGCACGGAGCTTTTATCCTAATGCTTGACAGCGACGATATGCTGAAGAGAGGCGCAATTTCCGCCTTGTGGACTCTGCAGGAACAGCACGGCACGGACATTGTGGCAGGCGGCTTCGATATTTTCCCGGAAGCAAAGGACAGCCGAAAGTTTCCGCTCTACGACGGATTCATTCCCGGAAGCGAGCTTTTTTCCGCCTGGCTGATTCAAAAAAAATACACGTCGTTCCTGTGGGCAAAACTCATAAGAACAGACGTGTTCCGCCGAGCAATGGAAAAAATTCCCTACACATACTGCAACATGGCGGAAGATTTTCTGATTTGGTTCTTCATCACGCAGACGGCGCAGAGCTTATTTGCGACAAGCCGCCCGGTCTACGGTTACCGCCGAAATTCCGGAATGTCGTCCTCAAGAAAAATCACCACGCTTGAACAGTGCCGCCAGATCTGCTCGGCAGCCAGCGTCTTCACAAACATCTTTCTTTACATCGACGAACAGACACAAAACGACGCGCCCCCGCTCACCGATGAGCAGCTCTACGCAATCGGCCGCACCGCCGAAAACTACGTAAAAAGCAACATCACCCAAATCAAAACTCTCGCCCTCCCCGAACTGATTCCAGAAGCGATGCAAATGCTGAAAGAAGCCTGGGGAGACGAGCTGGTGGAGAGAGTGGAAATGGAGATGTAAAATGCGGCGGAGTGGTTGTTAGCTAAGCCAGAACTGTTTGATGTAAATATTTTTCTGTAGTATTTTGAAAGAAAGTAAATGCCCTATTCTCCCGGTCGCCTCCATATTTTTGGGTTATAAAGTCGTCCAATGTGTTGCAAACGAATGGGAGGCTCTAATTTTTAACTCTTCAATATAAATTCCGCAAAAAGAATTTGTGCCTGTGCTTTCGAAAGCTATAATGCAAAATCGGCGCTACAGTCAAACTGTATAACAGGCACAGACTTTAAAAATACGCTGTACAGTTTGTCTGTAGTTGTTATACAGCTAAACTGTACAATAAGCACAGCCAAACTGTAGCGTCGTCACAGGAAAACTGTACAGCTTATACAGACTGTCCTGGATCTTGTCTCTCTTTCATTGTCGTGCTTGACGCGATAAATTTACGCTTCCAGGCATCTTCTTATTGTGTTGCGGGAGACACCCACAAAATGCGCGATTCGGTTTATGCTCATGCCCCAGCGGTGCATTGTCTTTATCTGGAATTCCGCGCCGTCCAGAAGATGCCCGTTGTTTTGTCTTCCCTTGGGACGGCTGAGATGCACGTTCTGCGCCCTTTTGAGCGCGAGGGCTTCCTTTGTGCGCTGTGAAATCAGGTTGCGTTCGATTTCCGCGCTTAATGCGAATGCAAGCACCTTGGACTGAATATCGTCTCCGAGGCGGTAACCGTCCTTTATTGTCCAGATCCGCGCGCCTTTTTCCATAATCAGGTTAAGAATCGACATAATCATAAAAAGGCTTCTGCCCAGACGCGAAAGCTCGCTGCATATAATCAGGTCGTCCTTCCGGATGTGCGAAAGAAGCCTGCCAAGTTCGCGTTTGTCCGGCGTGAGCGTTCCGCTGATTGTCTCCTCAATCCAGGCACCCACCTCAAGCGAATTCTTTTTGCAGAACCGCAGAATCTCGAACCGCTGGTTTTCCACTGTCTGTTTGTCCGTGCTGACCCGAATGTAACCGTAAACCATAAAGAAAAGATAATAAATTTGAGACGGAAAGGGAATTTCTTGTTAATCTGTGCAGTTTTTGCAAAAAATGGTATATATTATAGATGCGTGGCTTGAATATTTCGTGCTTTTTGGAGGTGCAGTGTGTCTTATGAAGTTTTGGAAAGAAAGATTAGAGATTTGCCTGAATCCGCGCTTGATGATGTTTCGGCTTATATTGAAAAAATGGACAGTATTTATCGTTCAGAAAAGAAGTTTGATTTTTCGTTTGTAGATAAGATTTTCGGAACAATTTCTGATTCCGAGGCGGAAAAGCTACGCTCATGCTGCGGACTTAAATTTCGGGAAGGCTGATGATTTATTTTCTTGATACAAATGTAATCATCGACCTTTTTAACGGAAACTCAAAAGTTCTGGCGGCGTTTAAGAATGCGTGTTTTTACGGGACTGTCAGAATTGCGGATTTAGTTTATTATGAGGTTTTAAGAGGCTTTGAGTATTCGGATGCCAGAAAACAGAAAGTAGAATTTGAGGCGTTTGCTGGCAGATGCGGAATTGAATATATGGACAAGAATACATTTATGGAAGCCGCACGACAATACGCTGGGCTAAAAAGAAAAGGGCTTATGATAGAAGATGATGATATTCTGATAGGTTCATTTTCTATAGAAAGAAATGCGGTTCTTGTTACAAATAATGTAAAGCATTTTTCTAGGCTCAACGGAATTAAAATTGAAAACTGGGCTGAATAAATTTAATGGAGAAAAAAAATGAATATAAAGTGTCCTAACTGCGGGCAGCTGATTGCGCTGGAGCAGAATGTTTATGATTCGATTGCGAACGATGTGCGCAACGAGCAGTTTGAAAAAGAGCTCGAAAAACGCGCGGCATCCTTGAGCCGGGAAAAGGAGTCGGCGGTTCAGCTTGCGGTCTCAAAGGCGCAGAACGAAAAGGAAAAGGAAATTGCGGCTCTGGAAGCTAAGCTTTCAAAAATTGCGGCGGAATTTGAGGCGGAAAAGCAAAAGTCAAAATCGGAATTTCAGGCTGCGCTGGCGGAAAAAAATCAGCAGATTACCAAGATTTCCGCGGAACTTGGAGCGGCAAAGGAAAAGTCGCAGTCGGAGATGAAAATAGCTCTTGCCTCAAAGGAACAGGAAATCGCGCTTTTGAATGAAAAGATTAGTTCGGGCAAACGTGATTCTGAGATTGCAGTGAAATCCGCAGTTCAGGACAAGGAAAAGGAAATAATTCAGCTTAAAAGCGACTTTGCGGTGCTTGAAAATAAATCGAAAAGCGAAGTGTCTTCTATAAAAGAGCAGTTTTCGGCGCAGCTCAAGGCGAAAGACGAGGAAATTGCGTTCTACAAGGATTTCAAGGCGAAGGAATCGACTAAACAGATTGGCGAGGATTTGGAGCAGTTCTGTCTTACGGAGTTCAACAAGAACCGCGCGCTGGGATTTCAGAATTCGTATTTTGAAAAGGACAACAAGGTTTCGCGTGCTTCGGGAAGCAAGGGCGACTTTATTTTTAGGGAAGCGAGCGGCGACGGCGTGGAATTCATTTCAATCATGTTCGAGATGAAGAATCAGGCTGACGAAACGGCGACCAAGCACAAGAACGAGGATTTCTTAAAGGAGCTGGACAAGGACAGGAACGAGAAGGGCTGCGAGTATGCGGTTTTGGTTTCCATGCTTGAAAGCGACAACGACTACTACAACACTGGAATTGTGGACGTTTCGTACAAATATCCAAAGATGTACGTAATCCGCCCGCAGTTTTTTATTCCGGTGATTACTTTTTTGCGGAACGCTGCTATGAATACTCTTGAGTCTAAGCGTGAACTTAGGCGTATTCAGGAACAGAACATGGACATCACTCACTTTGAGGAAGACCTGAACAAATTCAAGGACGGATTCAGCCGAAACTATGACCTTGCAAGCCGTAAATTCATGAGCGCAGTTGAACAGATTGACAAGGCGATTTCAAATCTGCAGAAGATGAAGGAGGATTTGCTTAGCTCCGAGAATAACTATCGTCTTGCGAACAACAAGCTTGAAGATTTGACCGTGAAAAAGCTTGTGAAAAACAATCCCACAATGAAGCAGAAGTTCAACGAACTGAAAGGGGAATGAAATAACTACTTCCCCTGCCACTTACCCGAATTTCGTTCCCAGAAAACGCCGTCGCTGTAGCCTTGGATTGACTTGTCGGTTTCCGCGAGGGCAAGGCGCTTTTCTGCCCAAAGGCAATATTCTTCGTTCTGTTCGATTCCGCAGAAACGCCGGCCGAGCTTTTTTGCCACAACGCTTGCAGTGCCGCTTCCCAAAAACGGGTCAAACACGATGTCGCCGGGGCGCGAGCTTGCAAGAATCAGTTTTGCGTAAAGTTTTTCGGGCTTTTGCGTAGGATGGTCGGTGTTTTCGGGCATTGACCAGAACGGAACTGAAATGTCGTCCCAAAAATTGGAAGGGTACGTAAGCCGGAAGTTTCCCTCCGTTTCCTCATCCCAGTCCTTCGGCTTTCCGTCAGCCTTGTACGGCGCAAGGACTTTCCGCTTCATTTTTACGGCTTCAACATCAAAATAATAGTCGGCAGGATTTTTTACCGCAAACCAGATGTCTTCCATTCCGTTCTTCCAGTTTGATTTTGCGCCGCGCCCTTTTTCGCGCTGCCAGGTAATCCTGTTCAGAACTGTAAGTTCCCTTTCAACAGCACGCTGAAGAGAGGAAGTGCATTTCCAGTCGCCGCAAATATAAAGTGAGCCGTTGGATTTTAGTTTTTTGCACACAGCCGGAAACCATGTCGCAAGATATTCGTCATAGCCTTCCTGCGAGCGAGAGGCGAACTTCATTCCGTTGAAATTTTTGGAAAGATTGTACGGCGGATCAATGATAATCAGGTCGGCGAATCCTTCCGGCACAAACTCAAGCATTTTCAGAATATCGCCGTTCAGTGTGCGGTTCACGATGTCCGTTTCCGCAGAAATATTCGATTCGGTGAGCAGGCGGTTTTTCAAGCCTTCAATTTCCTCTGGCTCAAGCGTCAATGTCCTGTTGTTCGCCGCGCGTTCTTTTTCTTTCATCAGATTATCCGTTTTTTTTAGTTTATAATATTCTCTATGGACACTATAAAAGATTTTTAGAACTCTGTCATTGCCGAGCATAGACTTGAACTCTAGCAATTCTCTATGGACTGTCCATATAGGCCTACTATGAGGTGTGCATAGCGTTCGCTATGGTGGGTGCGTAGAGTGCTCTATGGGATGTTCGTAGTGGACGCTATAGGGTGTCCATAGAGAGCTACTATTGATACTCCATAGAAGACGAAACGGAAGAAATGGCAAGTCCACTAGGCGTTATTTATCGTTCCCTTAAGCTCCACTTAATTCTTATCAGGACAAAGTCGCGCATATCCTCATAGAAGTCCATATTGGGCGGAGTTATGCCGATTTTTTGAAGAGCCTGTTGAATCAGCGGATTTTTGTAGCAGCGAACATCAGGACGTTCAGCTGGAGCTTGTATGCTTCATCGGCGGAAAGGGCGGGCATTGCGGAAATCTCAAGGAAAATCTCTTCTTTTGTCGTAACGTATTTGTAAAGATTTGCACGCGACCAGATGAGTTTGTCCGCAATCGTCGTGATAGCAATTTCGGTGTACGGCATCTGCGCAAAAAGCGAGTACGCTGCTTCCATTATCTGGTTTAGCCTTTCTTTTTTTTATTATCACTCTGCTTATTCAGTCTCTTTATACTCCAGTAAACCTATATGGAGTTTCTTGGTATACGTAGTAGTTCAGCCAGTTTGAATAGAACAAGTGCGCTGTGCTTCTCCATTTTGAAAAAATCGGCTTGGAAGGATCATTGTCTGTAAAATAATTTTCCGGCATTGATGGATTTATTCCTTTTTTTAAATCTCGCTTGTATTCTTCTGCCAAAGTTTCAGGGTCATATTCCAAGTGGCCTGTCATAAAAATACTTCTGTTGTCTTTTGACTTTGCAAGTGTAACTCCAGTTGTTTCTGAATATGCAAGCAGCGAAAGTTTTTCATTTGACGCAATATCTTCTGTGAGTATTTTTGTGTAGCGCGAAGTTGGAACTGGAAAATAATCATCAAAGCCGCGCATTAAAGGTTCTTTTGAGTCTAAAAGTTTTGAGTAAAAAATTCCTGAAAACTTTTTTTCAACAATGTGCTTGTTTATTCCGTGCAGATAATAAAGTCCTGCCATTGCACCCCAGCAAATGTAAAGTGTGCAGAAAACATTTTTTTTCGCGTAGTCCATTATTTTGCAAAGTTCATTCCAGTAGTCAACTTGCTCAAATGGAATCTGCTCTACCGGCGCGCCTGTTATAATCATTCCGTCAAATTTCCTGCTGAAGATTTCTTCCGATGACATATAGAATTTTTCCAGATGATTTTTGTCTGTGTTTTTTGAAATGTGTCCTTTCATTTGCACAAGCGAAATGTCAATTTGAAGCGGAGTATTTGAAAGAAGCCTAAGAAGCTGAGTTTCTGTAACTTCCTTTGTCGGCATTAAATTTACAATCGCAATTTTGAGCGGACGTATATCTTGGGAAACTGCGCGCTCTTCTGTCATCACAAATATATTTTCATTTTCAAGAGTGCTTCTGGCTGGAAGGTCGGAATCAATTCTGATTGGCATGGACGCATTATAGCAAGTTTTCATGTAATTTGCTATAATCTTCAAATTATGGAAATCAAAGTTGACAGAAAGGCCGCGGTAAAAAAACTCAAGGCTTTGGTTTTGTCTCCAAAAAACGAAGTTGAGGCTTTTAGAAGCAAGCTGGAAAAAAAATTCAAAGCGGATTTTATTCCGAATCATGTTGAGCGCACTGAAAAGAAAATCGGCGGCGTAAAATGCGATATTCTTGTTCCTGAAATTTTTGCTTCGAACAGGATTGTGATTTATGTTCACGGTGGTTCTTTTGTTGGAGGTTCGCGGGACAGCTGGAGAAGTTTTTGCTCAATCTTTGCAAATGCTGTTTCTGCAAAAGTTGTTGTGCCGGAATTCAGGCTTGCTCCTTCTTATCCTTTTCCTTCTTCAATTGAAGATGTTGAAAAAGTTTTCAGCGGAATTTTAGAAGATGATGAATCTAAGGAAATTATTCTTGCGGCAGACGGAAGCGGTGCGAGCATTGCGTTGGGACTTATGCTTAGGACTGAAGAAAAAAAACGCAGCTTGGTTTCAAAAATAATTTTGATTTCTCCTTGGCTTGATCTTTCAACTGAAAATCTTTCGAATAAAAAAATCCGCGATGAAATTTTGGGAAATGAAGATTTGCGTCATGCATCTGATCTTTACACTTATTCTTCCAATTTAAAAAATATTCAGGTTTCGCCTTTGTTTGCTTCTGAAAATGATTTTTCAACTTTTCCTGAAGTTTATATTCAGTGTGGCGAAAAAGAAATTCTTCTTGACAGCGCAGAAAGTTTGGCGCAGAAAATTATTTATTCCGGCGGAAAATGTGTTTTGGATGTCTGGCCGGAAATGATGTTTATGTTTCAGATGGCGGACGAATTTTTGCTTGAGTCGCACGAGGCTGTTGAAAAAATCGGACACTACATAAACAAAAGAAACGGACTTTCAGAAAGCGAAATAAAAGAGCGGGAACGTCTTATGCGTGAAAATAATATCGCGGTGGAATAAAATATGGAACTTCTTTCTCCTGCTGGAAATGTTGAAAAACTTAAGTACGGATATATTTACGGCGCTGATGCTGTTTACATTGGACTGAAAAATTTTTCTTTGCGTGTTAAGGCAGACAACTTTTATGAAGATGAATATAAAAAAGTCTGCGAACTAAAAAAACAGTTCCCCGGAAAAAAACTTCACTGCGCATTGAACATTGCGTTTCATAATGACGAGATTGACAGGCTGATTCAAAATATTCCGTATTTTAAAAATTATCCGATTGATGCTTTTATTGTTCAGGATTTGGGAATTGTTCCGATTATTCAAAAAGAATTTCCAAAAGCGGCATTGCATCTTTCAACGCAAGCAAGCTGCATGAACCGCGAAGCTGTAAAAGTTTATAAGTCGCTGGGATTCAGCAGAGTTGTAATGGGACGCGAGGCTTCTTTAAAAGAAATTGCTGAAATAAAAAACTCAGTTCCAGAAATGGAAATTGAATGTTTTGTTCATGGCGCAATGTGCATCGCATATGCCGGCCGCTGCTTGATGAGTGCGTATTTAAATGGACGTAGTGCGCAGGAAGGATTTTGCAGCCATACTTGCCGCTGGGATTATGATGTTCTTGCAAGCCTTGGAGAAAATGCCAAGCAAATTTCAGAAAGTGGAAATCTTGTTTTTCGTGAACATAAACGCCCTGATGAATTTTTTCCAGTTTATGAAGGAGAAAATTTTACAGCCGTGTTGTCGTCAAAAGATTTGTGCATGATAGATCATCTTGCGGATTTGAAGAATGCCGGCGTGGATTCGCTTAAAATTGAAGGACGAATGAAAAGTGTTTATTACGTTGCCTTGATTACGCGGGCTTACAGAAAGGCGATTGATGCGCTTGAAGGAAAAATTCCGCAGGAGGAAGCAACGCCTTTTGTTGAAGAACTTTATAAAGTAAGCCATCGTCCGTTTGCCACAGGATTTTATTATAATAAATCTGATGCGGATGTTGCGGTAAGCGGCGCAAGCGACAGTCCGTTTGAACTTTCCGCGGAATTTGGAAACGAGCTTTCTTTGCAGGATGAAAACTCTATTCTTGAAAAAGCCGCGCTGAATAAAAAAATTCGTGATGAAAAATACAATTCGCTTTGCCCGGAAGCAAAAGCCGCTGCTGACAAAAGATTTGCAGAACATCCTGACTTGAATCTTCCTTTTGCCGAAAAAATCGACGGATTCAAAATGTACAATTTTGAGAGTCTTAATATGATTACAAAATCCACAGAGCTTGAAATTGTTTCTCCTGATACTGTTGCGCAGAAGATTTTGTGGGGAAAAGATTTTGTGCTTGTGAATCCTGAAAATGGAGAATTGTACAACTGGGTTTGCAACGGACATCCTTGTGTTTTCTACACAAAGCTAAAAATTCAGCAGGGAAGTTTGCTTCGCTCAAAAGATCCTGATTATGTCGAAGGAAAATTCAGGGACAGCGGAAGATAAACTCAGGGCAAACGCATTATAAATAATTTAACTAAAGTTTGCGCAAAGGAACGGTTTCTGGGGCAAAAACACTCTGATTGTTGCGGCCGCGTGAGCAGGCAATTCTATAGTTACTTTGCAACAATCAGCTTGTAGCGCATTATTGCGCGATTTTGAACCAGAAAACCGTGACTGGGAGCCAGTTTTAT
>OQVL01002675.1_pt1 | contig 10903 bp, 8 predicted proteins | sample 1691501 | NCBI WGS metagenome assembly OQVL01 (sample SAMN03418253, study PRJEB22391) | human gut metagenome | biome: human-gut; feature: organic feature; material: feces | host: Homo sapiens | place: Tanzania | collected 2013-01
GTGATGAAGAATGGTCAGTCTGCGCCGTCAAAGGTGAAGATCAGCATCGTTTCCGCCAAAAATAAAAATCCCCACGGAATGAGCGGATAGTAGTCTGCCGAGCTTAGTCTCTGCCAAAATCCCATTATATAAAGAAAGCCGTTGCTTCCGCCATACAGAACATCCGGCAGGTACAGCCTGAAATTTCCAAATGTCAGCCAGCCGTAATATACATTTCGGCACACAAAAAACAACATTAAAAATACTGACATCATGACAACTCTTACCGGCATTGAAGCTTCTTTTTTCTGCACTTTTTCTTCCTGTATCAGGTGATTGGCCGTGACGGTGATGCAGTCGATGGCTCCGTACACGGTTAAACAGAGAGTGGATTTGTTTAAATACCTTGCAAGACTTGGTGGTCCGTACGGAATTATCCGCCAGTCTGAATTTTTCATATATACGAAACAGGATCAGGAAGCAATCGAAAAATGTATGGAACTGGGCTACAAGTTTCCGGCGATTACAACATGGATTCGCGCAAAGAAAGAAGACTTCAAGAAAGTAAAGGAGCTTGAAATCGAAGAAACGGGTATTTTAGTTTCTTGCAGTGATTATCATATTTTTAAGAAAATGGGAATGAACAGAAGACAGGCAATTGACTTCTACCTTGAGACGATTAAAGACGCTTTCGATGCAGGAATCGTCCCGAGATGCCATTTGGAGGACATTACAAGAGCGGACTTTTATGGATTCGTAGTGCCTTTTGTAAACGAAATTATGGATTTGTCGCACGAAGTCGGCATGCCTGTAAAGATCAGAGCATGCGACACAATGGGCTACGGTGTGCCTTATACCGAAGTTGCGCTTCCGCGAAGCGTTGCGGGAATCATCTACGGACTTCAGCATTATGCCGGAGTGCCGAGTGACATGATTGAATGGCACGGACACAACGACTTTTATAAGGCTGTGGCTAATGCGACGACAGCTTGGCTTTATGGGGCAAGTGCAGTAAACTGCTCGCTGCTCGGAATCGGAGAGCGTACCGGAAACATCCCGCTCGAGGCGATGGTATTTGAATACGCGTCACTTAGGGGCTCTATGGATGGCATGGATCCTACGGTAATTACCGAAATTGCGGAATATTTCCGCAAGGAAATGGGCTATGACATTCCTCCGATGACTCCTTTTGTAGGCGAAAACTTCAATGTGACAAAAGCGGGAATTCACGCGGACGGTCTCATGAAGGATGAAGAAATTTATAATATTTTTAATACGAAAAAACTCCTCAAAAGGGCTCCGGGAGTATCGATAAGCAATACATCCGGACTTGCGGGAATCGCATACTGGATTAACGAACATTTTCAGCTTGAAGACGAGAAAAAAGTTTCCAAAGATCATCCGCTCGTTATTGAGTTGAAAGAGTGGGTGGACACGATGTACGCAGGGGGCAGAACGACCAGTCTGTCAACCGGTGAAATTGAGGATAAGTTAAGCGAGTCAGAAGAATGGAGGGAACTGCTCAATGATCGATTATAAGAACACATCCCTTGCGAATCAAGTATTCGCAGCGATTGAAAAAAATATTTTGACAGGTGTTTATCCGGCAGGCGAGCCAATCAGCGAGCCGAGGCTTTCCGCAGAACTGGGCGTGAGCAGAACTCCAATCAGAGAAGCGATCACAAGACTGGAAGCGGAGAGATTGATTAAGCAGACTTCAAGCGGAATGATCGTTGTAGGCATTTCTAAAAAAGACGTGGAAGAAATGTACGCCGTAAAGAAGGCGATGGAGCCTTATGCGACAGAACTTGCTGTAAAGAATATGTCCGCGGAAGGTCTTGAAAAGCTCAGAGAAATTTTAGAACAGCAGGAGTTTTATGTGACAAAGAGCAATGCTGAAAAAATCAAAGATCTGGATACGGAATTTCACGATATTATTTATAGCGAGAGTGCCAGTCCGACACTCGAATCCATTCTTTCCCCGTTGCACCACAAACTGATGCGTTTCCGAAAGGTTTCCCTTCAGTTCAGCGACAGAAGCACGCAGTCGGTGGAGGAACACAAGCAGCTCTTTGAAGCAATCGAAGCGGGCGACGCGAAAAAGGCAAAAGAGTTGATGGCAGAACACGTAAACAATGCGTGTAAAAATATTATGGGAGGTATGTAAGATGGGACTTACGCTGGCACAAAAAATTATCAAAGAACATTTAATCAGCGGTGAAATGACCGTAGGAAATGAAATCGCAATCAGAATAGATCAGACATTGACGCAGGACGCGACAGGAACAATGGCATATCTGGAATTCGAGACGATGGGCGTTCCGCGTGTGAAAACCGAACTTTCGGTTGCGTATATCGACCACAACACGCTTCAGTCCGGATTTGAGAATGCGGATGACCACCGCTTCATTCAATCCATGGCAAAGAAGCACGGCTTATACTTCAGCAGACCGGGAAACGGAATCTGTCATCAGGTGCATTTGGAACGCTTCGGCAAACCGGGTAAGACTCTCATAGGCTCCGACAGCCATACACCGACAGGCGGTGGCATTGGTATGCTTGCGATGGGCGCCGGCGGACTTGACGTTGCGGTTGCAATGGGCGGCGGCGCATACTACATCACGATGCCGAAAATGTATAAAGTCAATCTGACAGGAAAGCTTAGAGATTTCGTAACTGCAAAGGATGTCAGCCTCGAAATTCTCAGAATTCTGAGCGTTAAGGGCGGCGTAGGTGCGATTATCGAATGGGGCGGCGAAGGCGTAAAGACCCTTTCCGTTCCGGAGAGAGCAACAATCACCAATATGGGCGCGGAGCTTGGAGCAACAACTTCCATTTTCCCATCCGATGAAGTTACAAGAGAATTCTTAAAGGCAGAAGGAAGAGAAGCGGATTTCACACCGCTTGCAAGCGATGAGGATGCCGTTTATGATAAGGTAATCGACATCAACCTTTCCGAATTGAAACCGCTGATTGCTTGTCCGCACAGCCCGGACAATGTAGTGACGGTTGAGAGTCTGAAAGGAACGAAGGTGGATCAGGTCTGCATCGGTTCCTGCACGAACTCTTCTTTATATGATATGCTGAAGGTCGCAGCGCTTTTAAAAGGAAAGACCATCAGTCCGGATGTAAGCCTTTCCATTTCCCCGGGCTCCAAGCAGGTGCTTTCCATGCTTGCTGACTGCGGTGCATTATCGGATATTCTCGCAAGCAGCGCGAGAGTGCTGGAATGTGCGTGTGGGCCATGTATCGGCATGGGATTCTCACCGAACTCCGCAGGTGTATCGCTTCGTACTTTCAACCGTAACTTTGAAGGCCGTTCCGGCACAAAAGACGCAAAAGTGTACTTAGTATCTCCGGAAACCGCTGTCGCAGCAGCGCTTACAGGTGAAATCACAGACCCGATGCTTCTCGGTCAGATGCCGAAGGTTACGATGCCGGAAGCATTTAAGATAGACGACAGCGCAGTTCTGGCTCCCGCACCGGAAGCGGAAGCTGCATCGGTAGAAATTCTCAGAGGACCGAACATCAAGCCTTTCCCTGACAGCTGTCCGCAGGAAGACGAGCTGAAGGCAGGTGTATCCCTGAAGGCAGGCGATAACATCACCACCGACCATATCATGCCTGCAGGCGCGAAGATACTCCCGTATCGTTCCAACATTCCGCACCTGTCACAGTACTGTTTTGAAGTATGCGACAAGGAATTCCCGGAAAGAGCAAAGGCGATGGGAAGCAGCATCATCGTGGGAGGCAGCAACTACGGTCAGGGATCATCCAGAGAGCATGCGGCACTCGTACCGCTTTATCTGGGCGTGAAAGCAGTCGTTACCAAGAGCTTTGCAAGAATCCATGCGGCAAACCTTATCAACGCGGGAATTATGCCGCTGACATTTGCAAATCCGGAGGATTACGAAAAAATCAATCAGGAAGACGAAATCCGCATTACGGGCGTTTTTGCAGGAATGGAATCCGGCGAAATGACCCTGGAAGACCTCACAAACGGCGAAAAGATTAAGCTTGTATGCAGCTTCACAGACAGACAGAGAGCGATTTTGAAGAATGGCGGTCTTTTAAAATATGTCGGAAAGGGCGGAAACTAAGATGAGTCAGACAATGGATAAAGAAAAATATATAAAAGAAGCTTCGGAAAAATTTGAAGCCCTGCTCAGAGAGCAGATAAAACGCGCGGAAGACATGAAGAACGCAGCAGGTGCGAAAGACTTTGCAGCATTGCCGCAGATTACAATCGGTCTTTGCGGAGGAGACGGCATCGGCCCGATTATCATGGCTGAGGCAGAAAGACTGCTTACAAAACTTCTTGCAGAGGAACTTGCATCCGGCAAGGTTGTCCTCAGAAAAATTGAGGGACTTACGCTTGAAAACCGCGTGGCTGTCGGCAAAGCGGTTCCCGATGATGTGATGGAAGAAATTAAATCCTGCGATGTAATCCTGAAAGGACCGACCACGACTCCTAAGGGCGGAAGCATGGGAAGTGCCAATGTAACGCTCAGAAGCGAACTTGACCTCTATGCGAACGTCCGCCCGGTATGCGTGCCGGAGGAAGGCATCGACTGGATGTTCTACAGAGAAAACACGGAAGGCGAATATGTGCTTGGAAGCAAGGGCATTGAAATTCCGGAAACTTTGGCGGTTGACTTTAAGGTTACAACCGAAGAAGGAACGAAGCGAATCGCAAGAGCCGCTTTCGACTATGCGAAGAACAACGGCAAGACCAATGTTGCAATCGTAACAAAAGCCAACATTATGAAGAAGACCGACGGGAACTTTTCGGCTATCTGTCGCGAGGTTGCAGCGGACTATCCGGGAATCGAAGCGGAGGACTGGTATATCGACATTATGACCGCAAACCTTGTGAACAAGGCAATCAGAAATCGTTTTCAGGTTTTCGTAATGCCGAATCTGTACGGTGACATCATAACCGACGAAGCGGCCGAAATTCAGGGCGGAGTCGGAACCGCAGGAAGCGCCAATATCGGAGACCGCTATGCGATGTTTGAAGCAATCCACGGCTCAGCACCGAGAATGATTGAAGAAGGACTTGCGGACTATGCGAACCCTTCGAGTATTTTCAAGGCGACGGAAATGATGCTCAGACACATCGGATTCACCGATAAGGCCGATAAGCTTGCCGAAGCGCTTCACATCTGCTGCGATGTTGAAAAATCCGTGGTAGTGACAGGAATGCGTGATGGTGGGACTTGCCGCGAATTCGCAGAATATGTGATGAGCAAACTGTAGTTTGCTGCTTGACATTTATCCCGCCGCGATATAAAATAAATCTATTGAAAATTCAATAGAAACGATGACGAAGAGGAGTAGAAAGAGACCTGCCCTTTACAGAGAATCGGGGACGCGGCTGAGAGCCCCGGAAGAAGGCGTTTTTTGAAGGTTGCTTCCGAGTTTTAATCATAATGAGGGTCTGTTTTCCGAGGCGGAAGACAGGAACAAAGGTGGTACCGCGGAATGATATTTCGTCCTTTGTAAGCGTTGGCTTGCAGAGGACTTTTTTTTATTCTCATGCACGCCGCAGACGAAAAAGAGAAAGGAAAATCGAAAAGATGGAAAAAAACTTAGCAAAAACCTATAATCCGAAAGATTTCGAAGACAGAATCTATGAGATGTGGGAAACAAACGGCGCATTCAGAGCAGAAGTAGATAAGGACAAAAAGCCTTTTACAATTGTTATGCCGCCACCTAACATCACAGGACAGCTTCACATGGGACATGCACTCGACCAGACTCTGCAGGATGTGCTCACAAGATGGAAGAGAATGCAAGGCTACAGCGCACTTTGGCTTCCGGGCTCCGACCATGCAAGTATCGCAACGGAAGTTAAGGTCGTTGAAAAAATCAGAGCCGAAGAAGGTCTGGAGAAAGAAGACCTCGGAAGAGAAGAATTTCTCAAGCGCGCATGGGCATGGAAGGAAGAATACGGCGGAAGAATTACGCGTCAGTGCCGTAAGCTCGGAGACTCCTGCGACTGGTCCAGAGAAAGATTTACGATGGATGAAGGCTGCAACCACGCGGTCAAAGCTGCATTCATCAAGCTTTACGAGAAAGGCCTGATTTATAAGGGAAACCGTCTTGTAAACTGGTGCCCGCAGTGCGGAACTTCGCTTTCCGACGCAGAAGTCGAACACGAGGACAAGAACGGCAAGTATTGGTATTTCAAATATCCTGCTGCAGCACCGACCGCTGATTTTGACGGAATCGTAGTTGCTACATCAAGACCGGAAACCATGTTCGCAGATGAAGCAATCGCCGTTCATCCGGACGATGAAAGATATAAGGAAGTTATCGGCAGGAAGGTTATCCTCCCATTGGTAGGCAAGGAAATCCCAATTATTGCGGACAGCTATCCTGACCCTGAGAAGGGAACCGGTGCCGTTAAAATTACTCCGGCGCACGACCCGAACGACTTTGAAGTAGGACAGCGCGCAGGACTTCCGGTTGTTTCCTGCATTAACAAGGACGCAGCGATGAACGAACTGGCAGGAAAATATGAAGGTCAGGATCGCTACGAATGCCGTAAGAATTGGGTTTCGGACCTTGAGGCTGCGGGTTATCTGGTTAAGACCGAAGAAAAGGTAATCCCGATGGGAACCTGCTACAGATGCCATACGGTTATCGAAGATATGGTATCCGACCAGTGGTTCGTAAAGATGGAAGAACTGGCAAAACCGGCAATCGAAGTTGCAAAGAATGGGAAATTAAGACACATACCGGAAAGATTTGAAAAGATTTATCTGCACTGGCTGGAAGGAATCAAGGACTGGTGTATTTCCAGGCAGCTTTGGTGGGGGCACAGAATCCCGGCATACTACTGTGAAGAATGCGGAGAAACCGTTGTTTCCTACGATGCACCGGAAAAATGCCCGAAATGCGGATGTACGCATCTGAAACAGGACGAGGACGTACTGGATACATGGTTCTCCTCTGCGCTTTGGCCGTTTTCAACGCTCGGCTGGCCGGAAAAAACTCCGGAGCTCGACTATTTCTACCCGACAGATGTACTCGTAACGGGTTATGACATCATCTTCTTCTGGGTAGTAAGAATGGTATTCTCCGGACTGGAATATATGGGAGAGATTCCTTTCCATGATGTATACATCCACGGACTGGTAAGAGACGCACAGGGCCGCAAGATGTCCAAGTCGCTCGGAAACGGAATTGACCCGCTTGAAATTATCGACAAATACGGCGCGGACGCCCTTAGATTCATGCTTTCCACAGGCATCACGCCGGGCAACGACATGCGTTTCACCGAGGACAGACTGGAAAATTCCAGAAACTTTGCGAATAAACTTTGGAATGCGTCCAGATTCGTAATTATGAACCTTCAGGACGAAGAAGGCGAATTCAAGCCACTCGCAAAATGCTGCGACGACTGCTGCGGCGGCGCATGTGCAAACACGACGAATTTTGCGAATATTCCGCTTAAGGATGAAGATAAGTGGATGATTAAAAAAGTAAACGACGCCATCGAGTATATCGACAACGCGATGGAAAGATACGACCTTGCACTTGCGGGACAGAGGGTTTACGACCTGATTTGGAATGAATACTGCGACTGGTACATCGAGCTTGTAAAACCGAGACTTTGGGGCGACGATGAAGAAGACAAGAAGGTGGTTCGCTTCGTACTGGTAATGTGCCTGAAGAATATGCTGAAGCTCCTGCACCCGTTCATGCCGTTTATCACGGAGGAAATCTGGGGATTCCTGCCGCACGGCGACGACGAGCAGGGCTATCTGATTGCTGCCGAATGGCCGAAGACAAGTGCTTCCTACATCTATCCGAAGGCAGAAAAAACCGTTGAAATGGCAATGGAAGCAATCAAGGCAATCCGTAACATCAAGGCAGAGAAAAATGTTGCGCCTTCCAAGAAAATTAAGGCAATCATCCTTGCAGAAGGCGAAAAAGCGGAAACTGCAAAAGCAGGCGAAGCATATCTTAGGAACCTTGCAAATATTACGGAAATTCTCTTCACAGATTCCAAGAAGGATGTACCGGAAGACGCAGTATCGGCGGTCATCGACGGCGCGGAAATCTATATCCCGCTTGATGATTTGGTAGATTTCGCAGATGAACTGGCAAGACTGGAAAAAGAGCAAAAGCGTCTCGAAGGAGAGGTTAAGCGTTCGAATGGAATGTTAAACAATCCGGGATTCGTAAATAAGGCACCGGAAGCGAAGATTCAGGCGGAAAAAGAAAAGCTTGCTATGTACGAAGACATGCTTGCAAAAGTTAGTGCACAGATAGAAGCAATTAAGACAAAATTACAATAAATACAATCATACAATACATTCACAAGAGGTAAGAAATGGCAGATTTAAAGGGCGCAGCCTATGCTGCAGAAGGAGCAATCGGCAAAATACATGAGTTTGAAAAATTCGGATCGGTGCTCGGACTGGAAAGAATGACAAAACTGCTTGACATTCTCGGAAATCCGCAGGATGAGTTGAAGGTTATTCATGTTGCCGGAACCAACGGCAAAGGCTCAACTTGCAAATTTATTTACAGTGTATTACAGGAATGCGGGTATAAAGTGGGGCTTTATACCTCGCCCTTTCTGGAAATCTTTAATGAAAGAATCGAATTCGACGGCGCGTATATCAGCGACAGCGATTTGGCGCAGTACACGGATAGGGTGCTTATTGCTGTTAAACAGATGACAGACGCGGGGCTGCAGTCACCGACGGAATTTGAAGTGATTACCGCCATAGCTTTTTTGTACTTCAAAGAAAAGAAAGCGGACTATGTTGTGCTCGAAGTAGGCTTGGGCGGAAGAGGAGACTCTACCAATGTATGCAAAAAACCGCTTATCTCGGTAATCACATCCATATCCTATGACCACACAGACCGCCTCGGCAATACCCTTGCGGAAATTGCCTCGGAAAAAGCCGGCATCATCAAGGACGGCTGCCCGGTTGTCACAAGCGCCGAAGCAGACGAAGCACTCGCCGTCATCGAGCAGGCCGCGGCAGAACACGGGTCCATGTACTTTGAAACCCGCAATCTGCCTTGCCTGATTACAGCCGAAACCTTCGGTGGCTCCAAATTCGACATTGATATTCAGGGAGTCACATTCAAAAACCTTGAAATAAGCATGATAGGCCGCCATCAGGTCAAAAACGCAGCCGCCGCTGTAGCAGCCCTGTGCATTTTGGAAGAGAACGGAGACATCCGACTTCCGAACGAAGCACTGCGTGCCGGGCTCAAGAAAGCAAAGCAGATCGGCAGATTCGAGATTATGACGCCGCCGGGACAAAAGCCGGTCTACATCATTGACGGTGCACACAACCCGGACGGCGCTCTTGCTCTCCGCAGAACGATGACAACCTTCTGTGCGGATTCGAAAATTCTGATGGTTACCGGTATGCTTGCCGACAAAGATACCGATACTATATTGAAGGAATTTACGCAGATTACAGGCGACTTTATTGTCACGGAGCCGGTAAATCCACGCAGAATGTCAAAAGAAGAGCTGAAAGCGAAAATAGAGGCTCTGGGCGGCAGTGTAAAAGCGGCTGCAGAGCATGAAGAGGCTCTTCATGCAGCAAAGGCAATGCAGGACGAGTACGATGTGATCTTATTTGCCGGCTCGCTGTATCTGATCGGAGAAATCAGGAGGATGTTATGAAATTTATTTTGCGTTCGACAGACGAATACGACAGACTCGTCAAGTTTTTCGTAGAGAACAAGCTGGAATTCGACGGCGACGAAGAAGTAGATACGGATATTCTCAAATGCTGGAAGATATCCCAGGCGGAGGGAGATGACCTCAAGCATATCAAGACAGATAACCGGGATGGCAAAGATTTTATTGCTGCGGGGTGTGTTTTGGCGATGAGAGAGGGTAAATACATCATAGACGGAATCGCTGTAGACCCGACCATGCGAAAATTCGGTCTGGGCAGACTTTTGATTAATAAAGCAAAAGAAGAGGTTTTGGCAAGAGGCGGAGATGCACTCTATCTAGTTGCCAGAGCACCTGAATTTTTCAGACGGCTGGGCTTTGAAACAATACCTGCCGACAACGCACCGAACTTCTTCGAATGCAAGTACTGCCCGCAGTACGGGAAAGAATGTCATCCCGAAATAATGAAATTGGATTTGAAATGAAAGAAAAAGACATGAATTACAGTAAACTTTTGCAGGGAATACTCGACATAGCCGAAGAAATGCTGGTCGCGGGCGCGGAAGTCAGCCGCGTTGAGGACAGTGTGGAGCGCATGTGCAGCGCATACGGCTGTGATCGGGTAAATGTTTTTGTTATTACTTCAAATATACAGGTTACAATGGAAGACCCGGACGGGGAGATTGTAACGCAGATACGAAGAGTTGTAAGAAATGATGTCAACTTTGACAGGCTTGATTTTCTTAATGACTTGTCAAGATATGTGTGCAGAAATTTACCATCGGTCGAAGAACTGCGCGAACGCTTCGACGAAGTGATGCAGAGAAAGCAGCAGCCGATTGCCTTGAGCCTTCTGAGTGGGATGGCAATCGGCGGAAGTTTTGCTGTCTTTTTCGGGGGAAACATTCAAGACGGAATCGCAGCGGCAATCTGCGGTCTTGCGACCGTCGTGCTCAATTTAGTGGTTTCGAAGCTGGGACAGAATCCGCTTGCAAACATATTCATTGTTTCGTTTACAGCGGGAATTCTTTCGGTTATTACGGTATGGCTCGGAATCGGCGTGCATACCGACAAAATAATGATAGGTGTAATCATGCTTCTGATTCCGGGAATTGCGATGACAAACGGAGTCAGAGACATGCTTACCGGGGACATTGCTACGGGGATGCTCAGAGTTGCAAATGCGCTTCTGCTTGCGATTGCAATTGCATGCGGTTTTGCGCTTTCCCTTTTTGTGACGGGAGGCGGACTGATATGATGATA
>OQVL01002676.1_pt1 | contig 10892 bp, 11 predicted proteins | sample 1691501 | NCBI WGS metagenome assembly OQVL01 (sample SAMN03418253, study PRJEB22391) | human gut metagenome | biome: human-gut; feature: organic feature; material: feces | host: Homo sapiens | place: Tanzania | collected 2013-01
TTTTCCACCATATATACAAACTGATGCGGATGATATTCCATTGCATCATAAGACGGACAGGTACCGCTGCACTTTCCGCAACGCATACACTTCAGCGGATTCACGCCGCTGATCTCCTTGATCTTTTCAGCCTGTGAGCTTACTGTATTCATGCGTTGTCTACCTCCTCTTTCACACCAAGGGCTTCTGCCAGAAGCTCTGTAAAATAGTAAACCGGCATTTTATTTCCGGAATTTTTATTCAGATTGTATTTGCAGAGCGGACAGGCAGTGATCAGCATATCTGCGCCAAAGCCTTTGGCACTGTCTTCAATTTTCTGACACATGTTCTGGGACATTTCTTTTTCTTTGAGAGAAATGTAACCGCCGCAGCATTCATTTCTGTATGGATAGATCACCGGTTCTGCACCAAGTGCACGGATGAAATCTTCCATAATAATTGGATTCTCCGGATCATCGAAAGCCATGATCTTGCCCGGACGTAATAAAAGGCATCCGTAATAGGCTCCGATCTTCTTTCCTGTAAGCGGGTTTACCACTTTCTCTTTCAGCTTGTCGAAACCGACTTTGTCGCGAAGTACTTCCAGATAATGGAGCACTGTTGTCTCGCCTTCATAAGGCTCATCAAGCTGCATGTAATTATTTGCTCTGGTGCGGATATCACGGTTTATTATTCGCCGACATGCCCGCATTGCCATCACGCACGTGAATTTATCAGCAATAATTTGGTCTATGAATATCCTGATTTAAAGGTTAGTGAAGTCAATGTTATGGTTCAGGAATCGTTGCCACTGTTCCAGGAAACATTGAAAAAGTGCGAATATGAATCTGGTGGTGTGCCGGTGATTGTGGTCGGCGATAAATGCTTCCAGGGATATGCGGACTTTATGCAACAGGAATTGCGTGACGCGGTCGAAGCAGACATGTCCAATGATGCCAAGGCAACTGCGGCGGAAAATCGCAAGGCAATGGAATCTGATGCAGACGCGTTCAAGGCTGCACACCCAGATCGCGCATCAGCGGTTTCTGAATACAATCCAAACACTGTTGCTGTCAATACGACAGTTGAAAAAAAAAATAATTCCAGCATCTATTTTTATGGTTTGCTGATTGTTTTGGTCGCGGCATTGGGATTTGTTCTGGTTCGCAAAAAGAAGTAATGGTAACGGAAAATCCTTAAAGGATAATCTATGTTTGATTTGACTGTTTTAGATTACATATACATTGGCGTTGTGTTGGCATCTACGATATGGGCAACGATTCGCGGTGGTGTGTATGAAACAATTGCAACGTTGTCATGGGTTGTGGCGGCGGTGACGGCACGTTTTGTGTCGCCGTTGCTGGACGGGTTGTTACAGCATTGGTTTGATTTGCCGGATTCAACCGTCGGGACATTGGTTGCGTCATACTTTATCGTGTTCTTTGCGATATTGTTGATTATCGGATTCTTTAACCAAAAACTGCGTGACCGGGTCCAGGCCAGCATGATGAAGGTCACAGATCATACACTGGGGGTTATCTTTGGTATTATCCGTGGTATCTTTGTAATGGGCGTTGTTTATTGGGGGGCATTGTGGTATTTCTCGGACGCGCCCCAGATGCCTGATTGGATTGCCAATGCACGCACACGTCCGGTAATGCAATTGACTGCGGTTAAATTGGATAAATGGTTCGTTCCGGGGGCGGAAAACAAATTACTGGCCCGTGACGTTGCCGGCACGCAAGAGGCGATGGAAATATACAACAACCTGATAAATCCAGCAGTGTCGTCTGATACGCCGGCGGGAACCACGGCAGCTGCCCCGGCGGACGCAAAACCGGCCAAGGGTGCCACTGCGACCACGAATAAAAAGGCCACTGATGCTCCTGCGTCTGCACCGGAAACAGGCTATAAATCATCAGAACGCACGGCGTTGGAAAACCAGTTATTACAAATTGAATCTGCCGCCCGTGCCGAAGGGGCCGCGGTCGCGGAATAACATTTATTGCCAGCATGTTTGTTATTGGCGTCGCCCATTTTTTCGGGCGGCGTTTTTTATTGTGAATTCGTTCCCGATGACATATTTGCGTAATTATGCGAAAATACAGGCGTATGAAACAAAGGACCAAAAATGCTGAGAATAAAAATATGTCTGACGATATTTTTTATCTATGAAATCGTGGCAACGATATTACTGCATGCGTCGCGCGCATGTGCACCGATGTTTGGATTGGGATTTTGCAGTGATGTCGTATTTAAATACTTTGTCGTATGTGCCGCGGTGCCGATGTTAGTATTTGTCATAGCAATGTGGGTGCATGAAATTGTTATCGCGCGTCGGCGTCGTCGGTCTGTGTTCTATCGTGCACGTGGCGCGGCGATGCGTATTGCGTCAAACGTCCGTGACCGCATTACCCGCAATATTTCCCAGCAAGACCTGGAAAAAATGATTGCTGCCGCGTTGATTGTCGGGATAAAGAAATACGCCGCCCGAAATGCAAATGTGCGCCGGTTTATGGATGATGTAATGGCGTCTGAATATATGGACGATGACGATGAATACGCCGCAGATGACACAGATAACGCGCATGATGTCACGCCCGCGCCACGCAGTCGCGCCACCACATCTGAACGGTCGCGTCGCGCCCGCCCGCGCACCCGTAAAAAGTAAGATTTATATGTGTTCCGAACCTTTCATTCCGTCCCCACCCGGGGACGTCTTTTATGGCAAAATCGCCATAAAAATGGCGATTTTGCCCCCAGCACTTAAATGTTCGGTGTTTGCAGACACTGCCATAATTCGTCAATCATTGTCTTTTATGAATATTTTGTATAAAAAATTCATAGTTCTATAGTTGGCAAAGATATTTGACGCAATTATGGAAAATATGGCAGCCCGTTTAATCCAAGATAAATTTATGGTTCCAATCTGAGTTGGATTGAATATATTTAATACAAAGATGGTAATAATGGACAGCAGTGCCACATTAAATGCGAATTTATAATAATTTTTCAATCGGTGCTTTAGTGTGATGTACCCATTTTCATTGTCTTTAATATTATATAATTTTTTCACAACAGGTGATATAAACACCATGGAAAATGATGTTATTTGAAATCCCATCAAGATTGATATGAAGGTGATAAGGTCTGAATATAACACTTGGGTGACATTAAAATTATAAAACACGCCAAGTAATATAGTGCAAAAACACAGGACATAAAAATACCACTTATCCTTTTTATATAACATTTTCCTACCTTTTATTCGGTTAATTTTTCTAATAATTTGGTTTTGACTTGTTCGGGGTCAAATAAACCCTCGGCGTTTTTTTGAATGGATATACTCACTTTTTGGGTAAAAGCTTGTTCGTTAAAGACTTGTTCGATGTTCTGGTCGTCACGTCTTATTATCATCAGTTTTGTAAGGTTGCCCTGCGTCTTCTGTCTAGACAAAAAAGCTAACATATTTTTTACTTTTTGGGACATCGGGGTTTTATATTTGGCTGATACTGTAAAAAATTCTGGTTCTTCCATACCGTAGTTGTCTACAAGTGCGCCACCAACAGTGTTTATATTGGAAAATAAATCGCGTTTTGCAGATGTAAATTTTATTTCATCCAATACTTGTAATTGTTTAATGAACTGTTCACGGTCAACGAAAATGTTTTTTATTTCGGCGCTTTCAAGTCCCATTTTATTCATCAATAAGTTGTAAACAAAACCTTTGTGGATGACGTTTGAAATATACAAGATATTATCGATAAAACTGTATAACATGAACAATTGTTCTGTTGGTTCGACTTCTTCTTCTGTTCTTAAATTTTCATGTGACGAGCCATCTGTTGTATTTATTACTTGGCTTGGGCGTGGGTGCTTATGACCGTAATTTGAATATAACCAAAAATAATCTTGGGTTAATTCTGTCTGAATCTTGTGATATGCGGAAGTGTCGGACCTGCTGTAACGAAATTCAGATTCGTCCTGAAAAATTAAAAAATCATCGTGTTGTGGGATTTTATTGTTAAGACTTAAATGTTGGGATGTGAAATTCATTTATATTACCTTATTTTTACACCAAATTACTTATATCAGACATGTAGTGCATTTGTTCATAATTTCAAGTTTTTTGATTTTTGTCTTGATTTTACCACGTTCTATAAAATATAGTGCAAATCGAATCCAAGAGATTGGGTTTGGGCTTTCCTAGCCCACTAAATTCGGTGCGAAAGCATCGTTAAAATGATGTTATCGGTGTTTTTTGCACCGTTATCATCCCTGGCTGTTATGGTCGGGGAGCTGTTGGTTATACAATACGGTTTATCCGAAAGACCGCAGAATCAGTAATTTAGTGATTAGGAACTCCCCGACCGCTCTCTATTGGAGCGGTTAATTTTTTTGCTAACGGGGAGAAAACGGTGGCCAAAATAACTTTTATAGACTTGTTTGCTGGTATCGGTGGATTTCATTTGGCGTTTCATCATTGTGGTGCAAAATGCGTGTTTGCATCCGAATGGGATAAGTTTGCCAGAAGAACTTATGAATATAATTTCAGTAAAATCGAACCAACATTATTTAACAAGGGGCGTTTTGCTGGTGATATAACAAAAATTGACGCAAAAGATATTCCTGATTTTGACATTTTAACTGGCGGTTTCCCTTGTCAGCCATTCTCACAAGCTGGATTAAAAAAGGGGTTTAACGAAACTCGTGGAACATTATTTTTTGACATCGCAAGAATTTTGAAAGAAAAACAACCGAAAGCATTCTTTATAGAAAATGTTCGTGGCTTGTTAAATCACAATAATGGTGAAACGTTTGCTACCATCAAAAGAATAATTGAAGAATTGGATTATTCCTTCTTTTATAAAATAGTTTTCGCATCTGATTTCGGCGTTCCACAACACAGACCCAGATTATTTATGGTTGGATTCAAAAATAAAAATATTGATTTTAAATTCCCAGAGCCAAAGGAATTAAAAACAACACTGAGCGACGTGTTCGGTGGCTACGTAGATAGAAAAATTGGATACACTCTGCGTGTTGGCGGTAGACACTCTGATATAACAGACCGCAGAAATTGGGATACATATTTAGTTGATGGAAAAATTCGTCGTTTGACAGCCAAGGAAGGATTAAAAATGCAAGGTTTTCCAGATACATTCGCTTTCCCTGTATCAGAAGTGCAAGCAATGAAACAACTAGGAAATTCTGTGGCGGTTCCTGCAATTGAAGCTGTGGCTGATGAAATAATTAAAATATTAAAGGCAGAAGAATGAGTTTAACGGCAAACAAAGGGGAATGGTCAGAATTATATGTTTTATATAGTTTGTTTGCAGACCACAAAATTCCCGCAGCAGATAATAATTTACATCCCACAAATCGGTTTTATCGGTTTTTAAAAATTTTTAGGGAAGACGAACCTAAACGACCGCTGGTTTATGACCTTGAAAATGATAACGAAGTTATTATTCGTGGCGGTGGACAGTATAAAAGCATTTCCACGATAGGTTTATCTGCAAAAACAAAACGCATTTTTGATAAAATTAAAGAAGCGACAGATGCTACTTTTTCGGTATGGGAAGCAGAAGCACTCATGAAAGAGTTTTTATTAACCAAAATTAAAGCAAATTCATCAGAAAAATCAGATTTAGTCGCAACAATTAAAGATGATATTGTGTCTGAGACAGACCCATATGGTTTTTCTATCAAATCACAAGTTGGTGGGGCCTCAACCCTATTAAATGCCAGCAGTAGCGGCACGAATTTTATTTATAAAATTTCAGATTTTCATGGTGATAAAGACCAAATAAATGCCATTGATACACGCAGCAAAGTTCGAGACAGATTAAAATCGATATTGCATACAGGTGCAAGATTGGATTTTGTTGGTATGACCAGTAATGTTTTTAAAGAAAATTTACGCACGGTTGATTCTATATTGCCAAATATTGTTGCACAAATGCTGTTGAATTATTATTTGGGAAATGGTGCAACAATGGACAGTCTATGTGATTTGATTGCATTAAATAATGATTTCGATTTAAATAAAATTCAAATCATGTCCAAAGTAAAAAATTTTTTAAAAATAGTTGCTCTTGGTATGGTGCCACAAACACCATGGAATGATAGGTTGTCTGCTTATGGCGGGTACATTGTTGTTAAAGATGACGGTCAATTAGTTTGTTATCATTTATATAACGAAGATGCATTCAAAGATTATTTATTTAATAATACAAAATTTGATACTCCTAGTAGCACCCGTCATAATTTTGGAACGATTTATAAACACAATGGCGGACTATTTATAAATTTGAATTTACAAATACGGTTTGTGCGCTGAAAATATAATTATATATGATTAAATAATATAAATATAACTAACTTGGTATAATTTATTGTGTTTTTGGTATTATTGGGTGTGCAAAACACTGTGATGCTGTGTGCTAATAATTGTCAATAAAGCGTAGTCGCCAATCGGCTGGCCTTTTTATAAAAAAACCGCGGGTGACCGCGGTAATTCTGGTGCCAGTTGTCGGACTTGAACCAACGACCCTCTGATTACAAATCAGATGCTCTACCAGCTGAGCTAAACTGGCAACGGGCTTTACTATACATGGTTCGGAAAATAATTTCAAGTCTAAAAATCATAAATTGCTTGATTTTATGCAATAACCGTAAAAAATATATGTCAAAGGCAAAATTATGATTAAATTACCAGAATTATTGGCCCCAGCAGGCACATTGGACGCGTTCAAAACCGCTATTTTATATGGGGCTGACGCAATTTATGCTGGGTTGCCGGGCTTTTCAATGCGTGCGCGTGCAAAAATCACCACTGATGAAGTCCGCCAGGGCATAGAACTGGCGCACGCGGCCGGGAAAAAGGTTTATTTGGCGTTTAACCTGTTTGCGCACGAACGCGAGTATGCAAATATGAAACGCGTCAGTGAAATAATAAACTATCTGGCCCCTGATGCGCTGATTGTTGCTGACCCAGGTGTTATGATGTGGGTGCGCGATCATCACCCTGATATGCCGATACACGTGTCAACCCAGGCGAATATTTGTTCTGCGGCGTCGGTCAAATTCTGGCAAAACGCAGGTGCCAGTCTGTGCGTCCTGGCGCGTGAGGTTCCGTTCGCAGAATTTCGTGAAATCCGTGCCGCCTGCCCAGATGTTGGGCTGGAAATTTTTGTTCACGGCGCAATGTGTATGAGTTATTCTGGCCGTTGCCTGTTGTCCAACTTTATCACCGGTCGTCCGGCCAATCGTGGGGCGTGCGCACAACTGTGCCGATGGAAATACGATGTTATTTTGCGCGAAACAGAATCTGGGATTGAAATGCCGATAACCGAAGATGAACGTGGCGCGTATATTATGAATTCGCGCGATTTGTGTTTGATGCCGCGCCTGGCTGAGATTATTGCCGCGCATCCTGATTCGTTAAAGATAGAGGGGCGCAATCGCAGTGAATACTATGTCGGTATGGTGACAAATGCGTATCGGTGCGCGATGGACGCGTATGCGGCGGACCCTGATAATTTTGACCCGGCGCCATTTATGGCGGAACTAAATAAACTGGAATCGCGCGGTTATACCACGGCGTTCTTTGACGGGAATTTGGGGGCGGACGCGCACGATTATGAAACAACGCGGTCAACATCTGACTGGCACGTCGCAGGGGTTGTGACGGCAACTGATTCAGAAAAAATCACGTTAGAATTACGAAATGAAATTCGCGCCGGGACAGAAATTACATTTGTTGTGCCGGGGCAAATCAGTGGCGTGACAATTTCGTTGCCACAAATCATAAATGCAAAAAATGGTGACGCATTGCCCAAAATGTCGGCCGGCCAGCACAACAGCATTGTGATTCCGCATTCGTGGATTTCCCCAGAATCGTGGGAAAAAATTGTTCCATACGTTTTGGCATACCAGCATAAATAAATTTTGCAAGAAAAAGATTTCTTTGACATTATTCCCAAAATGGGTATACCCTGGTGAACGTTCGTATCATAAAAGCGCACTGTTGCCAATAATGGGCGGTGTGGATATGAACCCCAGTCTTGCCAATAATGGGGGCTGTGGCATTTCATCACAACGAAGGAGTTATTTGATGAAAAAATCTGTAAAGTTTGCAGTTGCGGCGTCTGTATTGACTATGCCTGCGATGGCTGCGAACGTTCCGGGCCAGTTGTATTCAACGGTCCACAATATGGAAAATCCGTTGTATTTGCCAGAACAGAATATGTTCTATTCCAAATTGTCCAACGGTATTATGTTAAAGGTTGCCGATAATTCATGGGCACACCGCGAAAAAAATCACGACGGTGGATTTGAATTTCCGATTGTTCGTGTCCAAGAAGAAATGGGATACGGCATTACCGATCGTTGGGTGGCGCATTTTATGTTGCAATATACCCACGACAACGATATTGGCCGCACCGGTTTGTCGGGTGGACGACTGGGCACAACATACCGCATTTTGAACCTGTATAACGGGTTTGTATGGGACGTGTATGGCGACATCCATTTGGGCGGCGTCGGTGAAATGCGCGGCACATATAACGTCAAGGGTAGTTTGCAGCCCACAGGCAATGTGTATGGCGTGTTTGACTATGACAACTATTCCGACGGTATGTGGGGATTCCACGCCGGGACCAAGTTCGGTCACGTTTGGGATAAATTGACATTACAGGTCTATGCCGAAGTTTTACGCACATTTGCCGATGACAACAATATGATACGTGTTGTCGGTGATACGAAACCATTGCCTGGTATGCCGTCAGGACCCATGTCTGTAATGTCAACCGCGACGCAACTGGCAATGTTTGGTGCGCCAAGTCAGATTTCTGCAAAGATTAAGGGCTATACTGATTTCAGTGCCGGTATCAATGGATTCTATCAGTTTTCTGACCGGTGGAGCACGGGCGGCTGGTTCAAATTCAATCGCCATTCGGACAAGGGCGTTGAAAAAATCACCAGCGATATTCCAGCCCAGTTGCAGACTTTGAAACTGAAACTGGAAGACCAGTTGGCCGATATGGAAGACGGCTGGGACGAATACGTTATCGGTATTTCTGTTGCAAACCAGTTGACAGACAATACCCAGGTGGCACTGTATGGCGAATACACATTTGACGACTCGCATCGTAAATCTCAAAATGGGACCGATGTCAAGGCAGAAATGGGCGTTCGTTTGAACTTTACGTTCTAGGGTCTTGGATAATAAAAACAACAAAATATATTGGACTAAATCCCGCCTGGTGCGGGATTTTGTTTTATACTAAATGCTTTTATGGGGACGATTTTTATGATATAATATGCTAAAAAGAAATGGGCGATTATATGAAAAAATTTAATGTTTTTGCATGTTTGACTGTTTTATGTTTTTTATTAGCTAGCTGTGTTTCCATATCGGGAATTCCAAAAGAAAAACAATATTCTTTAGTTCCTGATGATAGCACAGATTATAGAATTGAAATTGATTCTGTTGTTGTTACAAAAGATGCTGTAAAAGATAATGATTTGGCATTGCAGGTGTATGAACTTTCAAAAACTGCGCTTGCGGATCTTATAAATAAAAATGACAATAACAAAACTCTGTATTTAGATATAGAAATAAAGCAAAGGTCGTATTACAAGGGAATTAAGCAAAAGAATTCTATTTTTTTATTTTATTCTTTGCTTGATGAGGATGGGAAAACTTCTTTTAATAGCTCTTATTTGATTACAAGTTCGGATTCAATAGAATCTGGCCGGATAGAATATAAATTGGTAAATAAAATCAACAGAAAAATCAGAAGGCATTTAAGAAAGTGCAGAAAGTAAAAAATAGATGAAAAAGATAAAATGTTTTCTATTTTTGTTTTTATTTGTTTCTCAATTGTCTGCTCAAATAGTCTTTGAAAATGCGGAACAGGCAAGTTCTTTTGCAATAGCTAATTCTTCAAATCACAGGCTTCAAAGATTAAACGCAATATCTTCATTAAATGCCGCAAATTTATCAATACAAGAGTTTTTGCCAAAGTTTGATGTTTCTTGGAGCGAGGCTGACAATATAAAATTTGGCGGAGCTGACAGTCGTAATAAAAATCTAAACATGAACATGCAGCTTCCTTTGTTTGATGCTGGAAAAAAATATCTGTCTTATAAGATGAATCAGGCGGAAAAACGTGGCAATTTATATAATGTTGACATAGAAACAAAAAACTTTAAGTCCAGCGTTATAAGTCAATATTATTCGTGCCTGCTTTCAGAAAAAATGCTTTCAATAAAACAGGATTTGGAAAGAAACAGCCGGCAGCAGCTGAAAATCATGGAAAGAGAAAAAGATTTAGGATTCACGCTGGAAAATGATTATTTGGAATATTTGATTTCTTACAGGAAAATTCAGGATTCTGTTAAGTGGCAGGTCGTAAATAAAGTTAGCGGCTATCAGATTCAAACTGCAAGAAGCAAAGACTTCAAAAAAGAAAAGAAGACCTACACCGTTGCAAAACCAAAGGCTTCGGCAAAGACTTTAAATGACTTTAAGGCTAAAAAGACTTACTATGTTAGAGTGAGAGCGTATAAAAAAGCCGGTAAAAAGAATGTATATTCAAAGTGGTCAAATGTGAAGAAGTTCAAATCTCCTAATTTAATGGAGATTGATGGCGATGTATACATTGTTTGTTCTACTAATGATAACCATCAGTGTGTTTGCGGTAATGTCGGAAGATGGTTTAACAGCAGAAAAGAGTTCCTTGATTATATGGATAAAGAAGTTAATTATTGGTGGGGCTTGGAAGAAAAGGGAATTCTTTCTTTTGAAGAGTGTGCCCTTAAATCTCCGGCTGGCTATGAGTGTTGGACTTGTTGTTTTTGTGGCAATAATTTATATATATCATTTTTCTCGCTTTGTTATGTGT
>OQVL01002679.1_pt1 | contig 10887 bp, 10 predicted proteins | sample 1691501 | NCBI WGS metagenome assembly OQVL01 (sample SAMN03418253, study PRJEB22391) | human gut metagenome | biome: human-gut; feature: organic feature; material: feces | host: Homo sapiens | place: Tanzania | collected 2013-01
AATAAAGTTAATGACAAATAACAATATTTTATTGATTTATAAAGGTGACAATGGAGATGCGCTTTTTATTTTTGCCTTTTCGGCATTACATTAAAAGTAGAAAAAGCGAGCGCTAATTAGAGCAAAGAAGCGTATTTTACCCACAAAGCTGGGCGAACAGATATACCACGGAAGTTGACCACTTTGTCGTAGCTATAACTGCCACCATAGCTGACAAACCCAACCGTATCTTCACTACTTCCGGGACTGCGCAACCACCAACAGCAATCACCTTCATCGTCGGCATATCCTCCTTGGGCTTTAGCTACCAACGTTAAAGAGCAGCGCCTATCTTCATAATCTTTGAAATAGTCACGAGCCTCGGTATAGCTCAGCAAAAATACTCGATCTTGAGTAGTGGGCCCGCCGTCGCGACCGTTACGACAATCTTGAGAAGCATCGTTAGGAACGTCGGTCAAAACCAAAAGTTCGCGTTCTTCCGGAGTAAAAACGGCTTCAATAAATTCTCCATTGAGCCAAGCACGCATATCGCTCTTTTCCCAAGTGGGATAAGGAGGCTGAGGATGAAAAGGACGACTGGCTAAACATTTCTTAACTACTAAAAGAGCAATGCCTTCATCAGGCTTGACGGCCAGAACGCGCCACCTAATAGGTTTGATAGGATAAAGGTCATCGGGTGAGCTGACAGCTTCTTGCGCCTGGGCATTAGGAGCTTGTTCAACCTCCAATTTGAGAGCGCGGCGCTCCTCTTTGGCCAAGAAACGCCCCTGTCTGCAGCGGCCGAAATTTATAGCTTGACCGACACGGATACCTTTGGGTTTTGCCATAATCTGATACCTGCCTCTCCTGAGCTTTATCCTTACTTAATCGTATGGAGGAAAGCTCAACCTTATGGGTTATTTGTCTAACTCGTAGCGAATCGTCTCCTCTTTGCCATTTCTCTCAACAACAAATTCAAAGGAATTGGCGTTGCGCAAGGTCATATAACCGCGATACATTTCTTCGGCACTGCGCGTAGGGATACCATTAATAGAGAGCATAATGTCGCGATCTTGTACCCCCATACGAGCCAGCAAATTATTGGCGTCTCTAAAATCGACTCTGGTACCGTAAGGTTGACCGTCTTTTTCCTGGGGAACAACGCGCAATTGCTTGGCCATTTCGGCAGAATTATCCAGAGCCTGGCGCACATCGGCCATACTTACTCTGGGCTGTCCGTCATCATTGCTCTCTTCTTTAGTCTCTTCTTTGTCTTGCTCAGCCGCTTCTTTGTCGTCTTCGGTCTTGGGACGTTTTTTGACAATAGGGCCGGAGCTCTTGTCTTCTTGACCATCAGACAAACTTAAGCTATCAGCTACAAAGAGCAGTTCTTCTTCGTCATTTTCAAAGCGAGCCCAGGCAGAGCCAACCTCGGTCAAAGTATACTTGCCAATATCTTCTCCCTCGGCCACAATTTCCACAGTTCCGGGGGCCAATTCTAAAATGGCAGCCCGCGAAGAAGGCGAAATGAGCGTACCTTGCAAAACGGCTTTGCTAATATCGCGTTTATCCTCTTTTTTGCTATCTTTTGCCTGGCTGTCTGAGCCTTCAGCTGCGCCCTTTTCACCAATAACTCTACTTTTACGTTTTTTCTTGGGGGGAGTGGGTTTTTTTTCCACAGGCTGACGCAAAGCCGAAGCGATATCTTTGGCTTGAGCGGAAGTTAAGTCGGCTCTAGAATCGCGAGCACTTTTTTCTATTTCGATACTGCCCGGAGAATTGGTAAAATAAGCGTCCAAAGAAGCGGCGCTGATGTCGGCGCACAGAGCTGCCGAGCCAATAACCAGAGCCCAAGTGAGAAAACGGCTGTAAGAGGGACTAAGCATAACTTGGTCGTTTTTGGCAAAAAAAGTTTTATTCCTCTTGCTATAATAGTGCGCCAGGCTTCTCGGGAAGCTAACTTCAAGTAGAAGGTTTAGACGCTTTGGCATAGAAGTTCGAGCAGCTTGTTGTGAAGTTTGGGGCCCGGTGGGTAGGCCATAAAAGACATAAGCTTTGAGCACACACCCTGTTAAGTAAGAGTTACACTATGTTCCGCGCAGCGGGTTTAGACTTTGGACATACGGAGACACGTGCAATATCAGTAGGATTGCTCTGGGGAGCTCCTACTAAGCTGGATTCGTACGCCAGCTTTAAGTCGCCTATTGTCAGTATGCCTTCGGACGAACTGACTATCAGGACGCTTAATGTTCCCGATTCCGGCCGCGAAATACAAGGCAACGTTATTAGAGAAGAGCTGCGCTTGTCTTTGCCTTTCTCTATAGATGAAGCTTCTTGGGATTGGATCGTTAAAGAAGACAGCGCTACAGTTGCTATTACCTTAAACTCTCAGTTAGCCGAATTTAAAGAGCAACACAAACTTCCGGAAGAATCGATTATCGATGCCGAGCCTTTCGCTTATTTGCGCCTATGTCACGAAGCCAAAGTTGACGAAGCGCTCGTTTTTGACTTTGGTGCTTCCAAAACAACTGTGTGCGCCATCAAAGAAGGCACGATTTATTGGGTCAAAGTCTCTTTCCGAGGTGGACGTAGCCTTACCAAAGAGATTTCTCTAGAAAAAAAACTCGGCGATCAAGAAGCCGAAACTCTTAAACTCACCGTGGGCACCGAGGAGCCAAAGTGCCAACAATGGTTGAAAGATATAGTGGCTACCAGCCTCTTAAGCGCTCCCGTTCCCTTCGACAAAGTTTTTATTTGTGGCGGCGGCGCCCAAATGAAAGGCTTGCCTGAAGAATTGTCGTCTTTATTAGGACAAGCGGTCGAGCCTATGCCCATGCCTTCAGGTTTAAGTCCCTACACAGACGCCGTAGCCTATGGTATGGCTTTAGCCAATAAGCCCGGCGTTCAGGGAGTACAACTTGTCCACATTGTCGAAGAAGAGCCCACTATTCCTTGGAAGTACGCTGTCTGGCTGTTCATATTGTTATCTCTAGCTACTTTAAATTTAGAGATACACAACTATACCGCCAATAAAAGCCTAGATCAGCAAAAGGCCGTCTACCAAGAAGCCGCCGCGCAAGTATTGCCAGATCTAGCTAAGCAAGATCCCGAAGATTATCAGAGCGCTTTAAATAAGTTGACCGAAACCAACATAGCCAACAAGCGTTCTTCTCCCGAATATATTTTGGAACTTATGGCCCAAATGGCTCGTCCTTTAAGCAAACAGCCCAATTTGGAAATTCGGAAAATGGATTTTGCGGCCGAAAAAGAGGTGCCGACCATGACTTTGCAAGGACAGGCTCGCTCTGTTCAGCAAGTTGAAGAATTCCGCCAAGGCATTGAAGGTATCTTACAAAAGCCAGAAATTTTAGAAAACAAAAAAGGCCGCCAAGACGTGGTTTCATTCTCTATTGAAGGAGAAGTGCCGGCCCCATGAACCAAAACGTTTCCAGACAATTACTTTTTATAGTTATTTTGGTGTTGGCCGCTTTGCTTTGGGCGATATTTTATGCTGTACCTCGTTACAAAGCGATCAGCGCCACCGAAGCCAGAGTTTCCCGCTTGCGTTTGGAGCGCAAAGGCATTACTCAAGCCATGCAAGACTTCTCTCGCTCCAAAAATTCCAAAGCTGTGCCCAATCCCAACACGGCATCTTGGATGAGCACTTCCGTACTAAAGAACCTTGAAAAAAACGTAGAGAGCAACAATCCCTACAAAAATAGTCAAGGTGTCCAAGTAAAATTGCGTTCTGTCACCGCAGAACAAATTACCGAATTGCTCGACTCCATGAGAACGGCCAACGTTATTGTCAAAAGTTTCAGCCTTGACGACAGTGACGGCAACGGTCGCTGGAATTTAGAGTTTATGGTCGAGGTGCCGTCATGAAACTTTTAGCCAAAGTAGGCGTCTGGCTGCTTGTTTTTGTTTTGGTCTTGCTGGTACGCTTGCCCTACGAAACAATATTAAGCCGGGTTATAGCCTCAACCGAAAAAGCTACTGGTATTGTCATAACTTGGGACGAAATGTCTATGGGCTTTACGGGAGTAAACTTAAATAAGCTCTTAGTTACTCTCCCTACTGGTGGTTATTTTACAGCCGACAAAGCTTTTATAGGCTATTCCTTGAAAGGCTTGAGCGTCAATTTCACTCAATACGATTCAGCTAAAGTTTTGGCTGAATCCCGCAGCGGAAATACTACCGACTCAAGTTCTGCTTCTGCCACCAAAGATACGGAAAAGAAAGACAATGCCATTCCAGGTACAGCCTCGCTTAGCTTAAACGCTTCCGAGTTAAACTTTAAGAGTGAAAATTTGGCATTAGACACCGGTTCCAAAGATTTGAAAGCTGTTCAGCTGAGCGGTCAGCTCAATTACAACTATTTGTCTTCCAAAGGCAAAGGGACGCTCAATCTTAAGGTACCGTCTTTAAAAGGTTCCTTGCCCATCGAATTACACGATTTGGAGATAGGCGCCAATATCACCATTGAGCCTTACGAAGCTTCGACTTCCGCCCGCAGCGGCCAGGCCGGTTCTTCCGCCGAAGTCCAGACAGCGGAAAATTCCCCCAAGCGCACTTCTGTAAACAGCAGACTCACTCTTTACAGTCAAGATGTAACCGGTGAAGGACTCGTGTCCTTGCGCTCAACCCCTCAAAGCAATTCGCCCATGCTTAACGGCGATCTCACCTTCAAAACAAAAATGTTTGGTACGCACAAAGTCAATATTTCCGGTACTTGGGCCAATCCCGAATGGAATCTTGCAGGAGCACGCTAGCAGTGAATAAGTTTCGAGTATACATAGTGACAGCTTTGCTGACGGTGCTGGTATCAGTCGCACCGGCCTTTTCAAACGATCCGGCCAAAAACAGCGAAACAGAGCCGCAAAAGCCTATGCTGAGCAAGACCATAGCAGATTCAATGCGCAACGGCCATATTTTGCTCAACTTTGAAAATATCGACATTCGCGTTCTCTCCCGAGTAATGAGCGAGTTGACCGGACGCAATATTATTGTGGACGAAAAAGTTAAAGGCAAGTTGACGATTTTGTCTTCGCGAGAAGTGAGCATTCCCGAAGCTTGGGATATTTTCAAAGCAGCGGTCAATCGTTACGGTTTCACAGTCGTCAATCGTGGCGATCATGTACAAATTGTGCCCGGCAGTACAGCCAGAAGCATGGGTTCTTTCATGCCAGCTTTGCAAGCCAATCCTACTGGCGAAGAATATGTAATGGCCGTCTTGATTATGAGCCAAGGCGATCCCGAAAGTGTCGTCAACGCTGTTAAACCTTTGTTGTCTGAGAATGGCGTTTTGAGCGCCTACAAAGACGGTTTGGCCGTTTTAGTGGTAGATAAAGCCTCTATAGTCAATCGTATCGGCCAAATTGTCAAAAGTTTGGATAGTTTAGAGCCTAGCTTAAAGACTGAAGTAGTCTTCCCTAAATATATGGAAGCCGAAAAGGTTGTGGCGGCCATTAAACCTCTCTATAACGACAAAGAAACGAAAAAGACCTTTGGTATTGCCGCTTTCGGCCCTTCTAACGGTGTCGTTATCAGCGCCTATCCTAAAGATTTGCGCGATGTAAAAAAGATCTTGAAGAAGTTAGACATTCCCATGGCCGCCCCCACCAAAACGGAGCCGGCTCGCTTCTTCGTTTACCACCTTCAGTTTGCTCAAGCCGAAGATGTAGCCAAGATCCTCTCCGATATGCTTTCCGAGCGTCAAAAAGCCGTTGAAGAGCAACTCAAAGAATCCAAAGTACCGGCTACAGAAAATGCTGTCAAGAATACCAGCAACAATTTCCGCAGTGCTTCTGACGGCGTAACCGGCCCCACCGGAGCCAAAGAAAACCCCGCTACTGTGGGCTTTACTTCCTCTAAAGTTTCAGCCGACAGCGACACCAACTCTCTAGTTCTTTATATATCTCCTTCTGAATATGACGAGCTTAAGGCGGTCATTGCCAAATTGGACGCCGAACGCAGTCAAGTGCAAATTTCTGCTATCGTAGCTGAAGTTTCACTCAAGAGAGCAGCCGAATTGGGTATTGGTTGGCAAGCTCTCACTTCCGGTGGTGTTATTGGTTCTTATAAAGGCGGTCTAACTGAAGAAGGATTACTTAACGTCCTGGCTGGAGGCAACTTCGTCGCCGGTGTAGTGGGAGGAAATACCCGCACCATTACGGTCAGCAACCAGAGCGTAGACGTTCCCGAGTTTTTCGCTTACTTGTCTGCTCTCAATTCCAGCAACGATTTCAATTTAATTTCTGCTCCTCGCGTACTTACCCAAGACAACAAGAAAGCCACCATTAACGTCGGCCAAGTAGTTCCTTTTGCTACCGGAGGTAAGCTTGATGCTTACGGCTCCCCCACCGTTACTTTTGACTACCGCGAAGTGGGTATCAAGTTGGAAGTAACTCCTCACATGAGCCGTACCGGCAAGATCCGCATGGAAGTAAAGCAAGAAATTCAAGAAGTCACCGAGTATCTCGATCAAGAGATGGCCGGCGTCAAGTTTAGTGCCCCTGTAGTTTCCAACCGCAGCGTCGATACTACTGTCACTATTCCCGATGGCAAAACTCTGCTGATTGGTGGTTTAATTTCTAAGCGCACTTCCGATCAAGTAAAAGGTGTGCCTATTCTCAAAGATCTGCCTTTATTAGGCTGGCTCTTCCGCGATAAGAGTACAGACGATCAAAAGACCAGTATCTTTATTTCTTTAACTCCCAAGATTGTCGATTTGGATGAAACTGTCGATGCCAAAGATAGTGCCATTACTCCCTACCTTGACGGCATAGGCGAAGCTGGCGATCAAAATTACGAAAACCGCGACACTTTGCAAACCGTTCCCGAAGTAAAAGCAGCCGACGAGCATTCTTCCGAAGCCAAAGTCACTAAAGCCACTGATAAGAAAAATGGCAAGTCGAACAAAACTTCTTCTGTAGAGAATAAAGACGAAAGCCAAAAGCAATTAGCCGATACTAACAAGAATAATCGCAACCGCAAGCTTAGCAAAAAGCAAAGCCGCCGTTATGCCAATGTAGCCAAGCGCCGCGTTTTTGACAAAATGGATGCCGATCATGCCGTTTATAGCAATATGCAAGATCCTTTGCCTAAGCAAGAGCAATTGCGCACAGCCAGCGCCGAAGTGCCTACCGAAGCGGAAGGGACTCTCACTCCAGCAACGGTAAAAATAACTCCGGCTTCCGGCTCGACGACTGCTCCTTCCGATCTTAAGGAAGGAGAGGTTCTTCCCGCTCCCGTCAGCTTGGAGAATCGTCAATAGAATAGACTTTAACGCGAGTATGCTCTTTAGCATTTTGTTTTGAGCTAGGAGAACTTCTGTGCCTTCAATTCCTACCGAGTTTTATCAACGCCACCATATTCTGCCTTTAGAAGAAGAAGAGAGCTTTATTAAGATAGGTATCCATAAAGATACTCCACGCCAACTCTTTGAAGATATCCGCTTGCTCTTGCATAAAGATGTCATTCCTGTAGTCATGAGTGTGGAAGAGCTGGAAAACGGCTTGCGCCGCATGATGGTCGACGAAGAGAACTTGGGCCAAAGTGACGAAACTGACGATACCAAAGACGTCGATATAAGCCAAGACCTGCTAGCTGACGCAGCCGATGCTCCTATTGTGCGCTTGCTCAATACTTTATTCCTTAAAGCCATGGAGACGCGCACTTCAGACATTCACATCGAGCCTTATGCCGAGCAAACCGTAGTGCGCATGCGTATCGACGGCGTTTTGCATGAAGTGCACAAAATGGCTCGTTCCAGCCATCCCCAATTGGTAGCTCGCGTCAAAGTAATGTCTAATTTGGACTTAGCCGAAACGCGCCATCCTCAAGACGGTCGCTTGCATGTACATTCCGGTGATAGACAGTTAGATGTGCGTGTTTCTATTGTGCCCACTTTGCACGGCGAGCGCGTCGTTATGCGTCTTTTGGAAAAGAATTTGCGCATGCTTAGCCTCAAACAATTGGGCCTCAATGAGCATGATCGCCAAGTTGTCACCGATCTAGTCAGCCATCCTTATGGTTTATTTTTGATTACCGGCCCTACCGGTTCAGGTAAGACAACTACTCTCTATGCCATTTTGGATATGATCCGCTCTCCGGAGCGCAACATTATTACTATTGAAGATCCTGTAGAATATCAGTTGGCCGGTGTAGGTCAAATTCAAGTCAACGAAAAGATTGGCATGACTTTTGCCAGCGGTTTGCGCTCAGTATTGCGTCAAGACCCTGACGTCATTATGGTCGGTGAAATCCGCGACCCAGAAACGGCCGATATTGCCATTCACGCCGCTTTGACAGGCCACTTGGTGCTGTCTACTTTGCATACCAACGACGCCCCCACCGCCGCCACCCGTTTACTTGATCTGGGCATACCGCCATATTTGTTGTCTTCCTCGCTTTTGGGCGCTATGGCTCAGCGTTTGGTGCGCAACTTGTGTCCACATTGTAAGCAGCCTTGCGATCCTGATCCCAACGATTTATATCGTTTGGGCATTCAGAAAGTGCCTGCCGGATCGCAATTTTATAAACCGGTCGGCTGCCCTCAATGTCACGGTTCCGGTTACAAAGGCCGCTTGGGCATCTACGAAATTATGAGCGTAGACGAAGACTTGCGCAGCCGAATCGCTCGCTCGGAAGACTCACGTATTTTGGGCAAGGCGGCCCGCGACAAAGGCATGGCCACCCTTTTAGATGACGCCATTAAGAAAGTGGAATTGGGCTTAACTACCCCGCAAGAAGCGCTGCGGGCCGCCCGCTTATAATTTTTCGGAGCAAAACTTAAGGAGAATACGTTAAAGCGCTATGCCTCTTTATTCTTACGAAGGTACCGACAGTAAAGGCAAACAAGTGAAGGGCCTGGTGGCGGCGGTTTCCCATGCCGTAGCTCACCAAAAGCTTAAAGAGCGCAAAATTTTCCCTACCAAAGTAGAAGAAGACGGCGGAACCAAAGGCGGACAAGCCGGCGACGACGATTTGGCCTATACAGTGTTGCAATTGTCAGCTTTGCTTAAGTCGGGCATTCCTATGGATGAAGCCTTGGGCTCGCTGGCCGAATCGGCTGAAAGTGCCAAATTGCGCAAAGCTTTGGCCAGAGTACAAGTGCGTTTGCGCGAAGGCGAAAGCCTATCCAGCAGCCTAACCGAAGACAGTATCTTTCCTCCTATGTTGGTGCGTATGGTTAGTGCCGGTGAAGAAGCCGGCCAACCTGGCGTTATTTTGGAGCGTTACGCCAACTTTTTACAAGACGAAATAGAACACCGTCGCGCCTTGCAATCAGCCTTGGCTTATCCTGTAGTGTTAGTTTCACTTTCAATAGTGCTCTTAATTGCTTTAGTAATGTTTTTGACACCTGTAATCCAAGAGATGTACGACTCTACAGGTAACGAACTTCCCGCCATTACTCAACTGATGATCAATGCGGGCACCTTCTTACGCAGTTGGGGTCCAGCTGTTTTAGGCGGAGCCATTATTATTGTCTTTTTAGTTTCTCATTCTCTTTCCAATTTGACTAAAGACAAACTTAAGATGAACTTTCCCATTTTGGGCCGCATGATCAAGGCCGGTCTTTTAGCTAGATGGGCTCGCACTTTAGCCTTATTGCAAAGCTCCGGCGTACCTTTGGTGCGCTCTTTGCAAATGAGCCGCGAAGTAGTAGACAATGCTGCTTTAGATAAAGAGCTGCGCGGTGTAGAACAAGCCGTCGAACGTGGTGACGGCCTGTCCAATTCACTTTCTCGCATTCAGCTTATTCCGCCACTATTGCAACAATTTTTAAGAACGGGCGAAAAAACCGGCAACATGGACGAGATGCTCACTTCGGCTGCCAGCTTCTACGAGCGCGAGCTAGCCCGCCGCCGCCAAACCATGATCCGCTGGCTGGAGCCGTGCCTTATTCTCTTTATGGGCATAGTAGTAGGTATGGTAGTTATTTCTGCCTTGCTTCCGCTCTCGCAATTGTCAGCCCAATTGTAAAAAGACTCTAGGAACCCGCTTGCAAAGGAACGACAGCTAAAGTTTTTCCTAAGGGCGCCAGTACTTTTAATATGGTATCCAACTGCGGATTAGTTGTTCCCTTTTCCATTCTGGCGATAATAGGCTGTTTTACTCCGCTGAGTTCTTCAAGTTTTTTCTGACTAATCCCCTTCTCTTGTCTAGCTTTAATAATCTCTCCAATGAGAGATACTCGCAAATCACTTTCGGCAATTTCTTCTGAAGTAAATAACTTTGCTCTCACTTCTTTCCAATTGCTTCCAATGGCACCATTAATTTCTTCTTGAATATTTTTATGTTCATTCATATTGACCACTCCTTGCCTTTAAATCCACAAGTTCACGTCTAGCTTTTTCCAATTCTCGCTTGGGAGTTTTTTGTGTTTTCTTGACAAAACAGTGAAGCAAAACATAACTTCCATTAATCTAACTTACAAAAATAATCCTATCTCGCAGTGGTCTCAATTCCCAAATATCATCACCAAGATATTTCATATAAGGCTCACCGGCTTGAGTACCGTACCTACTTAACACTTCAATGTAGTCGTTTATTTTATTTAGTTTTATTCTGCTGTCCTTGTCCTTTCTGGCGGCCAATTCTTCCAAATATTCAAGTACTGGTTCTCGACCACTCTTGTCACGATAAAAATGAATATTATGCAAAGCGATCTCCGTTTATGTATTTTCTACGACTATTATACTTAAAAGTTATTACTATTTAAATACTTATAAAGTATCAAAAAAAAGACTATTCTGACAGTGCAGAATAGCCTTTTTTGTCAATTAGCGCTTAATAAATTAGTCTTTTACGAAGCGAGTTCCGGCTAAGCCTTTAACAGCTTTGCTCAAATTCTCAGGATTGGTAATAATGGCTTCTTTGCCGCCAGCTTCTAAGAATTTGATA
>OQVL01002680.1_pt1 | contig 10881 bp, 10 predicted proteins | sample 1691501 | NCBI WGS metagenome assembly OQVL01 (sample SAMN03418253, study PRJEB22391) | human gut metagenome | biome: human-gut; feature: organic feature; material: feces | host: Homo sapiens | place: Tanzania | collected 2013-01
ATTTCGTGCTGACGGGCGGCGAGATCCCCGTCGCCGCGATCGCGGGCGGGGGTATCGGCGGAAGGCGCGGCGAGGCACGTCTCGATTGCGTCAAACCACACCTCCGGCTTCATCAGCATCCCGGGTCCGCCCGAATAGGGCTTGTCGTCGACCGTGCGCCGCTGGTCGCGCGCGAAGTCGCGCAGATCGACCGTGCGGATGAACACCCGCCCCGCCCGCGCGGCGCGGGAAATCATGCTTTCCCCGAGGAACCCCCGGAACATTTCGGGGAAGACGGTGATGATGTCGATGCGCATAGGGTCCGTAGTATAGCACAAACGCCGCCCCGGAACGGGACGGCGCTTTTGCGCGGCTGCGCGAAGGGATTTATTTCTTCACGAGCTTGCGGACGGCCTTGTGGCTGCAGAACGTGCGCTCCGTGTAGAGCTTGCTGCGGCGGGAGGGATTCCTCTTCACGACAACGATCTTCTCGACCGCCGGCGAGGCGAACGGGAAGAGCTTCTCGACGCGCACGCCGTAGCTGTCGCGGGAGACCGTGAAGTTGCCGTTGGCGGTCTTCGTGCCGTTGTCGATCGCGAGCACCTTGCCCTCGAAGTCCTGAAGGCGCGTCTTGTCGCCTTCCTTGATGCGCACGGAAACACGCACCGTGTCGCCCGAATGGAAATCGGGGAAGTTCTTGTCGATGATAGCCTTGGACTGCTCGGCGTTGATCTTGTCCAGAATTGCGATACCCATGATAATCCTGCCTTTCTACTTCGAAGGGTTCGGGGAACCGGGGTTCCCCGTCCTTTCCCTAGGCCTTCTTCTCGGCGGCCTTCTTGGACTTCACCGCGTGGTGCGGCTTCAGCTGCGGGTTACGGGCGCGGCGGATCAGGGACGCAACCGTCTCGGAGGGCTTGGCGCCATGCTTCAGCCAGTCGTCGACACGCGCGAGATCCAGCTGGAAGTTGTTCTCCTTCATGGCCGTGTCGTACCAGCCGAGGATTTCCAGGAACTTGCCGTCACGGGGCGAACGCTCGTCCGCCGCGACGATACGATAGGTCGCGTGGTTCTTGCAACCCGTACGACGCATTCTAAGCTTAACCATCTTTAATGTACCTCGTTTCGTTGAAAACGGCGCGTAGTTTACCACATCTCCGCCGCCGGATGCAAGCGGAAATCAGATAAACCGATTTTTCGCCGTTCCGACGGGCAGCGCCGCCATTTTCCGCTTGCCTGAGGAGGCGTAAGTTGGTATCATACCTGCATAATTGGCACGAAAATTGCTAACACAAAGGGCTACCCGATGATTCAAGGCATGCAGCAGACGCCGACGGTGCGTCAATCACAGGTTCTGGCGCCACAAATGCGCCAGGGTCTGGACATGCTTCAGATGACCTCCCTTGAACTTCGTGCCGAACTCCAGCACCAGATGGAGACCAATCCCGTCATTGAGGACGTGGTTGGAAAAACCGAGCGTCAACTTTCCACGACGCTGCCGGACGAACACGTGAGCGGAACCGTCTCCGAGCGTGAACTCGACTTCACCCCCACGGGTGAAGCCGCCCAGCAGACGCTCTCCTGTGACGATGCGGATCGGGACTACTATCTCCAGAACATGGAAAACTTCCATGCCTCCACGGAAAACGGCGCCGTCGATCCAGATGCACAGTCCCGCCGACAGGCCCTCTTCGACCGCCAGATCAAGCCCGAAACGCTTCAGGAACACCTCCAGAAGCAGATTGCGGTTTCCAACATCCCCGAATCAAATCAAAAGCTTGCGAAGCTTCTCATTGAATACATCGACGAGGACGGCTACTTCCGGGGATCTCTTCCCGACATCATCATGGTATCGCATGCGAGCGAGAAGCAAATCCTCAATACACTTGCCGTCATTTCGTCCTTCGATCCACTGGGGTGTGGCGGACGGGATCTGCGGGAATGCCTGCTCTACCAAATGGAAAAGCTCGAGGACTCGCCTTGGGAGGACGAAGTCCGCGCGCTCATCGACCATTACCTGCCCGATGCCGCCGCGCATCGCGAGGCGTTCATCTGCGAAAAGCTGGGTATCCAGCCGTCCGAATACAAGAACGTGCTGTCCGAAGTGCGGAAACTCGACCCCAAACCGGGACGCGGCTTTACCCCCCAGTCGGACGCCGCGCTCTATGTGCGGCCGGAGGTGTTCGTGTCCAGGGCGAAGTCCGGCAAATGGGTTGCCCGCGTGACAGACCGGGACATCCCGGAGATCCGCATTTCAAAGAAGTATCTGGCATTGCTCAACGACCCGAACTGTCCGGCAGATACCAAGAGCTACATCCGCGAACGCATCCGGGCTGCTGAGGCGCTCATCATCTCCATCGACGACCGCCAGGACACCATCCAGAAAATCGCCCAGGCCATCGTCGACGCCCAACCCGACGTCTTTGAGAAAAAATCCCTCACCTTTCTCAAGCCCCTGACGATGGAACAGATTGCCCAGAAAACCGGTGTCCACAACGCAACCGTCTCCCGCACGGTGCGCGACAAGTACATGTCCACCCCGCTTGGTGTCGTGGACATGCGGCGTTTCTTCACGGCCGGTCTGACAACTGCGAGCGGCGAAACCGTATCGAATGTCGCCGTGAAGAACCGCATCCGCCTGTTGATAGAGGCCGAAGACAAGAAAAACCCCCTTTCGGACGAAAGTCTCGCAAAGGCCCTCACCGCCGACGGCATCAAATGCGCACGCCGGACGGTTGCAAAGTATCGCGAGTCCCTCAATATTCCCGGCGCAGCTAATCGGCGCATCAAATAACCGTCATCGCACGCCGGCCAGGACCTCTACGCTCACCGGGCCGTCATTCACGAGTTCAACGGCCATATCCGCCCCAAAGCGTCCTGTCCCCACCCGCTTCGCACCGAGGCGTTCCCGTAGTTTCTCAACCACCCGCTCATAAAGTGGATTGGCCTGTTCCGGGCGTGCCGCATTTGAGAAGCCAGGGCGTCGACCATGCGCGGTATCCGCGTAGAGCGTGAATTGGGAAACCACAATCACCGAACCGCCCACATCCTCCAAAGAAAGATTCATCAGACCACGTTCATCCGTAAAAAGACGCAACACGGGAATCCGCTCGGCGATTCGATCCGCTTCCGCATCCGTATCGGTCTGCGTGACGCCCAAAAGAACCAAGTAACCCCGATCGATTCGCGAAACGCATTCCCCGTCGATTGTCACAGATGCCCGCACAACACGCTGAATCCATGCCTTCATGTCTGCATCAGCGCCTTCAGTTGCAGCATCTCGTCACGGCGCGCCCGCGCATAGGCCGATGGATCGACACCTTCTGGTAGAACCGGCGTTACGTAGGCACCCCCGCAGACCGCACAACAGGCTCCGTCATTCAAAGGCGCACCGCAGACCGGACACCGCATTTCAAGAATCTCGCCACACTGCGTGCAACGCACGCCTCCTGTCGGAGAGGCGAGAACGCGGTTTGGGCGATAGAAAAGACGACCTTCAACGACATAGGGAATGTTCGATGGACAATGGCAATTCGGACAGTATCCGCGCGCCACGACACCACCCATTCCCTCTCCACCCGTCTGGGTAACCGCCACGACAGAATCGGTCGCCTCCGGTTCCGGTTTTTTCTCCGGGATCTCGACACCAAGGAAATCGGCCATTTTCTTGACCGTCTCGTCCGACAATTTTGTGGACTGACCACCTTCGAACATGGAAATGGCCGACTGCTGACAACCAAGGAAACGGGCAAGGGCGGACTGGTTCAGCCCCTTCGCCTTGCGCGCCTCCTTGAACAGGAGACAGATTTCTGTCGAGAGATTCGTCACGGCGGATAGTATGCGCTTTCGTTCGCCCGCTGACAAGGGGACTATTATCAACAGATATCAACAAACTTATCACAACATGAGTTATAAACAGGTGATAATAAGTCTGTTGATAACACATTTATCAACAACGATGTGATATTCTGTTGATATTTCGGTCGAGAGATTCCAGCTGACTTCCAAAAGCTAAGAGCAGGTGGACTGAACTCAACGGGTGGACTGAATGGGCATCAAATGGAGTGTGCGATTTCACTTCGGAACGCTCCGCAATGAAATCATCAAACGAAACATGGTGATTCCTTGTCACAAAGATCACAAAGAGCGTAAGGCTTTGTTTACTTTGCGGATTACAATATTCGATTGACGAATCAATAGAACACACGAGGCGACCGAAATGGCCGCCCCTCCACATCATGAACGGACGCGACGGAGCGCATCCCTCCCATACGTCTATTCTCCCGGACCAGAACAGCAACCATCGTTGCCCTTCTCGGTTCCGGCGGCTTCGCCAGACGTTTCGCCCTTGATCTCGCAGTTAGGATAGATGAACAGGCGACAGTCGATCGGGCCGTTGTAGAACGGAATGCGTGTGACGTAGTAGAGGTTGACCATCTTTGACAGTTCAGGGTTTCCCGTAATCAGTCCACCCACATACCCCCTGCACTTCTCGTTCAGGAATGTACCGATACGCTCGTAGACCGGCACGAGTTCGGCTGGATCACCGAGACGGATGCCGTATTCCGGATTGAAGAAAATGCACCCCTTGTAGACTTTTCCGTCCTTCTTGAACCCTTCGCCGAACGTTTCAGGAATCGGCGTTTCCGCAAAGTCGCAGGCGCTGAACTGGATGTACTGCGAAACACCGGCGGCATGCGCATTGATCTGCGCGTTCTGTACGGCCTCCGGGGAGATATCCGTCGCGATGATCGGCGGAAGGCCGCTGGTCCGTTCCTGTTCGGCTGCTTCAAGTACCATGTCCTTCCAGATCTGTTCCGGCGTGGCACCAAAGCGCTGGCGTGGAGCCGAACGGGGGGCCTGTTCACCCTCGATGATCTGGTTGTAGCCCTTGAGGGACATGAAGGCGAAATGCGAACGGAGGGATCCGGGCGCGCGCCCGATTGCCGCAAGCGCAGCCTCGATGGCCGGTGTTCCCGAACCGCACATCGGCGAAATGAACGGCGTGCGGCGGTTCCACTTCATCGCGTCGATACAGGCGGCGGCGAGGGTTTCCTGCATGGGGGCGGAACCCGGGATTTTCCGATATCCGCGCTTCGAGAGAGGCGCCCCGCTCGTATCGAGGTACATGACAAGGCGCTGGCGTTCCCAGTGGAGGAAGACGGCGGCGCCCTGATCGTAGTCGGGGCCGGAATCCGGACGACGGTTGCACTTCGTGCGCATACGGTCCACGATGGCGTCCTTCGTGACGAGGGACGGGAGGCGCGTATCGCGCACCGTGTCGTTGTGGACAATCGAGGAAACGGAGAAATAGCCGTCCGCCTCCAGTAGGTTTTCCCAGTCAATCGACGACACGAGCGTATACAGTTCGCGTACATGCCGGCAGGTCGCCCGCAGAAGCGGCACAAGCACGCGATGCGCGGTCCTCAACCTCAAATTGAGTTTGAAGACATCTCGGATGTTGCCCTTCACCACCACCACGTTGTCGGTGACATCAATGGGCCGGTATCCAAGCGCGTTCACCTCGCGCTCGACCCAAGGAGCCAGGCACTTCGCGCAGGAAAGGATGATGGGATACTCACGGTCCGTCCAGATCTTCACAAGAACCTCCCTTTGGATTCTTCCACAAAGCCTTTTACACGGAAAAAACGAAAACTTCAGACAAACGGTAAGTTAACCTCAGTTGATGCGCAGCGGCATCATCACGTAGAGAAACGGAACCGAACACTTGATCATCGCGGGCGACGTGCCGTTGTTCAGCTCAATCGTCACCTCGTCCTCGTCAATCGCCTTGAGCGGATCCATCACGAAGCTGGGGTTGAAGACGATGTCGATCTTCGCTCCGTCGTACTTGATCGGAACGATGTCCCGCGCGGACCCGGCTTCTGACGACTTCGAGGACGCGACGATGAGCTGGTTGGCATCGAACGTCAAGCAGACCGAATTCGACTCGTCCATCGTCATCACGCTCACGCGGTCAAGCGCGGCGAGGAGGAGTTGACGATCCACCACCACGCGCTCGGTGCAGTTTCCTGGAATGACCTGGCGGTAGTTCGGGTAGACCTCGTCGAGAAGCTTGGAGTAAAGGCGCGTCTCACCCAGGTTGAAGGAAATCTGCGACTTCTCGATCGTGATGCGCGCATCCCCGTCGCCCGACAGCGAACGCTGCAGTTCCGAAACGACCTTTGTCGGAAGAATGATATCCTTCTGGGCATCTTCGGGTAGCTCGACTTCGTGTTCAACGAGCGCAAGGCGCCGTCCATCGGTCGCCACCATCGTCAACTTTCCATCGCGGAAGCTCATCAGCACGCCTTTGAGCGTCTTGCGCGTATCGTCCTGCGAGGCGGCGTAGGCCGTCTTGCGGAGCATTTCACGCAGCGTCATCTGCGGAAGGACGTACTCGAAGGAATTCTGGTCCTCGGGGAGGGACGGAAAATCGACCACCGACATGCCGTTCAGCTTGAATTCGGCGGATCCGGCCGAAATGAACGCACAGTCGGCGGCGCCCACGTCCACTTCAATGGGCCCTTCCGGCGATTTGGCGATGGCGTTGACCAGAAGCTTCACGGGCAGCGTGGTGGATCCCTCCTCCGTCACCTCGCACGGAACGTGCGAACGGATGGAAATGTCGAGGTCCGTCGTCGTGAGGATCAATTCCTTTTCCTTCGCCTCGATCAGGACATTCTGGATGATCAGCATCGATCCCTTCGCGCCGACGATGTTCTGGACCTTCTTCAGGCCCTCAAGAAACTTTGACCGAACGATTTTGAACTTCATGACAACTCCTGTTGGCTGTTCCGGTATTCCTGTTCCGGTATTCCGCGTTTTGACTGTTTCCACGAATGTGAAAAAGAACGATGAGAGTTTACCCTATTTCTATTATGTAAGTAAAGTAAGAATATTAGTATTAATAGAACTGTCGATCATGTTGATAACGTGTTAGAAGCCTTGTTTTACTGGGGGGAAGCCGCATTGGAACCTGTTGAGAACCCGTTTGTAAACCTGTTGATCGATTTCGGCAAGTCGTCTGTCCTGTACAACCGTTCGATAACCCGCCAAGATGTGAACAGATTGTCAACGCATCTTCAACAGGTTATCAAGCGCTGAGGTCCGAAAACTTCCTTCCGAGTTTCGATGTGATTTCCTCCACGGCTTTCCGCAGGTCAGGCTCCACGTCAAGGCGTTTCTGGATGGCCTGGGCGCCGTGATGCACGGTTGCGTGTGTCTTCTTGAAGGAGTCGGCGATGTCTGGGAGCGACTTCGTGGTGAGCTTCCGGGAGAGGAACATGGCGACTTGGCGGGGGGTGACGAGCGTCTGCGTACGTTCCTTCTTGAGGATATCTTCGATTTTGATGCCGTAGTGGGTGGCGACGGTCTTCATGATCTCGTCGACGGTGAGATCCTTGATTGTCTGTTCCTCCTCAATGGAGTCCCGTAGGAGATGCTTGGCGATGTCGATCGTCAAGGGCATGTCCGGATTGAGGGAGGTGAAGGTGACGATGCGATTGAGGGCTCCTTCGATGGCACGCACGTGGGAACGGATGTTCTCGGCGATGAACTTCAGAATTTCGTCCGGGATGAGAATGTGTGCCGTGGCGGCCTTTGACTTGAGAATGGCGAGGCGGGTCTCATAGGAGGGAAACTCGATTTCCACGACCATGCCCATCTGGAAGCGCCCGATGAGCCGTTCCTCGCATCCCTTGAGGTCTTTGGGGGCGACATCGCTCGTCATGACGATCTGCTTGTGCGTGCCCATGAGCGAGTTGAAGGTGTTGAAGAACTCCTCCTGGAATTGCGTCTTGCCGGCGATGAACTGCACGTCATCCAAGAGCAGCACATCGACCTTGCGGTAACGTTCGCGGAACGCGGCCATGGCGTCGTTCTGGATTGCGTTGACGTACTCGTTGAGGAAGGTTTCTGACGTGATGTAGCAGACGGACGACCAAGGGGACTTTTCCAGGACGTAATGGCCGATCGCCTCCATGAGGTGCGTCTTGCCGAGTCCAGTTCCGCCGTAGATGAAAAGCGGATTGTACGAGGTACGGCCAGGTCCCTTCGCGACAGCCGTCGCCGCGGCGTGTGCGAAGGAGTTGGAGGGTCCCTTCACGAAGTTCTCGAACGTGTAATGCTCGTGCAGGGGGAGCGTCGAGGGAATGCCCTTGGAAACGTGCTGGATAACGGGAGCGGAAGCAGGAAAATGCTGTTGATAGGTTGGATGCGGAAGAGGTGTTGGGCGGGTGGCCTGCTGCTTGGTGACGACGAAGCGCACGGGAATGTCCAGGTGTCCGTCAAGTTGGAGGGCCTCTTCGATCAGTTTCCCGTAAGATTCGGTAAACATTTCGACCTGGATCTGCTCCGCAACGCCGATGACGTATTCACCGCCGACCTGCTCATGTGTAAGCATCAGCGGGAAATAGCGTTCCATGCGATGACGTTCGACTTCCGTTGGGAGGGAAGCCCTGACGCGCGCGACAATCGAACTCCACTGTTCGTCCGCAATCTTGTTGTCCTGATTCACAAATCGACCTTTTCTGCCTTTAACGACGCTGGCAGTATTCAAGCATAATCCGGTGGAAAAGCCACGCAGAAAAAATCATAATATGTAAACAGGTTATCAACAGAAAACTGTCGATAACCTGTTGGCTCTTCCACCTTAACGGGCGGAATGGAAGAACTTCCGCATTTCATCGGCGGTCTGGCACTTCAGAAGCGTTTCAATGGAGCTGCTGGCGTGCAGGATACGGCTGATGAACGCCATGACCTGGAGGTAGGGAAGCTGCGCCGATTCTGGAACAAGGGTGAGGACAATGACCTGGATTTTTGAATGGTCAATGGTTTCGTAGTCCGGAATCACGCCATTCTCGTTGTCCGAATTGTCGACGAGGGCAATCGCGCCGACGATGTGGTTCACGCCGTCGGTCCGGCCATGCGGCACGGCGATGCCGTGGTCGAGCCCCGTCGGCATCGACTCCTCGCGCGCAAATACGGCGGCCTTCACGACATCCCTGTCGAGGACGTTCTTCGGAAAGGCCTCGGCCGTGGCGGCAATGAGTTTCTCGATGGCCTCCTTCTTGGAATGGGCCTTGAACTTGGGAAGCATGGCGAAGTTCTGGACGTAGCGTGCGGCCAGCGGCAGTTCACCCTTCGCGTCGGCTTCCGCCTTTGTGACAAGCTCCGCCATGTCCTTCTTCTTGAGGAGCGGCTTCGAGATGGACTTGGCGAGTTCGTTCATCTGGCTCACCACTTCCATCCACGCCTGGTTGAAGACGCACTCCTCCGTGGGCGTGCAGTCGACGCGGATGGTATTGCCCGTGCGCTGGAACGTCAGTTCCATGTCGTTCATCGAGACTTCCCAGATGCTCAGGTTGGGCTCGTTCGTGTACTGGATGGCGAAGAAGCCCTCGCGGCGGAATTCGTTGACGAGCTTGCGCAGCATGATCGACGCCACCTGGTCGTCGGCGAGCTCGAAGCAGACCTGGCGCGAATTTGTCATGGACGGCTTGGGGTGACGCACACCACGCGCCTTCGGGAAGAAGAGCCCCACGAGGGCCGGCGGCGCCACCACCGTCGTGATGAGCGTCATGAGAATGCCGATTCCGAAGATCTCCTGCGAAAGATAGCCGTTGGAGAGACCGAGACCGGCGATGATGAGGGCCACTTCGCCGCGCGGCACCATGCCGGCGCCGATGCGGACCGCGCCGAGCAGATTGAACCCGCAGAAGAGCGAGGGCAGCGCGCAGCCGATGACCTTGGCCAGAACGGCGAAGGCCGTGTAGATGAGACCGAAGTAGAGGACCGACTTGGAGGCGAGCGCCGAACAGTCCACCATCATGCCCATCACGCAGAAGAAGACCGGCACGAGGAACGTGTAGACGGGGGCGAGCGTTTCCTGGATGAGGTGCTTGAGATCCGTCCGGCTCAGCGCAAGGCCCGTCACGTAGGCGCCGATGATCATGGCGAGGCCCATGTACTCGAAGAACCCGGCGAGGATCATGGAAAGTCCGAACGCAAGCGTGGCGATGGCCTGCAAGATGGATTCCGAGGAAGGCGTCTCGATCATGGCCGGCGCGGTCATCGACGACGTGCTTGGCCTCATCGTCCTCGCGATCGGCAACGGCATCATCGCCGCCACCCTTGCGGCAAAGGCCGCCGGCGGCACGGCCTCGGCCGGCGTGAACTGGGGTGCAATCGGCATGGTGGCCGTGAAGGCATTCGGCCGTGCCGAACATCGCCTTCATGGGCGCGGCCGCGCCGTCGGCCAGGAACGCCGCCCCGTTGATCGCCCGGAGCGCGCCGCCGTTGAAAAGACCGTACTGGAAGATTCCGTGGCCGAAGCCGATGCCGCCAAGCGCCCACGGGCCAATCACGATGCCGGCCGCCAATTCACCGAGAATGGAAGGCAGCTTGAGCAGCGAAGCCACCATGCCTCCCAGCTTTGCGGCGAAAATGATGATGCCGATCTGCAACACCAGAAACATCATTTCCTCGACACGCGGCATGTTGAAGTTCGGATAGGCCGGAACGGCATCCCCTGCCAGGGTCGCCACGGCGGTTAAAAGAACAATGCCGAACAGAAGAATCTTGTTTTTCATACGACAATTAGTATATCATAGACGGCTTGATGGAGGAAGCGCAAGGATTCCATGAAGTTTTGCGGTTTAAATGAAATGATGGGGAAATGCCGATGAACCGATCGGATGTGGTCGAGGGCAGATCCTGTTCTGTGGAACGCGGTTTGATTCCAGCGAAAATGAACATATTCCAATGATGACGCATAACATCATCATAAGGCACCTTGTGTTCCCGTGTATCTCTGGTAGGGGCCGACGTCCCCGGCGGCCCGCGTCCCCGAAGGTGCCCCCGTGGGTGCCCCGGGGACCCCGAAAAGTCCGAGTAGTATAT
>OQVL01002681.1_pt1 | contig 10875 bp, 9 predicted proteins | sample 1691501 | NCBI WGS metagenome assembly OQVL01 (sample SAMN03418253, study PRJEB22391) | human gut metagenome | biome: human-gut; feature: organic feature; material: feces | host: Homo sapiens | place: Tanzania | collected 2013-01
TCAAGCAGATGGTGGATCCCCTGACTAATCTTTTTAACAAGACCAAACTTCTTGATGACGGTAAAATTGCTATGCAAGTCAAGAAAGTGCTGGAGGACAGAATTGTTTGTAAGGTTCTTGTTGGTGGTGAACTTGGTTCTCGTAAGAGTATCAATATTCCTGATTACAACATTGATATGCCTTATGTTAGTAAGAAAGACAGAGAAGATATTGATTTTGGTATCAAAATGGGTATCAATGTTATTGCAGCATCATTTGTCAGAAACGGTGATGATGTTCGTACATTAAGAGATTATGTTGAGTCTATCGGTGGTGAACATATCGGTATTATCTCAAAGATTGAGTGTCAGTCTGGTGTTGATGATATTGATGAAATCCTTGATGAATCCGACGGTATTATGGTAGCAAGAGGGGACATGGGTGTTGAAATTCCATTTATGGAAATTCCTGAAATCCAGAGGATACATGTGCTTGATTTCTATGCTGCCTAAAGGGATGGAAGAGGTGGTCTTGAGCGTTACTCCCAAGAGTGAACCGCTGCAAATGTAAGTGAACTTATTGTCTTCGCGCAAGAACTTGAGCAGAGTAAGCAGATGGTCGTAGGCTTGAATCTCATCGATAAACACCAATGTGTTGTTTTTTTCTTTCATCCTATCACCTGCCACAATGCTCAAAGCCATATAAAAGTCGTCTACCGTCTTGGCATCAGCAAAGGTTCTGTCTCCCACCTTGTCAGTCTCCATATTAATCTCAATAAAGTTGGGAAATAGTTTCTTTCCTACTTCTCTAATGATATACGACTTGCCTATTTGGCGTGCTCCGTCAATAACCAAAATCTTGTCAGACCTTGATTGTAAGTGGTTTACGATATATTTTTCTATCTTTCTGTACAGCATAATCACACTTTTCCTTTAAAATTAGCACTGCAAAAATACACTTTTCCTATGAAATAACCAAATAAAAATACACTTTTCCTATAAAAATGGCACTAGAAAAATACACTTTTCTGATGATTTCGACTATATAAAACTACACTTTTCCGAAAAAGGGCTTTGGTGTTGCCCTGAAGCATGATAAATATAATTAAATATAGGGTGAATTGTTTTGCAATTCGCCCTTTTTTATGTACTTTTGCAGTCGAAATTCGAATTTAAATCATTTTATGTAATTATGGCAAAAAAAGCTCTTTTAATGATTCTCGACGGATGGGGAATCGGTAAGCATGATAAGGGTGATGTTATCTTCAAGACACCAACTCCTTATCTCGATTATTTGACAGCAGTTTCAGCACATTCTACTCTCCAGACTTGTGGCGAGGACGTAGGCCTTCCTAACGGTCAGATGGGTAACTCTGAGGTAGGTCACCTCAACATCGGTGCAGGTCGTGTGGTATATCAGGACCTCGTTAAGATCAACAAGGCTTGCGAGAGCGGTGACATCTTGAAGAATCAGGAGATCATCAACGCTTACAGCTATGCTCAGAAGACAGGTAAGAAGCTCCACTTGATGGGCTTGACTTCTACCGGTGGTGTTCACTCTTCTTTGGATCACCTCTTCAAGTTGATTGAGATCGGTAAGGAATATGGTTTGAAGGAGACATACGTTCACTGCTTCATGGATGGTCGTGATACAGACCCTAAGAGCGGTAAGGGCTTCATCGAGGAGGTTCAGGCTTGCTGCGACAAGAACGGTGCACACATCGCAAGCATCGTAGGTCGTTTCTATGCTATGGACCGTGACAAGCGCTGGAACCGTGTGAAGGAAGCATACGACTTGCTCGTTGAGGGTAAGGGTAAGCAGGCTGATGATATGGTGAAGGCTATGCAGGAGAGCTATGATGAGGACGTAACAGACGAGTTCATCAAGCCAATCAATAACTCAAAGGTTGACGGTACTATCCAGGAGGGTGATGTTGTTATCTTCATCAACTACCGTAACGACCGTGCCAAGGAGTTGACACAGGTATTGACTCAGCAGGATATGCCAGAGGAAGGCATGCACACCATCAAGGACTTGCAGTACTACTGCATGACTCCATACGATGCAAGCTTCCAGGGCGTTCACATCCTCTTCCCTAAGGAGAACGTAATGAACACTCTCGGTGAGTACTTGAGCGCTCAGGGCAAGAAGCAGCTCCACACTGCAGAGACAGAGAAGTATGCTCACGTAACATTCTTCTTCAATGGTGGTCGTGAGACTCCATACGAGGGCGAGGACCGTATCCTGGTTCCTTCTCCAAAGGTGGCTACATACGACCTGAAGCCAGAGATGAGCGCTTACGAGGTAAAGGATAAGCTGGTTGGTGCTATCAACACCCAGGAGTACGACTTCATCGTTGTAAACTTCGCTAATGGTGATATGGTAGGTCACACTGGTATCTACAACGCTATCGCTAAGGCTGTTCATGCTGTTGACAACTGTGTAAAGGACGTTATCGAGGCTGCCAAGGCTAACGATTATGAGGCTATCATCATCGCTGACCACGGTAATGCAGACCACGCTATCAACGAGGACGGTACACCAAACACCGCTCACTCTTTGAACCCAGTTCCATTCATCTACGTAACTGACAACAACTCAGCTACCGTTAAGGATGGCCGTTTGGCAGACGTTGCTCCTTCTATCCTCCACATCATGGGCTTGGAGCAGCCAGCAGATATGACAGGTGAGAACTTGATTGTTGACTAATAATAATTTCGGAAGTCAAGGCTTTTTTGAGCCTTGACTTCTTTAACTTAAATCATTATGGACGTAAAGATAGAAGAAAGTTGGAGACAGCATATAGGAGAAGAGTTCGACAAGCAGTATTTTGTTAACCTCACGAACTTCGTGAAAGAGGAATACCTGCGTACGCCCTGTTATCCTCCTGGCCGCTTGATTTTCAATGCCTTCAATCTCTGTCCTTTTGATGATGTAAAGGTAGTGATTATCGGACAGGATCCTTACCATGAGCCAGGTCAGGCGATGGGATTGAGTTTCTCTGTGCCGGACGGAATCGCTTTCCCGCCATCATTGATTAATATATTTAAGGAGATTCAGATGGATCTCGGCACTCCGATGCCAGCTACTGGCGATTTGACCCGCTGGGCAAAGCAGGGAGTATTGTTGCTCAACGCCACCCTTACCGTTCGTGCCCATCAGGCAGCGAGCCATCAGCGCAAAGGCTGGGAGGAGTTTACCGATGCTGCCATCAAGGCACTCAGCAAGGATAAGGAGCATTTGGTGTTTATCCTTTGGGGCGGTTATGCCCGCAGCAAGGCTAATCTCATCGATACGAGCAAGCACCTGATATTGGAAAGTGTGCATCCTTCGCCATTGTCAGCCAACAGAGGCGGCTGGTTTGGCAATCATCATTTCTCCCGCTGCAATGCATATCTGCAGCAGAACGGAATTGCGCCTATCCAGTGGTAGGTACACCTATTAATATATAGCTATCCACTCATGGGTAGCTATCATTATTTTTATTATACACTCAAAGAAATTTATTCATCTCAAAAACATTATGAAGAAAGACGAACTGCGTATTCTGCAGGTGGGCAACGTATTGGTTTCACCTGATATCATCACCGAAAAATTCTGTTGCGATCTTGATGCCTGTAAGGGCGAGTGCTGCATCGAAGGCGATGCGGGAGCTCCTGTTACCTTGGATGAAATCATGGAAATAGAGAATGCGTTGGATGTCGTTTGGGATGATCTATCGGCTTCAGCACAGGCTGTTATTGACAAGCAGGGTGTTGCATATACAGATATCGAAGGTGATTTGGTAACAAGTATTGTAAATGGCAAGGATTGCGTGTTTACTTGCTACCAAGACCTTCAGGATATGAATGATGGTCATACGATACCTAATTGCTGTCTCTGTGCTTTGGAACGTGCGTATCGTGAAGGAAAATCTCATTTTATGAAACCTATCTCATGTGCACTTTATCCCATCCGTGTCAAGTATTTTGGTAATGAAGTGTATGGCATTAACTATAATAAATGGCGTATCTGTAAGGCTGCCATTAAAAAAGGTCAGGAATTAAATCTTCCCGTATACAAGTTTTTGGAAGGACCCTTAGTACAGCGTTTTGGTCAGCCTTGGTACGATGAATTATGCGATGTTGCTTCTCAGGTTCAAGATTTAGATATTGCAGCAGACTAATGCCGATATGTTTTTTTACCAATTCAGATAAGGTACACTGATTCTTATAGTGTACTAATTCTGCAATCTTTTTTATTGGCATTTGTTTTTTGTTTGTATATTCTGCTATGAGACAGACATACGTTACAAGACGCTTTTGTATATATTCTCTAGGGCTTTGCTCAATGGTACTTCGTACAATCTTCTCTAATTTGCCTGATGAAATTTTCAGGAGTTTGTGATATTCAGAAATATTCCTTTGAGTAAAGATGTTCTTTTCAACAGAATCGATGAATTGTTCAAATAATTGCAGGTCTTTTGTTTGTTCTTCGCATTTGTTGTAGGAAATCGCTTGTGACAATGATAGCTCTATGATAACATGGACAAGTTCAAAAGTCATTTGATATCTATTTTGTTTCTTGTCCATGAATGTCTTTATTTGTGTCAGTAAACAGTTTATGCTATATATGTCGTCTGTACCAATTTTTACTTTGTCTATGCTATTTAATTTGTTTGTTAAAGTAGAAATATTAGTGAAATTTTCAGCAAGCTGGCTAATGTTTGAAGTTTTTATAAGTAAAGCCTTTCCTTTAAAAGTAGAAGACATAACTTTGAAGTTATCTACGTATTGCCCACTTGCGAAATAGAGGATATTGTTTTTCTCAGCAATAACAGTATGTCCATTTATATCATAACGTAGAGTTCCTTCCAAACATAAAATAAGAGTGATACATTTCACTTCCATTTTGTCTGTTGGCAGGTCTTGTACGTCAATATCTTCAATATAGCAAATTTCGTCATCTAAAAATTTGCATTCTGACTTGATTTCTTTTGCTTGAGCAATAGAAATCTCTTTTTTTGTATTTAAATTTGTCATTGTTTTAGGATTATATTTTTATTTTTTGTGTGTTAGAATATTCTTTATTCATTTTCTAATCCCTCTATGTTAACAATTTGAGATTCTTTGAAATACTGAGAATTACTGTAGATTTTAATAATTCTTTGGCTTTTATTAGTGAATCTTCGGAATGCTTGTTCATCTAATTCGCCATTACAAGTATATATAAATCCATCCATGTTAATAGTCTCTTTTCTTTTAGCTTCTCTTAAAGTTATTCTTGGTGTTCCCTTGAATACCTTGCCAAAGTCGTAATAAATACTCTTTTGGTCACGATAAACATCTATTGGAGTCATAATATGTCGAATAGTACAAAGCTCACGCTCAAAAGGATTGTTAATCAACCTGTGGTCCTTTGACTGGTTGTAAGTTCCTAATGGATTTAACCACTTTGATCTATCGAAATCCGGAGACTTCCACTGGTTGTCATAACTGCATGCGTCAAATGCTTCTATTTCTTTTTTGACATAGCATCCTTTTAGTATGCAACATTTCCAGTCTCCATTTGCTTTATGGTAGAAATATTTACCCTTAGCATCATATCCATAATATTCCATAGAAAGTTGTTTGGATGGCTCTCTACCACTTTCTGGAGCGTACCATACAGCAATCGTATTCTTATGCGGTTGCAGAAACCTTGTTATATCATATGTATATATGAAAACCGTTGCAGAGTCAGGATTACAGAAATAGGCTTTTGGGCTAATATTTCTTTCGTTGACAAATACCTTTATTCTCCCACAGCTTGCAAAAGTAATGCTTCCCTGTTTGGGTTTCCCTTGTGAAGGAAAAACGTGGCAGAAAAGAACTTCTGACGAGTCGTTGGGTGTAGGGTAGGAAATCCAATGAGTACTAAATTCGTGTGCATTCGAATTTAGTATCCAAAGCATTGCCAATATAAAAGTTTCGATTCTTTTCATCTGAGAACTTTCTTTGTTCCTTTTTTAAGTGTTATTTTTTGAGATTTCCCGTTGTAGTTTACGGTTAATCTTCCATCCGCATGGCTAATAATCTCTGCCTTTGAAACCTTCTTGTCTTTCCAATAGAGGTTGAGGGTGTAGTTTCCTCTGGCTTTGATTCCCTGGATATTTCCCTGCTGCCATGAGTCTGGGAGTGCAGGAAGCAAGTCCATGTTTTCTCCATCACACTGCATAAGCATCTCACAGATGCCAGCTGTTCCACCGAAATTACCATCTATCTGGAATGGCGGATGCGCATCAAACAGGTTAGGATAGGTTCCACCAGAATGATGTTTCCGGTCCTTGTATTTCTCAGGACTCACATATGTAAGCAACTTGCGCAGTATTTGATAAGCTTTGTCCTGACGATGTAGGCGTGCCCATAGATTGATGCGCCATCCTGTGCTCCATCCTGTAGATTTATCGCCCTTTATTTCCAATGTCTTTGTTGCAGCTTGCGCCAAATCTGGCGTTTGAACTAACGAAATTTGATGGAAAGGGTATAGACCCAGTAAGTGTGATTGGTGTCTGTGATGCCAGTCCTGATCGTCCCAGTCGTGATACCATTCCATGAGATTACCTCTTTTTCCTATATGATAAGGGCGTAAGCGCTCTAATGAACTTTGCAGACGTACTTGGTAATCTTTGTCTATTCCAAGTGCTTGGGCACCTTTAATCGTATTTTTGAATAGTTCCCTGATAATCGCCAAGTCTGCTGTGCCGCCATATAGTGAACTTCCTCGATATCCTTTATCGGTGATGTAGTCAGCTTCTGGAGATGTACATGGTGCAGTTATCAGTTGTGCAGGATTATGAGGATCTTCTATGAGCCATTCAAGCATGAAATCACACGCCCCTTTCATGAGAGGATAGGCAGTATCTCTTAAGTAATTAATATCTCTTGTATAGTCATAATGATCCCATAGTGTCTGTACAAGCCAGGCACCTCCCATCGCCCAATTACTCCATTGAGGGCTTTCGTTACCGGTTCCTACAGGATTTGACATAGCCCATGCGTCAGTATTATGTCCTGCACACCAACCTTTGTTTATGCCATAAAAATGTTGGGCATTATGGCGACCTGTTACTGCCATACCTTTTACAAGTCCATCAACTGGCATTACCAGTTCTGGAAGATTGGTTGATTCTGCCGGCCAATAATTTTCTTCCAGATTGATATTAATGGTGTAATTTCCTCTCCAAGGTGACTTGAGTGCAGGAGCCCAAAGCCCCTGAAGATTGGCTGGTACACCATTTGTTCGTGAACTGCTGATAAGCAAGTATCTGCCATATTGGAAATAGAGCATTTCCAAATAAGGATTATGCTTCTTTTCGTCACTATACGATAGCAATTGTTTATCTGTTGGATTCTGGATATCATATTTCGCATCAGACAAGTTGAATTTTACCCTGCCAAAGAGTTTTTGGTAGTCTGATAAATGTCTTTGTCGTAATTCTTTGTATGTAAAATTTGTCAGATGCCAGATATCGTCAGTGACATTTTCTAAATAGGGTGCTCCTTCTTTGACAGGATGTTTGTCAAAACCATTATAACTGGTCTCATTGACCAGATAGATAATAGCTTCTGTTACTCCTGTAAGGTGTAGGGTAGAGTCACTGGCACTAATGCTACCATCTGTGTTTTTTACTTGGAGTATGGAGCAATAGTGTATGCTGTTTTCTTCTTCACCCAGAACATGACCCGACATAGTGAGTTGTTTTTCTGATGCTTTCACTCGATGAGGAATGAGCGACGTAAGAGAAATGTCACTATTGATGGCTCCTTTTTTAGAGGCGCTCAGTCTTATGGCAATCATTTTGTCCGGATGAGAGGCGAAGTATTCCTTATTGAAGGTAACTTCATTACGCACAAAACTGATGGATACCAGGCTGCTATCTAAGCTTAATTGGCGATGATAGTTGCTGATCTTCCCTTGATTAAAGTCCTTTATCTGAATCAGGCCTAAAGGCTGGTAATATTCCGAATTGTGCCCTTGTACGAAATGTTGCAAGGAATCGGCTGTCTTATAATCTTCCTTAAACAGAGCTTCCCGTATTTTGGGTATCCATTTATATGCATCACCTCCTTCTTGCGGATTAACAGGTTGACCTGTCCACAAGGTGATGTCATTTAGGTAGATAGAATCATTATCTGCTCCACCATAAACTAATGCTCCCAACTTACCATTGCCGATAGGTAGTGATTCCTCAAAGGCATGTGCCTCTTGGTTATACCATAAGGTAAGTGGAACTTGCGTTGTAGTTGCCTTCTTATGTGCATTTGCAGTTAAACTTATAGCACATAGAGTAAGGCTAAAAAAGAATTCTTTAGTCATTATATTTATAAGGTTATATTCGTGAATATAAATACAAGGCAGGCTTGTTTAATGAGCCTGCCTTGTATATTTGTTATGCGTCAATATTAGCGTAGGTTGCATTTTGTTCAATGAATTCTCGGCGAGGCTCAACATCATCACCCATCAACATAGAGAAAATTTCATCAGCTTGTGCTGCATTCTCTATTGTAACCTGTTTGAGTAATCGTGTAGATGGATCCATTGTAGTTTCCCACAATTGTTCTGGATTCATCTCACCCAAACCTTTGTATCGTTGTGTGTGAATGTTTTTATCCTCTTGTCCTTCTCCGTATTTGTCAATGAAAGCCTGACGCTGCTGCTCGGTATAGCAGTATTCGCTGACTTTATTCTTGAATGAGCATTTGTAGAGAGGTGGAGTTGCAATATAGAGATGTCCTTCCTCGATAACCTTAGGCATAAAGCGGTAGAAGAGAGTCATGATAAGTGTGTCGATGTGAGAACCATCGACATCGGCATCGGTCATGATGATAATCTTGTCATATCTCAACTTTTCTGTATTAGCCTCTTTGCTATCTTCACCATCTACTCCAAAGCGTACGCCGATACTCTGGATGATATTCATAACGGACTCAGCCTCAAAGACTTTGTGCCATTGTACTTTTTCTACATTCAGAATTTTACCGCGCAAAGGAAGAATTGCTTGATGGAATCTGTCGCGACCTTGTTTTGCGGAACCGCCAGCAGAGTCACCCTCGACAAGGAAAATCTCGCATTCCTTAGGATCCTTGATAGAGCAGTCTGCAAGTTTTCCTGGGAGACCGCCACCAGTCATGAAGTTCTTTCGCTGTACGCTTTCACGAGCTTTGCGGGCTGCGATACGTGCTGTCGCTGCCAGAACTACTTTTTCGCAAATACGCTTAGCTTCATCTGGGTGTTCTTCCAGATAATCTGCCAAAGCTTCATTGACAGCCTGCTGAACGGCACCCTGTACTTCGCTGTTACCTAATTTGGTTTTAGTCTGACCTTCAAACTGTGGTTCTGCTACTTTAATAGATATAACAGCAGTAAGGCCTTCGCGGAAATCTTCAGGAGCAATCTCTACCTTAGCCTTTTCTATCTGCTTGGAGATTGTTGGATCAGCTTCTGCGTATGCTTTGAGCGTACGGGTTAAAGCCATGCGGAAACCAGTAAGGTGAGTACCACCCTCTATCGTGTTGATATTATTTACGTAGGAGTGGATATTCTCTGTATAGTCTGTATTATACATGATGGCAATCTCTATAGGAATGCCTTGTTTCTCAGTCTTGAGATAGATGACATCATCAAAGAGGTGTGTGCGATGGCGGTCAACGTATCTAACAAACTCTTTCAGACCATCTTTTGCGTGGAAAACCTCTTGCTTGGTTTTTCCTTCTTCGTCTGGACGGAGATCTGTAAGGGTAATCTTTATACCAGCATTGAGAAATGCCAGCTCGCGCATACGGCTTGCGATGATATCCCATCTATAAATGGTGTGGGTGAAAATAGTAGGGTCTGGCCAGAATTGCTGGCGTGTACCGCGCTTTTCTGTCTCGCCAATGACTTTGACAGGGTAGAGTGGCTTACCTTTTTCGTATTCTTGCTGATATATTTTTCCTTCACGGAATACCTGAGATTTCATGTGTGAAGAGAGTGCGTTTACACAACTTACACCTACACCATGCAAACCGCCAGATACCTTGTAGGAACCTTTGTCAAATTTACCACCTGCGTGAAGTACTGTCATAACAACCTCAAGGGCGGATTTGTGAAGCTTTTCATGCATATCAACAGGGATACCACGACCATTGTCTTCTACGGTGATAGAGTTGTCTTCATTGATTGTAACCTCAATGTCTGTACAATATCCAGCCATGGCTTCATCAATGGAGTTGTCAACGGTCTCGTTGACCAAATGGTGGAGACCCTTTTCTGAGATGTCACCAATGTACATCGCAGGACGCTTACGAACAGCTTCCAAGCCTTCGAGGACTTGAATATTGCTCGCTGAATAATTATTTGCGTTGTTTGTATTTTCTGCCATTTCTTTGCTTAGTATTATTATCGTGCAAAGATACGGAAAAAACATGAGAATATGCAATTTTTGTTGCTAAAAAACTGCAAAAAATAGTGAAATGCTTAGTTTTGATATAAAATAAATAAGGTTGCAATTCGAAAGAATTGCAACCTTATATATCTTTTTAGCTTTTAACGTTGTATTAACCCAACTTGGCAATGTGCTGAGCCAAACCTGACTTCAAGTTTGCAGCCTTGTTGCTATGGATAACGTTAATCTTAGCCAATTTGTCTAAAAGCTTCTGAACTGTAGGGTAGAGCTTTACAGCCTCTTCCTTATCAGTCATGTTGCGCAACTTGCGTACAGCGTTACGCATTGTCTTTGCATAGTACTTATTGTGCAAAGACTTCTTTTTGTCCTGACGGATTCTCTTGATTGATGATTTATGATTTGCCATCTTAATATTTTATTTTTTTTTATTTTCTTATGTAGTCCCTAGCAGAGTCGAACTGCTCTTTAGAGAATGAAAATCTCTCGTCCTA
>OQVL01002682.1_pt1 | contig 10874 bp, 9 predicted proteins | sample 1691501 | NCBI WGS metagenome assembly OQVL01 (sample SAMN03418253, study PRJEB22391) | human gut metagenome | biome: human-gut; feature: organic feature; material: feces | host: Homo sapiens | place: Tanzania | collected 2013-01
CCTCATTCGCGCAAAGCTTTCATTCATAATCAGTGGACGGAGCCGCCCAAGGGGCAAACCCTGAACCCCCTCTCCTGTCCACCACACCTGTTCTCTTGAACCTACTTTCTTGAACCCGTATAATGAAACCATGATTTCATATAAAGGAGGAAGCGTTGTGGCAGAGAACGAGAGCAAGCCGAAGGGCAACTGGAAGAAAGAGGGCTGGGGGAAGAAGCCGGACACGGATACGATGATCGTGACGCGCATCCCGCCGCAGAATATTGATGCGGAGAAGTCCGTCCTGGGGGCGATGCTGCTCGACAAGGACGCGATCATGACGGCAGAGGACAAGCTGACAGCCGCAGATTTCTACCGCGAAGCGAATGCGATCGTCTTTCAGGCGATTCTGAATCTGGCGCACAAAGGCGAGCCGGCGGATATTCTGACGGTGACGGAAGAGCTGAAGCGCATGGGGCGCTTAGATGACGTAGGGGGCGTCCTCTATGTCAATGATCTGCCGGCGAATGTGGTCACGACGAAGATGGTGGACCGCCACGCTGACATTGTCGCGGACAAGGCGAAGCTCCGGCGGCTGATCGATGCAGCCGGCGTCATCACGGATGAGGCGTACTCGGAGCGTGATGATGTCGAGGATATCACGGACAATGCGGAGAAAACGATCCTTGCCGTGACGCGGGATGATCGCCGTTCGGATTTCACCTCGATCGGCGAGGCGGTGCAGAATGAGCTGCAGGAGATCACGCGGAAATTCAAGAACAAGGAGTCCATCACCGGGCTTCCGAGCGGATTCCCCTCCCTTGATGCGCTGACGAGCGGCTTCCAGAAGGGCGACTTCATCATCGTGGCGGCGCGCCCATCCATGGGCAAGACGGCTTTTGTGCTGAATATCGCGAAGAACATGAGCATTTCCTCGGCGCACAAGCACGTTGCCTTCTTCTCGCTGGAAATGTCACGCGAGCAGCTCGTGCAAAGACTGCTCTGCTCGACCGCGCTCGTCGACAGCGCGAAGCTCCGCACCGGGCGGATCTCCACGCAGAAGGAGTGGGACCAGCTTGCCTCTGCGGCCAGCGTCCTCATGGATGCGCCGCTCTTCATCGATGATACGCCGGGCGTCTCCGTCTCGGAGATCCGCTCCAAGTGCCGCCGCCTCAAGGCGGAGCAGGGGCTCGACATCATCATGATCGACTATCTTCAGCTCATGCAGGCGAAGAATACGCTCCGAAACGGAGATAACCGCCAGCAGGAGATCTCCGAGATCTCCCGATCGCTGAAGAGTCTGGCACGTGAGCTGAATGTCCCAGTCATCGCTCTTTCACAGCTGTCCCGAAGCGTCGAGGCCCGTCAGGACCACCGCCCGCTCCTTTCTGACCTGCGAGAATCTGGCTCTCTGGAGCAGGATGCGGACATGGTGTCCTTCCTCTTCCGTCCCGCATACTACGACCGCGACATGGAGGATGACAATCCGCAGAAGAATGAGACGGAGATCATCCTCGCCAAGAACCGTAACGGCCCCGTCGATACGGTGAAGCTCCTCTTCGCCGGCCAGTTCACGCTCTTCTATGAACTCACCAATCAGGAACCGCCGCCGGATATGATGTGAGAAGGGGATCAGGGGAAAAATTAGGAATTAGGAATGAGGAATTAGGAATGGTGGTGCGGCGCATAAAAATATGGAAGCGCCGCGGAGTTTTGATAGCGCTTCGCGTCGTCGTCATTTCGAGCGTAGCCGAGAAATCTTTATTGCATAACGCTTATCGCCTGATGTGAGGCAGCACCAGGACATCGTTTTCCATCGGTGCATACACGCTGATTCTCGCAGTGCAGTAAAGATCCCTCGGCTACGCTCGGGATGACGATGCTAGAGAATTCCAGTCACTAGTCACCAGTCACTCCTAATCCCCAATCCCTAATCCCTAGCTGCTTTCCCTAAGGAGGCAAAATGAAAACACATCGCGGCTTCCTCATGGTCTGGGCACTCGCAGGGATCACGGTCATCCTGATCCTTGCCGGCAGCGTCGCGCTGACGCTTTCGCAGGCGATGCGCCGGGAGGTCAGGATGGAGATCGCGACCGATGAAGCCCTCATTGTACAGGAAGCGCTGGAACAGGGGAAAGCGGCGGTGCGCTTTGGTACGCCGCTTTCCATCTCAAGAGGAGATGTGGTAAGGAATGGGAGAACGTACCGCGTAGATTTCCATCAGGAAGAAACCATGGTGGAAGGAGCGGCCGTCATCCGCCTCTCATGCGAAGTCACGCATGAAAGCGGGGAGACTTACCAAGCCGAGACGCTGGTGGATCGGTGACTGGGGGAGTGACTAGTGGCTAGTAGCTAGTGACTGGGGATTGGGTTTCAAAGAACTCCTCCCCGCTGAGCAGCCCCTTGAAGAAGGGGCGCGCCGAAGGCGGAGGATAGAGTGCCTCGCAGAGGCACCATTCACCATAGCCGCATCCCTTCCTCTGCGTCAGACGTTTTACTTGCTATCCCCTATATCCGCTGACCGTTCTGCGGAATTCTGCCCCTTCGGGGTAATGCTATTAAGTTAAGGAAATTGTTAACTACGTAACGTCTTGCTTCCCCCTTCGGGGGAAGTGCCGAAGGCAATAGGGGCATGCTAGCGGTATAGCGTGCTATGTTGAATAGTCCGATGCTATCGATATTCCAACACTTTCATGCAATACCGCTACGTAGCCCCCTCTCCCCTTCGGGGAGCTCCCCCGATGGGGAGCCAAGAACGTTCTGCCGCTTAACTTAATAGCATTACCTTTCGGGGCCGTCTATCCCGGCCTTTGGCCGCCCCCTTCTCCAAGGGGGAACGCATGAAAGAGTATCCTCACTTCTCTTTCATCCCCTCGCGAGGTAACGATACGAGGACACCGCTTTCTCATGGCCTGCGGGCAAATCTTGAACCCTCTGCTACACATGTTATAATAAAGAGAAATCAATGCAAAGGTGGGATTTCTTTGTTGAAAAAAGTACTCATGACCATGGCGCTCTGTGCCGTCACCGCCATGCCTTTCGTTTCCGATGCGAAGGACAATGCGGGTGCCCAGCTCCTTGCTGCGGCGGAAGCGCCGAAGGCGAAAGACACGGTGAAGAAACCGGCTTTCGAAGACAAGCGGATCGAGATCAATCTGGCTAGCCGCCTCCTCACCCTGTATCAGGGCGATATCGGCATCCGCATGTACCCTGTCGCACCGGGCAAGCCTTCTTCTCCGACACCGATCGGGCGGCGCAAGGTGGTCGATATGGAGATCAATCCGACATGGATCGATCCGGATAATCCGGACGCCAAAGTGCCATCGGGGCCGGACTGCCCGCTCGGTTACCGCTGGATCGGCATTGGCGGAAATTACGGGATCCATGGGACGAATGTGCCGTCCTCCATCGGCGGCTACGCCTCCCACGGCTGCGTTCGCATGTACGAGAAGGATGTCGAAGACCTCTTCGACCACATCGTGAAGGGGATCCCTGTCGATATCAAGTATGAGCGTGTCGTGGCAGAGATGGATCCGGACAAGACGGTCGTCTACTACATATATCCCGACGGCTATGGCCGGCAGCCGCTCCAGATCTCTGATGTCAGAAAGAAACTGGCGAAGCTGGGAGCAGGCGGCCTTGCTGACGATGTGAGCATCCAGCAGGCGATCGATTCCTCGGATGGGCAGCCTCGCTATGTGGCAAAGGTCTATGACCTGTATCTCAAAGGAGAGCTGCTCGATGTCCACGCCTATGGCAAGGATGGACACGTGTATCTACCCGTAATGGCCGTTGCGAAGGCCGCCGGCATTCGCACAGAGTGGTCGCCGAACTGGCAGCGCTTCACCACTGTCTTTGGCAAGGCGCCCGGCCTACAGAGAGGGAAATACATCTACATCGATGCCAGTGATGCACCGACGCTTCTTCGCCTCACGGGCCATCTGGATGAGAATCACAATTTCATACTGGAATAACGAAATCCGCTCCGAGAGGAGCGGATTTTTTGTGCTGGGGATTGGTGACTAGTGACTGGGGACTAGTGACTGGGGACTGGTAGCTAGGGATTAGTGGCTAGGGATTAGGAGCCGCGAGTGACTGGTGGCTGGTGACTGGTGACTAGGGATTAGGGATTAGGGATTAGAAATCTCAAGTGACTGGTGACTAGGAGACTAGGAGGCATTAGACTCTCTCGTATTGTCATTTCGAGCGAAGCGAGAAATCTTCCTTGCAGACCGATCAACGAAGGATGTGTGAAATAGGGACTTGTGACTTGTTCCCGCGCTCTTTCATACCGCCAGTGCTCTATCCGCCCCTGCGGGGCACCTTCCCCTCGAGGGGAAGGCTGACGATACGAGAATCGCGTCATCTCATAAGACCTTCGGGCATCGCCCCATAAATATTCGCGGCGAAGCCGCCACTACCATTTCGCATTTCTCATTTCTAATTTCTCATTCAAGCAAAGCTTTCATCCCCAATCAGTGGACAAGCCGCCCCATGGGCTAACCCTGAACCCTTGAACCCTGAACCATTAACCCCTGTTCCTGTTTCTCATTTCCAACCTGTGTTATAATATAGATACTTGTATGCCCATTGCGTTTTTGTTGAAACAGGAAGAACGCAATTTACATTTTCGATCACAGGAGCGATTTATGAAGAATTCAGATATTCGCCGGGAGCAGCCGAAGAAGCGATCCACTTTCAAGAAAGTGCTGGTCTTTCTCTTCGTGATCTGCTTTATCGCGGTCGCGGGCGCGGCGGCCGGATTTTTTGTATCTGTCTCGAGCCATCTGCCGGACGTGGCAGGAAACATCACGCCGAATGCGTCCTCGCGCATCTATGATGACAAGGGACGGCTCATCACGACTGTCCATGCGGAAGAGAACCGCATCCCGGTGCCGATCTCTCAGGTGCCGCAGAATCTGCAGAATGCATTCGTCGCAGCCGAGGATGTGCGCTTCTATGAGCATCATGGCGTCGATCCGCGCGGCATCCTGCGCGCAGTCTTTGCGAATCTGACGAGCGGCAATGCGACAGGGCAGGGCGGTTCGACCATTACCCAGCAGCTCGCGCGTAATGCCTTCCTCACGCAGGAGCAGACGCTGAAAAGAAAGCTGCTCGAAGTGGTGCTGGCTTTTGAAATCGAAAGCAAGTACACCAAGAAGCAGATCCTGGAAATGTACATGAACCAGATCTATTTCGGTCAGGGCTGCTACGGCATCCAGACCGCGGCGCATGTGTATTTCGGAAAGGACGTGAAGGATCTTTCGCTCCCGCAGTGCGCGATGCTGGCAGGCCTTCCGAACAGTCCGAACTATTACTCGCCATTCCGCAGCCTCGAGGCGGCGAAGTACCGTCAGGGCATCGTACTCGACCAGATGGCGAAGTACGGCTACATTTCCGCAGCGGACGCACAGGCGGCGAAAGCGGCCGATGTGCATCTGGCCAAGCAGGACAAAGGCAAATCCGGTGCGGGAACCGCGCAGTATTTCATCAACTATGTCATCCAGTCCATCAGCGACAAGTACGACTCGGATGCGATCTACAAAGAAGGACTGCAGGTCTACACCACGCTGAATCTTGACATGCAGAAGGAAGCGGAGAAGGCACTCGCCTCTGAGCTGCCGAAAGGAAATAAGGACAGCAAGGGCCTCACCCAGCCGCAGGGCGCGCTCGTCACCATCGAGACGGGCACGGGCCATGTGAAAGCCATGGTCGGCGGACGCGGCGAAGACCAGTTCAACCGCGCGACACAGATGGTCCGCCAGCCGGGCTCGGCCTTCAAGCCATTCGTGTATCTGACGGCTTTTGAAAACAAGTACAGCCCTTATGATACCATCAGCAATGAGACGAAGACCTATGCGGGCGGCTGGACGCCGAAGAACTACGGCGGCACCTCGGGCGGTAAAGTGACGCTTGAAGAAGCGCTCGTACATTCCATGAATATCCCGACCATCGACCTCGCAGACAAGGTCGGCATGTCGAAGATCCTCGCTACCGCGGAGGCCTGCGGCATTTCCACCCTCGTCAAGGACGGCAAGGCGAATGATAACAACCTCGCAGCCTCCATCGGCGGCTTGACCAATGGCGTCTCTCTGATCGATATGGCGAAGGCGTACAGCGTCTTTGCGAATGGCGGCAAGCTCGTCGAACCGACGGCGATCCTGAAGGTCGTCGATCGCAATGGCAATGTGCTCGAGGATCATTCGCAGGCCGCTCCCGGCAAGCAGGTCGTGAGTGAAAATGCGGTATACCGCCTGACCAGCATTCTGGAAGAAGTTGTTTCCCGTGGCACCGGCGGCAACGCCTCCATCGGACGCACCGCAGCCGGCAAGACAGGGACCACTGATGATGAGCACGATGCATGGTTCGTCGGCTACACGCCGGAGCTCGTCACCGCGGTCTGGATCGGCGATGATACCTCGACCAATGCCGGCTACACCGGCGGTACCATCCCGGCGGCCATCTGGCGCGACTTCATGAGCGAGGCCCTCGGTCAGTACAAGTCGAAGTCTTTCGGCATCCCGGACTCTGTACGCGCTGAAATGGCAAAAGCCCGTGAAGCGCAGGCAAAGAAGGAAGCCGAAGAAAAAGCCAAGGCAGAGAAAGAGAAGAAGGATAAGGAAAAGAAATCCGCCGGCAGCAAGCTCCTCGACCGCATCACCGGAAAAACACCGGCGAAGCCGCAGGAAGGAACGGATAAGCCGACGAATTGAGAGTTCACGGCTCCATAAAAATCCCGCTATCTTGAGAGATAGCGGGATTTTTGTGTGTCATGAGTGGCTGGTGACTAGGGACTGGTGGCTAGGAGATGTTCGCTCCTTGCAGTGTCATTTCGAGCGAAGCGAGAAATCTTTCTTGCAGACCGATAAACGATGGATGAGTGGCTAGGGATGAGGGACTATGGGTGAAGGATGACTCGCGGGCGGTGTCTGAAAGGCACTTACGATACGAGAATACCGCCATACCTCCAGCTGAGCAGGCCCTTGAAGAAGGGCCGCGCCAAAGGCGCAGGATAGAGTGCCCAGGAGGGGCACAGTTCACCGTAGCGGTCAGCAGAGCACATGCGCCCGCTGTTTTTCGGACAATCTCATATGACCCTCTGACCGTTCCGTGGCATTCTGCCTCTTCGAGGCAGTCTATCCCGGCCTTTGGCCGCCCCCTTCTCCAAGGGGGAACGCGTCTTGCGCGATCCTCTATTCTCCGCGGCGCTTCTGATTTTTATGCGCCGCACCACCATTTCTCATTTCTCATTTCTCATTCCTAATTAGCGTAAAGCTTTCATTCATAATCAGTGGGCGAAGCCGCCCCACGGGCTACCCCTTGAACCCTGAACCCTATTTTATTCCCTTTATATTTGGAAAGAAGAATCAGCCATGTTATTCAATGTACGATATGGACTCTTGAAGGGCATCAGCCACCTGCTGTGCAGGATGTCCTATGATCGGATCCTGTCCATCGGCCGCGTTTTGGGGCCATGCATCATGAACCGCATAGCCAAGCAGAGAAACCGCGGGATCGAGCAGATGATGCGGGGCATGGGCATCCGCCGCGAGGAGGCGGAGAAGCTGCTTCACAAGGTGTACGAGCACATCGGCATGTCCGCGATGGAAATGATGTACATGCCGCGTCTCTGTAAGGAAAAGGATCATATCGATGATTACGTGAAAATCGATCATCCGGAGTACCTGGAGGCGGCGTATGCCGAAGGGAAGGGCATTGTCGGTCTGACGGCGCATATGGGGAACTGGGAATGGCTCGGTGCCGGTCTTGCGCTTCATGACTATGACACTTCGGCGATCGGAAAGAAGCAGGCCGATGACGCTCTGATGCGGATCATCAATGATTACCGCGCCCGCGCAGGGCAGCACATTTTCCTCACCGGGACGGGCGGCTATGAAATGATCGCAGCGGCGCGCTCGATGAAGAAGAATCACATTCTGGGCTTCCTCTCCGATAAGGACGGGGATGAGACAGGGATTCCTGTGCTCTTTATGAACCGCGTCTTCTCCTTCCCGCAGGGACCCTGCGTCTTTGCCAGAAAATTCAAGGCGCCGATCCTGCCGCTCTTCATCGTGAGAAATGAAGGCGGGAAGGGGCATACGATCTGTATCGGCAAGCCATTCTATTATGAAGAGACCGGGGATACGAAGAGGGATCTCATGACGAATGCACAGAAGATGGCGACGATCATGGAAGATTTCATCAAGGAACATCCAACTGACTGGCTCTGGTTCCAGCATCTCTTCTGGACGCGGCCGGGACGCATTAAGATGTATATGGAGCTGACGGAGGAAGAGAAGAAGCGTTTCGCCCCCGGCATCAGCGAAGACTGGAATGAAACCAGAGGAGGCAAGTCGTGAGCAGAAATAAAAAGAGCATCCTCATCGTACTCGTCATACTTCTGGCAGTGCTTGGCATCTATTTCCTTTTCAAGGATGACCATCAGGAAAAGGGAAGCGCCAAGTCCGGCGGGCCGGCCATGGAGTTTTCCAACATTGAAATGAAGGAAGACAAGGATGGACAGTCTGTCTGGCGCATCAAGGCGAAGCATGTCACCATGAGCCGGGATAAGAACTCAGCCGACATGGAAGGCATCGAAGCGTATTTCCTGAAAGATGGCAATGAGCTGAAGCTCAATGCCGATCGGGGACACTACGACAGGAAGCAGAAGAAGGTCCATGTCGAGGGGCATGTAGAAGGCACGTCAAGCGACGGCATGGTGCTTCATGCGAAGAACCTGACCTACGATGGCAATACAGACATTCTTTCGACCGATGAATTCTTTACGGCAGAAAAGGATGGCCGCGTACTGACCGCAGACAGCTTCACGGCAGATCGCGTACTGGAGAAGATCACAGCGAAAGGCCATGCGAGACTGGCAGATAAGGAGGATGCACAGTGAAAACTTTCTATACAGCACTCATGCTGGCAGCCGTAAGTCTGGGTGCGATGGGGACGGCGATGGCCGATGACATCACAGCTGACGTACTGACCTACGACGGCAAGACCAAGGTGGTCAGCGCGAAAGGAAATGTGGTGATTCACGCCAATGAAGGCGCTACCATCACAGGCACGAATGGGGAATATCATTTCGAAGATCGGAGTGCTTTTCTGGAAGGCGGCGTGAAATATGTCAAAGAAGAGAGCACGCTCATCGCAGAGAAAATGTACCTCTATAAAGACAAGACCGCCCGCGGCATCGGCGGCGTGGATTTTGTAGACCATGCAGAGCATCGCGTCCTTCGAGGAGACGACGTGATGTACAATGCGGGTACGGGATTCGGCAAGATCGAAGGCAATGGCTATCTGGAGACGGCTGACGGCAGCCTTTCTGCGCCGCATATCGAGGGCAATCTGAAGCAGATCAAGGTCGTTGCGACCGGCGGCGTGAATCTCACCAGCACGGCAAACAATGCAGTGGGCTTTGGGGATCAGGCTGTCTATACCCGTTCCGGACAGGATGGCACCGATGGAAAGATGGTGCTTTCCGGCAATGCGTGGGTGAACCAGAATGGCAATACCTTTGAAGGACCGGAGCTTGTGCTCCGTGATGCGGACAAGGTCGTCGAGACGACAGGCCGCAGCACCATCACCATTACGAATACCAAGAGCCCGTCGGACGAAGGCGGAGAGGGAGACTCTCAGCCATCGGTTCCCGCGGGGCCGGTCAATCAGGCGACACCGATCGCCGGCCGTCCCGAATATGCAGGCAGCCCGTTAGAAATCAAGGATAACAAATGAAGATAGAAACTCATGATTTGATCAAGCGCTACGGCAGCCGCACCGTTGTCGATCATGTGAATGTAGAAGTCGAGCAGGGCTCCATCGTCGGTCTTCTTGGACCGAACGGGGCCGGCAAGACGACCACCTTCTATATGATCGTCGGCATCATCCAGCCGGATGAGGGCGATGTGACCGTAGACGGGCGTTCCATTTCCGGGATGCCCATCCACCAGCGCCACCAGTTCGGGATCGGCTACCTGCCGCAGGAAGCCTCCATATTCCGAAAGATGACCGTCTGGGATAACCTGATGTCTCTCCTGGAGACCCGCCGGGATCTCAGCGAGAAGGAGAAGGTAGAAAAAGCGGAAGCGCTGTTGGAAGAATTCCATATCACCCATGTCAGGGATACCCGGGGCGATGCGCTTTCCGGCGGTGAGCGGCGGCGCGTGGAAATCGCGCGTTCCCTCACGCTCGATCCCTCCTTCATCCTGCTGGATGAACCATTCGCCGGTGTCGATCCTCTGGCGGTCGAGGATATCCAGAGCGTTGTCATGCACCTCAAGACACGAGGCATCGGCATCCTCATCACGGATCACAATGTCCGTGAGACGCTGCGCATCGTAGACAAAGCGTACATTCTCTCCGATGGCAAGATCCTGCTTTCCGGCAAGGCAGATGATATTGCTGTGAACCCCACAGCAAGGAAACATTATTTGGGGGAAAATTTCAGCTTATGATTCAAGAAGAAAGACAGGGAGGAAAGTTCTTATGAGACTTCTGGACAAGTACGTATTAAAAGAATTTTTGGCTCCCTTTTTATTTGGCGTTGCCGCCTTCACGGCGATTTTTCTCGGGGCAGATACGCTCTTGAAGATTGCCGGCTTTGTCTCCCAGTATGGGGCGTCCGCGATATCGGCAGTCAAAGTGTTCATCCTCGCGCTGCCGCGCATCATCGTCTATACTTTCCCGATGGCTGTACTCTTAGGCTCGCTCATGTGCTTTTCCCGCTTATCCGGGGCGAGCGAGCTCATCGTCATGCGTACCTCGGGGCAGAGCTTCTTCCGCCTCGCGCTACCAGTCTTTCTGGTAGCGTTTCTGATTTCCCTCTGTGCCGTGGCCTTCAATGAGTACGTCGTTCCGTGGACAAACCGCGAGTATGACTATGTGGTGAA
>OQVL01002684.1_pt1 | contig 10872 bp, 10 predicted proteins | sample 1691501 | NCBI WGS metagenome assembly OQVL01 (sample SAMN03418253, study PRJEB22391) | human gut metagenome | biome: human-gut; feature: organic feature; material: feces | host: Homo sapiens | place: Tanzania | collected 2013-01
ATAGAAAGATTTTCCGGTGCAGACAGCCCGCCCGCTTGCGCACGCAAAGCCGCTTCGAACCGGGCAAAGGAGCCGCGCGCGGCAGCCGTCCATTTAAATTCTTTTTCCATAGAGTTAGTCTAGCAAATGCGACGGGGTGACGTCTTGTGCCCGCGCAAAAAGGTATAATAAAAAGAGGAGAATTCTTATGAAAAAATTGCGCCAGCCGACTTCGCTCAAATGCTTTGCCTGCGGGAAAGACAACCCCTTTGGGCTGCATCTGCAGTGGTATAACAACTACGACGAAAACCAAGTGGAAACAGAGTTCACGTTGAATGATAATTATTGCTCGTATCCGGGAGTGGTGCACGGCGGGATTATCGCCACGATTTTGGATGAAACCTCCGGCCGCGCTGTTTTGCTCTCCAACGATTTTGACCGTCTGATGGTTACGCTGAAAATGGAAGTGGTGTACAAAAAAGTGACGCCGACACACACTCCGTTGCGCGCAGTCGGACGCGTGATTAAAAACGGCACGGGGCGGGCGCAAGTAGAAGGCGAAATCCTCCTGCCGGACGGCACCGTAACCGCTAAATGCACCAGTATTTTGTTCAGAATTCCCCAAACGGTCAAGGACCAATGGGGGCAGGCCGAAGCCGATGAGTGGGCCCGTACCACCCCAAAAGTAGAGGAATAATTTGGAAAGCAACGGCATTATTTGCTAAAATAGGAGTAGATTTGGGATCGGTAGCTTAGTTGGTAGAGCGCCTGCTTTACACGCAGGAGGTCACAGGTTCAAGTCCTGTCCGGTCCACCATTTTTTAAGGCACCTCGTATGGGGTGCCTTTTTTGTTGGCTTGTTTTCCCCACTCCCGACGGTGTGCGGCCGGAATTTTCATCCATACAGGTTTTAGAGTAGTATTAGTAGAGCACAAAAAAGGCCTTTTTAAGGCCTTGTTCTCTAATGGGCAAAATGAGAGTATCCACTTTACAACTTGTTCCACTCCTTTTCTTGCTCCTTCAAATCTACGTTCCCCTCGGCTAAATTCATCAGTTCTCGCAATGTTAAATTGCGTGGGTTTCTATATTCCAAAATATCCGCTACAATACGGGGAGACAAATAACACAAATTAATATACCGCATAATCGTACGTTTCGTCATGTGCATTTCTTTTTCTAATTCTCGGATAATAATTCCCTGCTCCACTCTCTTTTTAAGTTGCCACCCACGCGCTAATCCCCTTACCAAACTCTCATTTAGTTGCCTTATGGTTAAGGACGTTTGAGGCGAAACAATCACTGTTTGCGCGAAAAAGGCTACAATATAAGAGTTGTTTAAGTACAATTTGCTTTTGGCTTGTTTTTGGCGTTATGCGTCTGGCATAGCCCCGTCGGATTACTCCAGCGAGCTGAGAAACGGAAACGAAACCGTCTTTTAGCACGCCCCCTTACGGGAGCGTGCTGGTGGCATATCATTTTGGGTCGGTTCTCAGCTATCCGGAAAGATTGCCAATTTTTTATTGCCTAATTTATCTTTCTAATCAAAAACGACAAACGTTTGTCGGAAATATTTTCTATCATTTACTAAATGTTTAGCCGGTTTGTAAGGCTAAATAAGAACAAGAAGACAAGAGGAAAGTTCCACCCGCTACAAACGGGAAACGGACTTCCTTTCCCATGCCAGCCCATATACGGAGGAATGCTTAAAAAATCAAATTAAAGACTGCCAACGGGAAATTCAAGAGTGGCAACGAAATAACAAATAGGAGAATATATGGTACTTGAAGAATTTTTTGATGGACGCAGCGCCCAATATGCAAAACGCATCGAATATTTAATGGAAAGCAGGTTAATGTCCCAAGGGTTTAAATGCTTTGAACCTTGTGTAGATGATGACGGAACCGACTGTGTCATTAAATCCCCAAGCGGGCAGTTTTTTGAAATTCAAATCAAAGCCCGCAAAGGCGAAGTGGGCAAAAAAGGGATAGGCCGGTTTGAGGTAAAAAACCCGGAAATCCGGCCTAATTATTACTATCTGTTCTATGCGGAAATACCAGATATTATGTGGTTATTTTCCGCACAACAGTACTTGAAAGCCTGTTCCCGGCATAAATCCGGCAAACACATGAACAAAACATGGATTGTTTTGCTTAACGACAGCGGCACTCCCGTCGCCAAATACAATGATTTCAAAGTTCAGAGAGAGGACTTGAAAGAAGTATTTAAGTAAAGCAGCCGAAAAAATTCAACATAATAGACGCACTCCAAACGAGAATTTTCGTATTGGAGTTCCTTGCGGAAAAGGAACAAATGTATCCCCCCAAAAAATTATGTGGAAATTGGGGAATATTGGAAAAATTAAATTATGAATAATACTTACAAAAGCGCTTCTCCTGAACAACAAAAAGCAGAAATGGAGTTATTAAATTCCTTTGCTATAAAACACAAACTAATACGAGAAAAATTAATATTTCCCAATGATTTTTCTTGCCAGATTGACGGCACCTATAGAAATGCCCAAGGCCAATGGATTTGGGTGGAAGTCTATGCTCATCAGGGCAAATTAAAAGGAGCCCAACCTAAAAAAATATGTACGGATATATTAAAATTGATTACCCTCGAAAAGATATTAAATCAGTCGGTTCAAAAATACATTCTATTTGGCAATGATGAAGCCATAAAATGTTTTCAAAATAATTCTTGGTACAGAAGAGCAGTGGATACATGGGATATTAAATTAGAAGTAGGAGCACTTTCCGAACAGACCAAACAAAACTTAAGAGTTGCCCAAACCCGGCAAAAAATGGTTAATGTGGCAGACTAAATTACTTGGACATTTGTTAAATGCGGGGTTTTTAACTCCGCATTCTTTTTGCCGCCTGTGCTAAAATTTGGCTGATAATTTCCTTAAAATCCATTGGCCCGACCAGTGTAATGTGTTCCAACCAACTGAGTACCGTGGGGATAATTTCGCGGTAGTTGCTCACGCGCGTTTCCACCAAAATATCCCCATTTTTCTGCTTTTTTAGGATTTTTTGTAGAGGGAAATACGCTTTTTTCTCAAAATACGGGGCAAACTCCGCCGGAACCCAAAAACTCACTTTTTTATCCCGCTTTTCCCCAAACCAAATATTTTGGCTTTCTTGCAGGATTTTCCGGATGTTTTTGGTCGCTTTGAACGGTTTATCGGTATTGATGGCATCCAAAATGCGGTCCAAGCGAAATTTTCGCACTTCCTTATAGGCATTGATGCCAAGCAAGTACCAAAAACCGTCATAATTCATAATTTTAAGCGGTTTTAGCTCGTAGGTTAATTTCCGGCTCGTATCGGCCGCCAAGGACATCAACACTTCCGTATGCGTATGGATGCCTTGCTCCAACACGCGCGTAATTTTGGTTTCCTCGTATTTAATGCTCGTGGGCATTTTGATATAAAACGGGGATTCTTCGGGCGCGTTTAGCACCTTTTGCCGGAGCGAAGCAAGCGAATTTTGGAACGGTTTGCCCAGCGGGGAAATCACATCTTGCATGACCAGCAAGAGCGAAGCCTCCGCCTGCGTTAAATTCATTTTTTTAAGCGAAAACCCTTCTGTAAACTTATATACGCCCGGCGCGGCTTTATAGACGGGAAACCCGCCCGCATCAATATCATTAATATCGCGCTGAATAGTCCGTTCGGTCACGTCCAATTCGCGCGCTTCGCGCGGAACGCGTATTTCCCCGCCGTCCAAGATATTAAGCAAATACAATAACCGGTTTAATTTTTTAAGGTTTTTCAGTTGCATAAATCACAATGATAAAAATCATACAGTTTATTTAAACCAATTTAAATACTGATTCCATTTTTTAGTTATATACACAGTTTGAATTAAATATAATTGCTCTTTTATTTCCGACGTATTCGTATATTCCTTTAATAACGCAATTATTTTAAAATGTTGCTCAGCAATTATAAAATAGTCCATCTTTTGAATAAGTTTACAATATAACTTGGCCAAATTTAGAATTTCATTTTTTTCCCGATTCTTTTTTTCTACTATATATAACAAATTACCAAATACATTAGATGTTCCTAATATTTTTAGTTCAATACAATCGATAAGTTGAGATATTCGCCCAGTTGTTGAATTACTCAGAGACGGCAAAGCCGGAATTAATTCCAACATATTTACAAATAAATCTTTTTGCGCGGCGGGACTTTCAGATAGCAATATATTATGTTCATGCCCTATTTGATCCCATAAAAAATTCCACAGCTTCTCAGCTTTAGGAAGAAATTGTTTTTCTTGTTCGATATCCGCCTCATTTGGAGTATAACCATATAATTTACCTTTGTTTAAAGGGAAAGAAATCTCCTGTACGCAACCAGAGAGAAGAAGAAATGCCTTTTTCTCCCAACAGAAACGTATTAATGAATTACTATCCAAAAGGTCTCTATCCTTTTCAAAAAACTGAGTCAAAATCTCTGTAAGCCGATTTTGCCCACTTTTATTATATAGTTCTATAGCTTTCTTGTAATGTTCAGACATCCACTCATAATAGTCTAAGTATTGGTTATTGCTTTTAATAAACCCTTCAAAAAACATCTTCCAATACTTACATGTTTCTTGGTCGGAAGATAAAGACAAAAGCTGATTTGTTTGTTCTTTCGTCCATTCTCTTAAATTTTGATAAAAGAAAATGAAATAGAGACCTAAGAAAACACATGCTTCTACTACTTTGTTCTTTAACATTTCTCCATAAATATCTTTTAAAACAGCGAGATTACAAACATTTTTAGAAAGAATTACTCTAATTAATTTCTCTAATACCCGGCCTATTGCGCTATTGATAGTTAATGTCAAATAATCTGCTGGATATTTTTCTCCGTCTTTTAGATAATAAATACTCTGATAATCAAAAGCATAGTTTTGAAGGAGTAACTTTAAATATTTTAATAGCAATCTTTGAATTTCTGATATATTAAAGAAGCTTCCGTCTTCCTGAATAGATATTATATCAGCCCAGGCACTAATAACGGACTCCATCTCCTTCCCTTTAGGAACATCTATGATATCATCTGTATTATTTGTTTTCACTAGAAGGCCTTGTTTGCTTTGAGACAAATTATCCACATAGTTTTCTATAAAACTGCATAATTTATCCCACTTGATATTTTTTCTATCTTTTGTTGTGTGCAAACCATATAAGATATGGCGTATATAAACAGGACTAAGCTCGGCCAATTCTGTTATTGATTCGGTTACAATGGCAGGATAATTATCAGCGAGGCGTTGAAGTTGCTCAACATTACCTTGAGAATGAGGTACTTCATACATAGAAGCTTCCACACGATTTGGTTGATTTTTGGCAAATTGAGTAATTTTAGTAATGTACAACACCGGATTATTCTCCAGCAAAGAAAGGACTTCCATATCTTCCAACAAAGCATTATAATGAACTACCCTGGCCGTAGTTCCATCCCGAAAATTAAAAAATTCCTTCATCTGAGTTTGTTTTCGTAATTCCTCATATTTATGCTGAAAATGTTCTATTTCGTGCAATGGAGCATACCACTCTTGTTTCCAAAGATTTTTTCCTTTAATACTAATTTCTTCACTTTTCGAACTTTGCGCCCATACCCTTTCGAAATAAGGACCATTTTCAATAATCTCTTCTATTTTCTTCTGCTCTATAGGTGTAAATTTATCAGCATTTTTCTCCAACAAACCATACATCTCCGCTTCAAAGTATAAAGAAAACAATAAATACTTCTCTTGTTCAATCAAAGCAAATAGTCTAACCCTAGTTTTTTCAAACTCTTTTCCAAAACAATACAAGAACATTCGCTTAAAAATAAAATACTTACTTTTAGATGTAATAACTTGGTATGTATCTAAAAATTTTTCTAGTCCTTGTGTTTTTAATCTGACCAACAAAATTTCCTTTAATAGATAAATTAAAATTCTCTGACGGTATTTGTAATACCCGATGGATTCACTATACAAAGACGGGTAGGATATATATGTTAAATCGCTCCATACATAGGTATACCAGTATAATATTTTCTTGCAGAGGGAATTTTTATTATCCCCATTATAAGCTTGTAAATTTTTTTCTATACTGGGAGCAATGATTTGCTCTTTATCTCTAAATTCAACATATGGCAGCGTGAACTGAATAGCAGTATCTGAAATTTTTATTTGCAAGGAACAATCTGCTTGGATTTTTATCTCTATTCCATCTTGAATAGAAATTTCTTTCTCTTGCCCCAATGTTTGTGTCAACTTATCGGCCAAATTTGATAGAAAGGAATCTCTGCAAATATCTGTTAATTTTCCAATGATTTCTTTATTCAACAGAAATTCTCCTATAAAATAAGCTCTATCATCAGATGCGACATATTTATCAGGCAACAAGTCAATCATAAGTTCCACAAATTGCTCAATATGCGGAACATGTTGTTTCTGCGTCATCATTTCTTTGATAACAGGGAGAATATTACGTATGACTATCGAAGAATCACATACTTCTAGATTCTCAATCATAAAATGAAACAACTCAGCATCTAAAGATTCAATATTTTTAGTTTGAATTATGTGTAAAAGACTTTGAACAACCACGGGATCTCTTTTTGCCTCTTTGGCATATCCCTGGATGAGGTCACGAAGCGCTCTATCTATAAGAGAGAAATATTCCTGACGAATAGAGTCAGCGACATTATCCTCTTGATGTAATCTATTTGCAATTTTTTCTAAATATGTGGCTGGTAACCAAAAACAAGAATGTTCCGTCCACTGAAGAGCCTTTGGAGCAAATCCATCTTTGAAAACATTTAAATTATCTGCATTTTTCCCATTTAAAAAAGGTAAAAAACGAGGATTTTCTGATTCAATTAAAAAGTCCTCTAAAGCAACTGGATCCGTACATAGCAACTGTAAAATCTTATTTTCCTGTTTATCTAAAGGTTCCATGCCCCAATCTCCGAATATCTTCTAAATTCTTCGCTTTTTGCTCAGCGTTTCGCAATGCTTCCGACCTTTCTCTTCTAGCGATCCTAATACGCAAGGACCATTCCTTTAACACGTCTTCTAGTTGATGATATCCTTTTAGGGACATGCTATAAAAAATGGGGGTAATGTTAAGAATACGATAATATTCTTTATATTGTTCAGATATTTCATACTCGTAATCTGATACTCCTAGCAGTATATAATGACTATGACTATTATCAGGTCTACGAATATGTTGAATAATTTCAAATTCTTTTAATCCAATTCCTATAAATAGAAAAACATGATTTGCAAATACATTATTGAGAAACTGCCTGCCTAATCCACCATTTTCCTTGTAGTGTTCTAGATAATCTTCTAATGTTAAAATAATATCGTTACGAAAGCTGTTCCCTTCAGAAGTTCCTGGCCTTATAGCCTTCCCATGCAGATAAACAATTTTATTTCTTGCTTCTTCGAGAGAATTACTTAACTCTACACGCGTAAGTTTGTCCGAAAAATTTTGATTTAATAAATCGAAATCTTCATGTTCATTGGCACTAAAAACCTCACTCGTAGGAATACTTGTTTCTAGATAATCATCATAATTTGTAGTAACATATCCCGCACGAAAATCACGTATATACCCATAAATACGTTGTATTTTCTTTTCCTCTTCAGAATCTCGAACAATGAATTTTGTAAGCTTATTGAAAAGTTGTTTTTTTAATTCTTTTGGTCCTATTTTTACAGAACAAATAGTAAGTAACTCCAAAGGATCCGTTTTCTCACGTTTTAATTTTTCATACATATCAAAAGATAAATTATTATTTTCTCGCCAATCCTCCAAATATCCTAAAGATAGCTCTCGCCAGGAGGGAACACCAGCCAGCCGAGAAATGCCATTTCCCACAAAAACGATAACATTACCATCAAGGATTTGCGAGAATAATTCCGAAGGAATATCAGGTATTAATTTAAATTTGTTCTCTATTGACATAGGCACTTTTCCCATCTCTTAAAAAGTAACCTTTTTCCTTACACTTATTATCATTATAATATATATTCCCTGCTAATTCCTTGTTCTCTTTTTTAGGGAATTGGGAGTGTTTTTATCTAAATTTCTCCGACGAAGGTTTAACCACAGTATGTTATTTTATGATCGGTTGCCCCCACGACGATTCTATAGATGAAATTAACCGCACCGTAGATTTTGCCATTTCCCTCGATCCAGATTACGCTTTGTTTGGGATTTTAACTCCTTACCCCAATACCTTGGTTTATGATCAAGGTGTAGCCAAAGGAATACTCGATCCACAACATTGGGAAAATTTTTTAGCCAATCCCTATCCGGATTTTAAGCCTCAAGTATGGACGGAATTTTTTACAGCCTCAGAACTAAGCGCTCTGTGTGACAAAGCCTTTAAGCGCTTCTATCTGCGTCCCAAACAAATGTTTCGCAAGTTGCTAGAGCTTAAAAATTTTAACGACATGGCCCGCAAACTGAAAGCAGGTTGGGAGATCTTGAAATTGTGAAAAATCCTTGGTCGCTTATTAAAGCTTTTTGGAACGGCAATACGCCTATATATGTTCATTTTGGCTTGACTCACCGTTGCAATCTCACCTGTGCCATGTGCGGATTGTGGAAAAAAGGACGCCAAGATGAAGAGCTTACCGAAAAACAAATCGAAGCTGTAGCTGAAAATTTACACACTCTCGGTACTATGGCTATTTCTTTGGGAGGCGGCGAGCCTTTTCTACGCCCAGATTTACCTCAAATAGTTAAAGCTTTTATAGGCAGAGGAATTGAAACCAGAGTCTTAACCAACGCTCTAGCAGGCTCAGAAGAATTACATTCAGCAGTGGCCGAAACTGGTCTACGCCATATTTCCATTTCTTTGGATACTCCCCACCCTCAAATACAAAGCGAAATATGCCATAAACCTGAAATATGGAAAAAAATTATAGAGCGAGTAAGATTTTGGTCAAAAATTATTAGTAAACGAGGCGGCACAGGCATTCTCAATTGCGTAGTTTCAGCTCGCAATATTAAAGATATTCCGCAAATGCTGGCTATAGCCAAAGCCTATAATTTTTATCTATCTTTGGTTCCGCTGGAAAGGCACAGCTACCAAGGGGAAGTTTTAGCGTGCTCAGCAGATTCGGAAGCGATGCGTTTCAGTGCAGAAGATGAAGCCGCCTTAACAAAATTATTACACTACATATTGCAAGCCAAACAGCAATCGCAGTCGCCTATTTTCAATTCCGAGCCTTATTTAAAGGCCATGATCGATTTTCTCAAAGCCGCCGATAGCAAAAAGGACACAGCTTCAACCCAAACAACTGCCGACTATTGGGGCCTAGGCACAGATTGCCAAACAGGCGGCCTGAGCTTTTCTATTAGTCCAAGCGGCCTTTATTCTATGTGCCATTTTCACAATGACGCTCCGGCCGATTTTCCCAAAGTGTACGAGAGTGATTTTGTAACATGGTATAGACAAAAGCGCGACTTAAATCACATAAAAAATTTGCGTAGCCATTGCCGAGCTTGTTTGCGTCCTTGTTGGTGGGAAATAGCTCTTACTTTACATAATAGCTCCGCTTTTTTTAATGCTTTACAAATGAACTTCCGCCGTTTTTCCACAAAGACTCTGCCTTCTCCACTAGAGCTGGCTAACGAAATAAAAAAGGTCAGTCCACTATGTTAACGCACAATACAACTAATAGTCACGGCGACTTTTCCTCCCAATTATCCGCTCCCGGAGCTTCCCCAGGCTCGGCCGAAGCGATCTTCGATCCATCTTTAGGTTCAGCGGAAAAACAACTTAAGGCTCCTTGGGCTCCTCGCTCTGGCTGGTACGGCGAGCCTAAGCAATTTAATGTAGTTTTAATAGCTATTTATAGCGTTGAAAATTCAGGATTACGTTACTTGTCAGCCGCTTTGCGCCGCGCAGGTTTCAATGTTAACTTAATTTTTTTACGCGCTTGGGTAAACAACAAATTAGAAATGCCTTCACCCCAAGAGTTGGAGTTGGTCTTTAAAATTATAGCCAACAAACGAGCCAATCTTGTAGGTATAGGCTTTATTTCCAGCTTATTGCCAATGGTAAAAGAGCTTACTGGAGCACTAAAAAAGCGTTTTCCAAATTTACCCATATGTTGGGGCGGGATTCACGTCACTGCCGTTCCCGAAGGGGCCTTGGATTTTGCCGATTATCTTTGCCTAGGCGAAGGAGAAGCTCCCTTAATTGACTTGTGCGAAGCTTTGCACAACAAGAACTTTACCGGTGATATTCCCAATATTTGGGCTAAATTGGGAGACCAGATTTACAAAAATGAAATGCGCCCTTTGATCGCCAACTTGGATGAATTGCCTTACCCAGACGTAGATGATTTTAACAAGTTTTATATCGAAGATAAAAAAATCCACAATGAAGAGCCCTGGAAACGGACAGCCGAATACCGAATTTATTGTTCAAGAGGTTGCCCTTACAATTGCTCCTATTGTTACGTATCCATTTTACGCGAAAAATTTGCTGCTGATAAACAAAAATTTTATCGTTTGCGCTCGGTAGAGCATATATTGGGTGAACTTGAGCATGTCAAAAAGCACTTTCCTCGTTTGGCTAGAGTAAAAATAGATGATGATACGGCCTTTGCCGCCCCGGTTGCCTGGGTGGATGAGTTTTGCTCGAAATATCCCCAACGCATAGGTTTGCCATTCGAATGTATGCTGATACCGCCCATGTTACGCCAGCCTTTTTTGGAGAAGCTAAAGAGAGCCGGTTTAGTCAGAATGCAAACGGGTATCGAAAGTGGCTCCCCTCAGGAAAGTCTGGCCGTTCACAACCGCGTACCGGGCAATGACAACATGATCTGCCTCTATTACATTTGTTCCCAACCTTGGGCCGTTAGGAATAAA
>OQVL01002685.1_pt1 | contig 10868 bp, 8 predicted proteins | sample 1691501 | NCBI WGS metagenome assembly OQVL01 (sample SAMN03418253, study PRJEB22391) | human gut metagenome | biome: human-gut; feature: organic feature; material: feces | host: Homo sapiens | place: Tanzania | collected 2013-01
TAAGCTAGTGACTGGAGTTCAGACGTGTGCTCTTCCGATCTGTAGCCTTCCGCCCGGAAGTTGGCGATCAGCAGGTGCAGAACAAACGAAGAAACGGCTTCCGACTGGAAATCGTATTCCGTATGCACGGCAGTGTCGTCCCTGGTCTGTTTGCGGACGCCGCTGCCCTTCAGCGAAAGCACGAACGACAGCAGGGGCGGCGCGACCAGAGTCGTCACCAGCGTCATGATGATCGCCACACCGAAAAGTTTGGAATTAATGATCGGCACTTCTGCACCGTTGAGTTTCATCATGGTCGTGGCTCCAATGCCGGCGATAATCAGAGCAACTTCACCACGGGGAACCATGCCCGCGCCAATCCGCAGAGAACCCAGCCAGTTGAAGTTCATGAAGAACGCAGGCAGTGCGCAGCCGATCACCTTGGCAAGAACCGCCAGCAGACTGTAAATCAGACCGAATTTCAGCACATGCGAATCCGTCATCACCCGGACGTCCACCAGCATACCCATCACCACGAAGAAAATCGGGACAAGGAACTCGTACACGCCCTGCAGATGCCGCTGAATCGAGAAGGAAATATCGGTTTTGGACAAACTCAAACCCATCACGTAGGCACCGACGATCATAGCCAGACCCGCCTGTTCGAAGAACCCTGCCAGCAGCAGAGCCAGACCGAACGACAGCAGAGCAAACACTGCCGAAGTACGGAACAGTTTGAGGAATCCGGCAATCTTGTGCGCCAGGGTCAGACCGACCGCCGTAACGCCCAGCCAGATTCCCACGCTCTTGACCGCAATGATGCCGATTCCGCTCCAGTTCACCTTGCCGCTGTCCATGCCGCCGACAATACCCATGACAATCGCCAGGCAGATAATGCCCAGCACATCGTCAATCACCGCGGCAGCCAGAATCGTGGTTCCTTCCGGAGAGTCAATGCTTTTCTTTTCAGACAGAATACGAGCGGTGATCCCCACGCTGGTTGCGGTACTCAGAATACCGAGGAACAGACAGCGCGGATCCATGAACGGCGCATGAAGCAGCAGCATACCCAGCACGGCACCGAACACAAACGAGAAAATCACACCGCCCAGTCCGACAACGGTTCCGACTACGGAATAACGGAAGAACATCCGCAGATCCGTTTCCAGACCCGACATGAACAGCAGCATGATCGAGCCGAGGGTCGCGATGGAATACAGCGGCACGGAAACCGGAAGCGAAGCTCCTTCCAGCAGCGGGAAGAAACCATGTTCAAATCCCGGCAGACCGAAATCCACCCCTCCCAGCAGGTAGGGTCCGATCAGGATACCTGCCAGGAGTTCGCCCAGTACAGGCGGGATGCTGATTTTCTGAGCCAGCCGGCCAAAAAATTTGGCGGCAAAGATAATCAATCCGAGTTGAATCGCCAGCATGGCGATCTGACTTGTCACAGACATTTTTTACTTCAATCCTTACTTTGAATTCTGCTTGTCTTCAGCAGTTTTTTGTTTTTCTATCTCTTCAAAACGCGCCTTGTCCGCCAGAGACACATTTCCTTCCACCTGTCCGTTGTCCAGCGGATCCACCACCCGTTTTTCCAGGTCGCGGAACAGCTGGAACAGGTCAACCACGCCGCCGATGCCGAACCAGAACGTGGAGATGAACGCCACAATTCCGGGAATCAGCAGGGTGGTGATGAAGAAATACCAGCCCCACCATTCCAGCGGCCACGGCGTAACTGCATTCCAGATCACCACAATGATGAATGCCAGCAGGAATTTATAGAACAGACTGTAAATGAACACGCCCCAGGCGATGATACGGTCGCCCCGCGTGTATTCCGGCGTGATGCCGATCAGTTTTGAACCGAGGTTGCGCAGTGTCCAGCGTTCAGCCGCATTGCTTTCCCCGGCAGTATTGTAGATGCCGCGGTGGAGCATACGGTCAAGGTTGAACGGCTTCCGCTGCGTCAAAGCGGAAACCGCGCAGAAAATCACCAGCGTTATCAGCATGGTGAGCAGATACAGTTCATACGAGTTGATCGGGAATTTCACCGGGTCCATTTTCCAGACCACATACGGATTCAGCGGCGCGGAAATGGTTTCCAGCGCCGAGCCGATCCCTTCCGCCCACTCCATTTCCAGCAGCCACGGGTACACCACGTCCGCCCAGTTCCGCTGCACGAAAATGCTGAAGAACGAAAGCAGCATACCCGAAATCAGCGAGGCAAATGCTCCCGCGGTATTGCCGAAGCGGCTGTAAAGTCCGAAAATCATGACCGGTCCGCAGCCGCCCAGCCACATCATGCACATCAGCGTCACAAACAGGTTGATGTAATCCAGCTGCGACATGAAGAAGCTGCCGATCAGGAAGAACACGCCCACACCGACCGACACCCAGCGCAGCAGCCGGATATGGGTTTTCGGGCTGATGCCGTTTTTGCAGAACGGCAGTATCACGTCCTGCGTAAAGGTCAGACTGGCACTGTAAATGCGCGTGTCGTCCGTTGAAATCATGGCCAGCACCAGCAGCAGACAGAACAATCCCATCAGGATCGGCGGGAGAAGTTCGCGCATACTGGTCGCCATCATCAGCTGATGATACAGCGTGCGGAATTCCTGGAACTTCGCATTGCCTGCCGCTTCGCCTTCATAGGATTTGAACGCCTCATGCGCCGTATTCAGTACCGGAGTGTCCAGATTCTGCGCCTGCGACAGCGGCGTATCCTTGCCGATGGTATGCAGCTGTTCCGGAACCGCATTGATCCGTTTCACAAAATCCGCCCGGTTCTCTTTCGCCACGATTTCCTCGGCAATATGCGTACTGAGCCCGGAACGGATCGCTTTCGCCTTGGTGGCGAAATCCGCATGGTTCATGACCGTGATGATGCAGATGGCGATCAGCACGTACAGCAGCGACACGATGGCTCCGCGCCAGGTGCCGAGCAGTCCCGCCATTTTCTGTTCATGCGGCGTTTTCGCCGCGGTGGAGTATCCCGCCCCGATCCAGCTGGCGCGGTGAATGACGGAAACGATGATCGTCATGAACACCATCACCAGATTGAAGTCGCGCAGATTGGAGATGTCGTACGGATTCAGAAAACTTTCATTCACCACACGGTCGCTCATGACCGGAATGATTTCCGCTCCCCAGCTGAACTTGTACAGCACGAACACCACAAAAACCACCATCAGCGGGAACAGCAGAATTCCCTGAACGGCATCCGTGATCAGCAGCGACAGCGTGCCGCCGAAACAGATCAGGCTGATGGCAATGGTCAGGCAGAGCACCACGATCACGCCGAATGTGGAAACCTCAATGCCGCAAACCGTGAAGCTGCGCGGCAGGTCAAGGAAATATATGAAGAAACGGGCGGCAATCGCCGGCATGATCATGTTGGCAAGCATTTCCGAGAGCGAACGCAGGGCGGACGCGAAAACACGGAACGGACGGTTGTAGCGCATTTCCAGGAACTGCCCCAGACTCATGGCGCGCGGTTTGCGGCATTGAGGTTTCCACCGCGCGTTTCGCGGAACCGGTAGGTGCAGTATCCGAACAGACTCATTATCACGCCCAGCGGCAGCATGATGTTGTTCCAGAACACCAGCGCAAAACCGGTTTTGTACTGCACTTCCACATACGCCACCAATCCGATGATCGACAACGCGTTGGCGACATCGCCCACGCTCAGCACATAACGCCCCGCCACGCGTCCGGCAGACAGAAAGTCCGTCACTCCATGGACATATTTCATCGAATACACGCCCAGCGCGAAAACCATCGCTGTCGGTACAATCAAGATCAGCCAGTCTATAAAACTCATATCCCTTGTTCCTCATTTCTCTGTAATCTGTTTCTGCTTTTATCCTCAAACCGGTATCTGGTCAAATTTTCGAAAAACAGGAACAGGAGCCGGACCGGCGCGCACATGCAGAGAAAATTTCAGAAATTTGCGGCAGTTCGTCAATACCCGGTCTTCGATGCAGATGCTGGTCCGCGCCAGAAGAAGGAGCTGCACTTCCAGATTCAGGACCGCCGGCAACTCCGGACGCCCCGGATAAAAACGCGGCCGGTTGTCGGACAGCCAATGCTCCGGCATCCGGAGAGTTCCGGACACACAATCCGGCAGGGGGGAAAACACGGCCCCCGCATCCGATACGATCAAATGCTGCACCGGAACCGGAATCCGTCGGTATTCTTCCGGATTTCCCCCGGAAAAGGAATGACGCAGAAAGAACGGCAGAAGCAGCAGAGGAATAAGGAACAGGACGCAGTCCGGAAGGATGCGCCGCAGACGAATGTTTCCGGCGGAATTCCGTCCCGCCGCCTGTGCTTCGTTTCTGTCCATGATAATCCCTGTTAAGATTTCTATATCGTCAATAATATAGCATTGTCTCCCGGATTTTCAAGTTTTTATTAGAGATACCTTATTCCCGGAAAATGTAAAAAACGCACGGAAGTTTTTCCCCTTCCATGTGTTTTTCTCAAAGCAAATCAGGTGTTTTTACAGACAGGCTCCCGCTGCTGCCAGATTTTTACGGACTTCTTCCCCGTTCAGTTCCGGCGGAATGAGACCCTGTTCCATACACATCGCAGCCGCCATTCCCGCCGCCTGACCAACGGAACAGATCGGCGGCATCACTCTGGCACTGCTGTGCAGCGCATGATCCAGCGATATAGCACGACATGCCATCAGCAGATTGTCGCAATTCTTCGGAACCAACGCCCCGTAACGGATCTCGTACCAGTCGTCTTCGGGCATGTGGATGATCTGCGTTCCAGTACCGGACGGGTTGTGTATGTCAATGCAGTAACGGACTTTGGCAATGCCGTCGGCATATTTTGCCGCTTTCAGGAAATCTTCCGAAGTCTGATAGACCCGTCCCACGATGCGGCGGCTTTCCCGGATGCCCACATGGTGCGCAATGGAATGAATCCGCGCCTGTTCAAAACCGGGGACATGTTTCCGCAGGAATTTCACAAACTGACGGATCTGCCGTCTGCCTTCGATTTCCGCTTCGGAAAGTTCCGTGCCGACTACGCCGCTTTTTTTGATGATGCGGGTTGTATTGAAATGGATTACATCACTTTCCGGAGTAATCATCCACAGCACGTTTTCCCGCGGACAATCAATCTCACCGGCGGCTTTTGCCTCATCATACAGCCGGTTGATTTCCAGACGGTCCGGCATCCGGGAACGGTCCAGATTTCCCAGCTTGAAACAGGTGGTCATGGGCTGGCAATAGCCGTCTTCATTGCCGAATTCCGAAGGACATCCGGCAAGCACTGCCAGGTCGCCGTCGCCGGTGGAGTCAATGAAGATTTTCGCTTTGACTGCGGAAAGCCCGGACTTGGAATGGAACACCGCCGCAGAAATTTTGCCGTCTTTCATAATCACATCAAACAGCGTATGATGATACAGAATTTTCGCTCCGGATTCCAGCAGCAGATCCTCCATTGCCAGCATCGCTTCGTCCTTCGAAACCTCGCGGATTCCCGCCTGTTCATCAAAAGGACGTTCCTGCTGTTCCTGCTGCGGACGGTATTCCCACATTTTCCGGCACCAGTCCATGAACACCGGACGATCCAGCGAAGCGCCTTTCACATGATTGGGCATGAACGGGGTAACTTCACCGAAAACCGCCATGCCGCCGAGACAGCCGTAACGTTCCACCACCAGGGTTTTGGCTCCGCGGCGCGCCGCCATCACTCCGGCACTGAATCCGCCGGGACCTCCACCGACCACCAGCACATCCGTTTCCGCAATCACCGGAATTTCTTTTTCAAACTTGTAATGCAGCATTTCCATGACCTGTTCCTCCTGAAATTTTCTGTGATAGCCATAAAATATTCCGTTTTTCTGAAATAATCTATGGATTTTTTTGCCGATATGATGTATTTTTTATAATAAACAGGAGTTTTTTATGGAACAGATTATTCTGCTGAACGCAATCGCGGTTTTCGAAAAACAGTTTCATTGCAGTCTGTGTCTGCATGATTTCACCGGACGGCTGGCTGCGGGAATTCTGCCGTCCTATCATCTGAACCCGTTCTGCACGAAAGTAAAACGCGGCAGACGCAAAACAGAGCTGCGCTGTGTGGCATTTGACTGCGGCGTTGTGCAGGAACAGCTGATCCGGCGTCCCGCCTTTTTTCTGAAACAATGCGCCTGCGGTTTCATTGAAGGAGTTTTCCCGGTCATGACCGGTGAAAAACTGTGCGGCTGTATTTTTGCCGGACCGTTTGCCGCGGCAAAGGAACGGAATCCGGCAGAACTGCTGCTGAAGGCAAAAATCCGCGGAGTTTCTGCGGAAAATCTGCCAAACTTGCCGCGTTCCCTGCGCGCATTTCAGGCATACGGTGAACTGATCGCGGCGGCTGTGGCGGAAGCGTCTGCCGAACGGGAAGGAAGCATGGAAAATGAACGGGAACGGATCGAACATTTCCTGGAACGGGAATATGTCCGGAACATTGGGCTGGAAGATGCTGCCAGATTGCTGGAACTGAGTCCCGCCCGCGCTTCCGGACGCATCCGCCGGATTTTCGGGAAAGGGTTCTGCGAACTGCTGCGTGAACAGCGGCTGTCTGCGGCAAAACGTCTGCTGGCACGTTCCAGTTTCACGGTTGAAAAGATTGCACAACGCTGCGGTTTCCGCGACGGAGCTTATTTCCACCGGGTGTTCCGGCGGACATGCGGACTGTCGCCGCTGGAATACCGCAGACGTCATCCCATTCGGGAAAGCTGATTATTTCACCGCCGCAATCACGCTGAATTTCACTGCGCTGTATATGCAGTTCACCGACTGGAAACCGGCATTTTTCAACATGGCAAGTTCTTCGGAAAGAGAACATTCCCGGTCGAGTTTGCGCCGTTCCCGCCATCGGGCAAGATCCGTTTCGGAAAGACCGCTGCGGTACAGCTGTGCGATCCAGTACCGGTCGAACCAGCCGCACGCTTCCGGCGTGTCGGCGCAGAACTGGTCATAGTTGACAAAACAGCCGCCTTCCGGCAGTCTCTCATGTATGCGCGAAAACAGTTCCGCTTTCTGTTCCGTTTCCAGATGATGTACCGACAGAGCTGAAACAATGAGGTCGAAATCTCCGCCGGGGAGTCCGCGGGTATAATCCGCTGTTTCGAATTTCACATTGGGCATTCCGGCGAAACGTCTCCGGGCAACTTCCAGCATCGCTTCCGCGACGTCGGCCAGCACGTATTCCGCACGGGGAAAATGCCGGTAATAATACATGGAAAGCAAGCCGGTGCCTGCACCCAGATCCAGAATACGGCGCGGCGGTTTCAAGCCGGATGCGGCAAATGCCGTGGTTTTTTCATAATACTCATCAAAACACGGAATGAATTTCCGCCGGTTGACGTCGTATTCTTCCGCAATGCGGTTGAACTGTTCTTCCATCTGCTGCGTATCCATAATGCTCTCCAGCTACGTCAAAAAAAGGACTCGCGGGATGTTCCGGAGTCCTTGGATAAAACTTATTTTCTGGCTTTCGGTTTGGGCTGCATCACCTGAAAATCGTAGAACCGGTTGCGACCTTCACAGGCGGTAATCCCGGCATACCAGGTACGGGGCAGATTCGCTTCGGAATATCCGCATTCCTTTCCATCGCACCGGACAGTCATGGTACAGCCGAACTTGGTGTACCGGAGCTGCACTTCCAGTTCGTACACTTTTTTCGGTTCGAACTTTGCGTTCAGCCATGCGGCTTTGTACCATGACGCCTTGCCGTCCTTGTACATGTGCCGCCAGATATTGATGCCTTCATCGAACAGCACGATTTCGAAATGTTCCCGGAATTCGTGCTGTCCGTCCTTGCCTTTGCCCAGTTCCGGAGCAATCACAATCAAGGGTGCCATCCGGTGGTCGAAACTCATTTTCGAACGGATGGTCGCATTGCCGGTGAACTTGCGGTTCAGCATCAGCGAGGCAAACACGTCGCTGCCGTATTTCCGGAACAATTCCTCGTCCGAAACTTCCGGAGTCTGATTGTAGATATGTCCGGCACCCTGAAGCATGATCCCGCGGTAATCCCACCGCGGACTTTTCACGTTCAGAAAATGAGACGGCTCCCATTGTCCTTCCGTGAAAACGGCATGATAATCTTCGGCACACAGTCCGGCGGTCAGGCAGAACAATGCGGACGGGATCATGATGCGTTTCATATTCTGGTTTTTCATATTCTTACCAACCGTAAATCTTCTGATCAAGATACTGTTTGAGCTGGCTGATGCTGACCCGTTCCTGCGCCATGGTGTCACGGTCGCGGACCGTGACCGAGTTGTCATTGGCGGATTCGAAGTCGTAGGTCAGGCAGAACGGAGTACCGATTTCGTCCTGACGGCGATAACGTTTTCCGATGTTTCCGGTAACATCCAGTTCGGTACGGTAGAACCGGCAGATGTCGCGCTGCAAGGCTTCGGCATTTTCGTTGAGTTTCTTGGAAAGCGGCATAACGGCAACTTGAACCGGCGCGATTTTCGGAGTGAAATGCAATACGATGCGGACATCGTCTTCCATGCCTTCCTTCTTGGTCGGAGCCTTGTCTTCATCGTACGCATGGGAAAGCACAGCGAGCAGAGTGCGGTCCAGTCCGGCGGAAGTTTCGACCACGGTCGGCAGATATTTCTTGCCGGTCTGCATGTCGAGGTATTCCATGTTCTGCTGGGAATATTCCTGATGACGGGAAAGGTCCCAGGTGCCGCGATGGTGAATGCCTTCGATTTCGTCAAAACCCCACGGGAATTTGAACTCAATATCCACAGCGGCTTTGGCATAGTGCGCCAGTTTGTCGTGCGGATGCAGATGCAGTTCGTCTTCGCGGAAACCAAGCTTGCTGGTATAATAGTTCCAGCGCTGATCTCTCCAGTATTCCCACCATTCCATGGAACCTTCGTCCGGGCAGAAGAATTCCATTTCCATCTGCGTGAATTCGCGGGAACGGAAAGTGAACATGCGCGGAGTGATTTCGTTACGGAATGATTTGCCGATCTGGGCAATACCGAACGGAAGCTGCTGACGCGTGGCAATGCGGACCAGGTTGAAATCCAGGAAAATCGGCTGGCAGCTTTCCGCACGCAGGTAAGCAATATGTTCTTCGTCGAAAACGGGTCCGACGTACGTCTTCATCATCAGATTGAATTCGCGCGGCGGAGTCAGGTCTTTGGAACCGCAGTTGGTGCAGGTGGAGGGATCGGGCATCTGGTCAACCCGGAAACGGGTTTTGCATTTTTTGCAGTCGCACATGATGTCGCCGAAACGGTCAACATGACCGGATGCTTTCCAGGTTTTGGGATGACAGATGATCGTGGAATCCAGACCGACCACGTTGTTGCGGGTTTCGACCATTTCATTCCACCAGAGCTGTTCCACTGCTTTCTTGAGGGCGACGCCGTACGGTCCGTAATCCCAGAAGCCGTTGAAGCCCCCGTAAATTTCCGAACTCTGAAACACAAATCCGCGCCGCTTGCACAGCGACACGATCTTTTCCATCAACTCGCCTTCCGTATTGACGATAGCCATGATTTTTCTCCTCGTATATTTGAATTGCTGCAAAAATTCAGGGTAAATAATATAACGCTGTTCCGCCCTTTTTTCAACCCGTGCCGGACAGAATCACTCCTTGACCGCAATCATCGGCAGATTCCGGAAATCCTCATTGGAATCCATGCCGTAGCCGATCACATACTCATCGGGGATCTCGAATCCGACCCAGTCCGGTTCCGTGAAAAGTTTTCCGCTGACATGCTTGTTCAGCAGAATGCAGGTGCGGACACTCAACGCGCCGCGGTCCAGGAAAAGTTCGCGGATGTTCTTCAAGGTGAATCCCGTATCCAGAATATCATCCACCAGCAGGATATGACGTCCGGCAGGTGAATTTTTCAGGTCGGAGCGAATCTTCAGGTTCCCGCTGGAACGGTCATTCGCGTAACTGGAAGCGGCAAACGTGTCCCATTGAAGCGGCAGTTGAATCCTGCGGACCAGATCCGCCGCAAAGAGCAAGGCTCCGTTCAGGATCACGACCACAGTCAGAGGTTTGCCCTGATAGCGCGCCGTGATGTCCGCTGCCAGTTCCGCTACACGCCGGGAAATTTCCTGTTCGGAGATCAGCGTTTTCATTTGTCCGGCAATCCTTATTCGCCTGCCAGCGTATCGAAAAATTCCTTCACGGGGAAAATCCGCGTGGTGGCTTCGATATTGCAGCCGATCATGTAAAGACCGTGTTCCACATCCCCTTTCCAGGTGGCGAGCAAAGCACGGGCAATGCAGAACAGCGATTTCGAAGGATTGCAGGAACGCAGACAACGGTACGGGCAGGTGAATTTTTCACGGTTTCCGCTCAGAACGCGCTGCACCAGCGGTGTTTTCAGCACACGGACCGGAAGACCGACCGGACTCTTGATGACCACGATGTCTTCTTTTTTCGCATCAATGAAAACCTGTTTGCTGCGAACGTCGATTCCGGCTTCTTCCGTCGTGATGAAGTACGTGCCGATCTGAACGCCGTTGTAACCCATCTTCAGGAAATTCTCAATATCCGCACGGCTGGCAACTTCCTGTGCCGCCAGCACCGGAATATCGCCCAGATCATATTTGGCTATGACTTCCTTGACATCTTTGAGCAGGATATCCATGGAGCAGGTTTCCGGATGTTCGATCATTTCCATGGTGAATCCCAGATGTCCGCCGCATTTCGGACCTTCCACAATGACCGCGTCCGGTTTGCGGTTGTATTTGCGCAGCCAGGTTTTGACAACGACTTCGAAAGCGCGTCCGCTGGAAATCACCGGAATCAGAGCGACATCGGCATCGCCGACATATTCCGGCAGAGGAAGCGGCAGCCCGGCACCGGAAATGATGTAATCCACTCCGCCGGCA